>OHBU01000267.1_pt1 | contig 23257 bp, 31 predicted proteins | sample 1577421 | NCBI WGS metagenome assembly OHBU01 (sample SAMEA3879550, study PRJEB24766) | human gut metagenome | biome: human-associated habitat; feature: feces | place: USA | collected 1985/1987 | reverse complement strand
GTTTTCATGTTCCCCAGTTTTTCCTTTGCCGTTTCGGTCGCTGCCGACATGACATTGTGAACCGTGTCCTTTACGCCGTTGAATACTTTCGATGCAGCTTGTCCTATTGTGCTATTTTTTATGTTGTCACCGATTTCCTTGACCTTATTCGTGACCGCCTCTTTCGCTTTCGTGAATGCTCCCGTGATAGTCTCTTTGATTGCATTGAATTTTTCTTTGATGTTGCCCCACAATTCGGACAGTTTTTCTTTGACCTTATCCCAATTTTTATATAGTGCGACACCTGCTGCAATCAGTCCGGCAATCAGTGTTACAATTAAAATAATCGGACACAAGTTCATGACTGCGTTCAACGCTGTCTGTGCCACTGTCATTCCTCCGGTCACTGTGGTCGCTGCTGCGGTCGCTGTGGTATGTGCTGCCTCTGCTGCTGTTCCCGCTGCGTCCGCTGCTGCCCCTGCGGTCGTTGCTGCGGTCTTTGCGGTAATTTTCGCAATGATTCCCGCTACTCCGGACACGAATTGCTGTCCGGTTTTGATTGTCGTTGAGATTCCCTGTGCGACTTTTCCGAATCCGATTGCCAACGGTCCTATGGCAGCAACTACCAGTCCGACTTTTATGATTGTTTGCTGCTGCCCCTCGTCAAGCGATGTGAACCACTGTGTCAGTTCTTGAATCTTCTTTGTCACGTTCTCGATGACGGGTGCTGCTGCTGTCTGTGCGGTCGTCGCAAGTGTTGACAAGGCAAGTTTCGCATTGTTCATCGCTATCGTCGCATTGTCAATCGGGTCGAGCGTTCCGTTGTATGTATCTTCGACGACCGTTCCATATTCAGACATTGACGCAGACAGGCTCGTGAGGTCGATTCTGTTCTCTCTGATAGCGGTCGCCATCTCCGCAGCACCTTTTTTTCCGAATAGTTCCGTCGCAATCTGTAAAGCCTCTGTGTCCGTCTTTGCGTTCTTGATGCTGCCGATTGTCTCCTCCAGTGCAACATCCATCGACTTGCCCTCTGCGGTTGCGTTCTGCAAGGCTTTTTTCAGTCCTGCAAGTGCTGTCGTCGTGTCAACACCGTTTGCATCGAATTGAGCCATCAAATTGATAGCTTGAGGCAACGACAACCCCATCTCTTTGAACGCTGAATTGTTATCAAGAACGTACTGCTCAAGCGAATCAACGGAGATTCCGGTCTCCTGTGCTTTTGAGGTCAGCAACCCCAACAGATTCCCCGTCTGTGATGCGTCGATGTTCCAAGCTTTCATGATTTTATCAACTTGGTCAACAGACTGTGTCACATTCGTTCCGTTGATGCTTGAAAACTGTATAAACTGCGTTGACAGGGTTTCCAGTTCCTCCCCTGTCGAATGAAATCTCGTGTTTACTTCCCCGATAGCCTCTCCGACCGTTGACATGTCCTCCGGCATTGAACCGAAAACATTGTCCGCAGACTTCGTCAATCCCTCCAGTGCCTCTCCGGTCGCTCCGGTCTTTGTCACTATCGTGTCATATCCCTCGTCGAGTTCCTTAAAAGCTGCGATTGACGCTGCTCCTATCGCTGCGATTCCGGCTGACACAACCGACATCTTTTTTCCAAAACTCTCCATTTTCTGTCCTGCTTTATCGCAGGATGCAGCAAACTCATTCAACTTGTGATTTTTGAGTTCGGAGTTGACTTTCTCCAGTTCTGCCTCCATCTCTGTGAGTTTCGTTTTTGCATCATTTGTCGCTGTTTTCTGTTTTGAGAGTGCTGTTTCGGTCTTTCCGATAGCAGTCTCATTGTTCTTGAACTCCTGTTCAAGTTTTTCCAGTTCCTCTTTCAAGGCTTTTGACTGCTCGGAATCCTCTCCGGTCGCTTTGACCGAATCCTCGTGAGCCTTTTTCGCTGCCTCGATTTTAGTCTTGAGTTCCTCCTGCTTTGTCTTTTGATCTGATAATTTCTTTGTCAACTGCTCCTGCTTTTCAGAGTTCAGTGACACGATATTCTTTTGAACTTCGATTTTTGCTGTGAGGTTTTCTGCTTTCGCCTTTAATGCGTCCGCTGCTGAACCAAATGACTTCGCTTGTGCCTGTGCCAGCTTGAACTCGCTCGACAGTTCTCTCATTTGTGTCGCTGCCGACTTCATTTGTGACTGGTAATCAGACGAATTTGCTGAAATCTTCACGCTTGTATGTGCCATCGGTTCTCCTCCTCCCTGTTTATGTGTTCTCGTTCACCGTCTCAAGTTCAAATTTCAAATAATTCAGCAGTGCAACAATGTCCTCTTTCATACACTGCCCGTATGATTCCCGCAGGAGACGGATTGCAATTTTGACCACACGGTCGATAATCTCTCCGCATATCCTCCATGTGTTCTGTTCCTCCTGTTCCTCGTCCTCATACCCGTTTTCTTTGTCATACTCGTCAAATGCCGATTCCTCTTTCTCGACTGGCTCTGCCTCGACAATATTCAGCAGTGCATCGGAGACGATGTTCTGCATGATGAAATGAATCCCTTTCGCTGCTGTCAGAAATTCGATGACATCCACCGCCCCCAGTTCCTCAAGCGACATCCGGTTTCCGAAAATCTCTTGAATGATTCTCTTATTGAAAAACATTGCATCCGGTTTTCTTCCTGAACAGTTTTTTTCCATGAACGCAGCATATTTTTTGTACTGCTCCACTGTTATGTGGTTGACAAATATTCTTTCATCCCTGCAAGTGACCGTTATTTCCGGAATCACTTGCCATTCTGAAAATTTTTCATCATCTTCTCCATGCGGGTGTTCATTTCATCCGCAATCCCCATGTCAATCATGTTAAATTCGAGGATGATTCCCGCTGCGTCCAGTCCGGTCTCTGCGTCCTTTAATTCTTCAACCGTGAACTGGTCTCCGTATGCCTTGCAGATAAACAACATCATCGCCTCGATTTCCTCTCTTGAATAACGCTTGCTTTCACGTTCTGCGGATGCGGTGTCGATTTTCTCTGCCAGTTCCAGATATTCCATGTATGTGTCCGCTGACATCTTCCCCATTTTGAACTCTTTGTGGTTTACGATTATTTTTCTATTCATTTAATTATCCTCCTGTTATATTTGCTCTTTTGCTGTTACGTCATGCCTGCGGTTCTTCCCCGCCCTGGGGGTCTCCGGTCTCTCCGTTGTCAACATCCGCTGCATCCGGATATTCCTGCACCGCAGAAAACCAGTTTTTGAGTGCTGTTGCTGCGTCCGTGTCCTCTGTCACGAGATTCGATTCATCGACCGAAATCTCATATTTTCCATCGAGTGCTCTTTCGTAAAAGCTGCCCTTGATGCTCTTTGTGGTCGGTGACAGTTTACCCTCTTTTGTGTTTGCCTCCTCGCTGATGCCCTCTGCAAACTTGCCGATATACAACCACTTAAACTCATACTTTCCGTTGAGTTTTCTTTCTCTCCACCCGATTGCGACCTCCGGTGCTCTGTCGTTTGCATTTTTCACGAGATAACCGTGTTTGTACAACTGCCCGAAAACGATTGCTCTGTCCTGCGGTGCAAGGGCATTGATCTCTAACTCGACATCCGTTCCCTCATACGATGTGATGACCTCCTCCGTCTCGTCGTCGGAGTAGATTTTTTCTGACGTCCACTTTTCATCAATTTTGATTTTAATTGCCCTTGCCAGTTTCTGCGGGATTTCCGCAAGATACTGTGTTGACGTGTTCTCGGTGATTAAGGCGACGTGGATGTCTTTACAACCGCATGTCCTGCTCCTCACAATTTTCGATACAGTATCACTCACCTGTGTAACTGTTTCTTTGACTTCGTTCATGATTGTTCCTCGCTTTCATAGTATTTTGAAAATCTCTGTGCTTTCATATAGATTCCGTCCTCCGGCTTTGAATCGTCTCCGTTCCTGCCCTCGAATAAAAATCCACGTTGTTTCATGAGAGACTTGATTTCCCTTGTCAGTTCGACCTCGTCATCCCTTGAGAAAGTGGTGACTTGCACGAAAAGCGTCACTCCCTCCGCATCGTCGTCCGAAAAATTGTCGTCGCTCTCCCCTAAATCCCACAAGGTCACATGACGCTCTTTGATGTCTTTGTCATACCACCCCTGCATCACAATGATTCCCCTGCTGCTGACTGGTTCGAGTGCCTTAAATGCGTCTTTTATGATGTCCGGACTGCTGCCCATGCTATCACCCCACTGTCCTGTCTAAATAATTTTGATATTCCTGTTCTGCGATTTTTTGCAGTTCTGCGTCTGCCTCCCTGCCTGTCGCATAGATAAATTCTTGAGGCGGTCTGTAAATCGTTCCCCAGTTTATGAAACGGACATAAAAGTGACCGCCCTCGTCCTGCGTGTTCTTTTCCCACCCGACATCCGCTGTCGCTCCCGTTCCTTTCACTTTGACTTTTCCCATCGGTATTTCATCCGCTGCATGTGCGGACACCGACGACTTTGAACCGAATCCCCGACCGCTCTTTGAAATGTCTGCTGATTTTGGCATTTTTCCGGACATGATTCTTTGAACGACTGGCTCGGCTTTCTCTGCGATGGTCTTGTTTACTTCCTTGATTTCCTCGTCGCTTGCTGCTGCCTCAAACGCTTTCACCAGTTCCTCAAGTCCTTTGAACTCCATTTCAACTTTCATTTCTCCACCTCCGTGTCAGAATGTGACACCCTATGCGACCGAACGACATTTCAGCAGTACCCACCCGTTGTCTGTGAACATCGGTGATGCGTCATAAATCTTGAACTCTGTTCCGTCGTACTCCGCTGAAAACTCTTTCATTTTCAGTCTGACCTCTTTCATTTTTTTGCAGTTCCGAACCTTGAACACAATCGTGTTCTCAAGACCTGTCTGTAATGCTGCGTATTTCTCATTTGTTCCCAAACTCTGAACCTCGCACCAACACTCATAGAACACGCTTGTCGTCGGCTTTTTCCTGCCCTCCGTGACCTCTGTGGTCGTTCTGATAATCTTCACCCGTCCGGTCGTCATGCCCTGCCACCTCCATGAATCTCTTTCAGCAGCATCGAGGAGACCGCATTTGTCACGCTCTTTGCATCTTTCTGATACTTTTCACGGTTGTCATACAGTTCTTTGACAAATGAGAAAACAAGCAATCTCTGACGGAATGTCAGATTGTACAGGTCGAAATCCGGAATCAAGTCCGACATTTCCTCGAATGTAGCCTCAAGCATGATTTCAACGATGTCGTCGTCGTCGTCATAGTCGATGTGGTCGTACTTTTTGCACTCCTCAAGCAGTTTTGTTTTATATTCCTTTTTCTCCTCGTCCGTCATTCTTCTCACCTGCTTTCATACGCAGGGCGGTTTTTCCCGCCCTGCTGCCTGTTTTGCTTACCCCTGCACAACTTCCGTGATTTCACCCTTGACGATTGCATCCTCGTCAACAGGCTGTACATCGAAACGGTCACGAACCTTGATTCCTGTCATGTCTTTCTCCCACAAACCTGCTGCCTTGTCATTCATGTCAATGGTCATCACATTGCGGTCAAAGAGCGTGATTGCCTCTTTCATGTCACCACAGAAAATCGGGTGCTTGTAGCCTTTTACCGTGACCCCGTCCGTGTCGAGAATCGGTGTGGATTTCAGCACTTTCTTTGACATCTTCACAATCGGGTATTCACCGAAAAGCAGTTTTCCCTTTGTTTTCTGCGTCGGGTCTTTCTGCAAAATATAATTCCCGTCGCTGTCTTTCAGCTTATCAAGGTAATTGAACCCGCTCTGATTCGTGATGACCATTGATGTCGCTGCGATTGCAGGGTCGAGTGTCTCGTTGAAAATATCCTTGAGGCTGTCGATATTGGAAACGACCACCTCTTTCCCTGCGGTCATTGCGTTCATCACTTTCAGAATCATCATGTTTCGGGTCGCCTTTGTCTTTTTGGCAATCCATTTGTTGATGTATGCCATGGCATTCTGTGCGGTATCTTCGAGCAGTTCGGCGGTCATCTTTAAGATGCCACCCTTTTTCTTGATTGCGTATTTGACAGGCTTGAACGTCGGCTCATCCATCTCCGGAAAATCAGCAGCCTCGTCAACATTGTCGAACGGTACGGATTCCGCATCGACCTCAATGTTTCGAGTTCCGGTCTTTGTGGTGACACCCTCCACATTGACATACTGTTCGAGGTTATCATCGCTGCGACGCAGTTCAATGATGTCGGTTCTGATGTCATCCGGAATAGTGACACCGATTCCGCTCTCTCCGTCCTCGTCCGGTGTCGCATCGGAGGTCAGTGCATCCTTGTACACCTTGACATCGTCCTCGTCCGGCTCTCTGTGGAAGAATCCCGCCTTGATGATGTTCACGAACGATTTGACGAGGTTCTTTTTGTCTGCCTTGCCTCCGCTGATGGTCTTTGCTTTTCCTGCTGCCACCTTGTCCTCGATTTCCTCGTGCTCCTCCTCGTCCAAATCAAAGAGGAGGTCGAATTTCTCCTGCAAGGTCTTGAGTTCCTCTTTCGCTGCCTTTGCCTTATCCAGTTTCCCCTCTGCTACAAGGCTCTTGACCTCGTTCTTTTTGTCGTTGATTGCTCTCAACAATTTCTGCATTTCTTTGTTCATGTCTCTTTTTCTCCTTTTTTTAGATTCCGTACATGTCTAAATCTGCAAGAATATCCTGCTTTTCTGCCTCAATCCTTGCCTGTTCCCGCTGCTCCATCTCTGCGATGACTGCGTTGACAATGTCCTCGGTTTTCGTTTTCTGCAACTGCTCCGGAATATTTGCATATTTCTCAAAATAATCGGATGCACACGCTGCGACTGCTGCCTTTTCTTCGATTTCAACATCGAAATACTGTGCCAGTTCCGCACCGGAAAACCACTTTTCTTTTGCCATGAAAGACTTGATTTTGTCACGGGTAACACCCTCTTTTGTGTGCTCCTCGTAAACGTCGAGAATGGATTCCTCGCACAAATCAAGCTGCTTGATGACTTCCTTGAAATCATCTGCGTTCCCCCATGCCATGCAGAGTGGTTTGTGAATCATTGCTTGTGCTCCGGTCGCAAAATGCAGTTCATCACATGCGAACATGATGACCGATGCGATTGACGCTGCCATCCCGTCCACATATCCGACCTTGTGACCGCTGAACCTCTTTAACTGGTTGTAGATTGCCAGTCCTGCAAATACGTCACCGCCTCCGCTGTTGAAATAGATGTCAATATCCTCATACCCCTCTAACTGGTTTAGGAAATCCGCAATGTCCTGCGGGCATTTGTCCTCCTCGTACCACATTGATTCCCATGTCGCTGAAACAATGTCTCCGTAGAAATACAAGGAACATCTGCTCTGTTCCTCGTCCTCTCTCAAGTCTAAATACCCGACTTTTTTGATTTTCCCTGTTTGCTTGTCTTTTCGTGTGAAATCAAATACCGCTTTCTTTTTTCCCGCCATTTTATTCACCTCCCTCCTCTGTTTTCTCGTCCTCTGCCTCGTCGGTTTCGTCCGGTTCGTTTTCGTCCGGCTGTTCTGCGTCCGGCTCTGTCTGTTCCTCCGGTTGCTCCGGTTCGTCGGTCTCCTCTGCCTCGGTCTGACCGCCTTTCAAATATGCTGCACCCGCCTGTGTCAGCGGAATAACATTGCCATTTGCAAGCAGGACATCACCGCCCTCTGCATCGGGGAGGTCGAGTTTCCGTCTTGCCTCGTTCGACATCATGATTGATCCTGTGACACCCTCTTTCAGATATGACATTTGTGTCTTTGAATCTGTCCTGAACAAGACTTTTTCATTGAATTTGTAATAGAATCCGTCGTCCTGTTCCTCCTCGGTCATCATTTTGTAGTTGATTTCCTCCTCATACTGCTTGATGACGAACAGTTCCGTGTCAACATAGAAAGACAACTGCTGCAATTCACTGTTTGCGTATGATGATTTTGAATAGTCGTTGATTTGGTTCGGCTTTACTCCGAACGCTGCTGCAATCTGCAACGCTGTGTATTTTTTCAGTTCAAAGAACTGTGAATCAGACAGTTTGATGTCAAGCGGTGTCAGTTTCATTCCTAACGGAACAGGAATGATTTTGCCCGTATTCTTTGCACCGCTCCCGAACTCCTCGAACGACTTAATCAATGCGGTCTTTGCGGTCTCGTTCAGTTCTCCGGTGTATTCCAGTGTTGCCTTTGCAGTCAGTCCGCTCTCATACAGACTATTCATATATGACTGTGATGCGGATGCTCCGGAGATTGTGTCTCTCAATATCTGCTGCACTGGGAGACCTGTCACCCCGTCAAAACTGAATGATGTTTTGAAGTGCATGACCTCGCTTGTGTCAAAAACATACTGGCGACCGGATGTCGGGTCTGTGTAGACGTACCACAACCGCCCTACCCCTGCGAATATTCCCGCATCATCCACGACGATAGTGACACAATTTGACTGCATCACCCACAAGTCAAGAACTCTGACCTCCCCTCCGTATTTCTTCCGGACGAATTTCTTTCTCATGTAGACGTATGCGTTCCCGTAATGATTCCGGTTCATTTCAACCGTGTTCCAAAATACGGTCGGTGTCATGAACGGGTTCGGTCGCTTTGTCAGCAGCTTTGACGTTTCCGTCTGTTCTGCCTCCATGATGCCCTTGTCTGTTTTCTGATAATATTTGATTGGCATTTTCGCAAGCGTCTCTGACAACATCTTGAGGCATGTGAAATATGTCACCTCTGACGTTGTCTTTCTCCGCTTTGTCAATCCCATGCTTTCAAGGAATGACGGTGAATTGAGCGTCATCACTCCTCCGGATGTTCCGGTTGTGTCGCTGCCTCTCCACCAGTTTCTCACTCTTTCCGCAAATCTTCTCAATGGGTTCATTCTTTCTCACCGCCTTTCCCCATGTATTTCTGATACATTTCAAGCCACTCGTTCACGACTTCGTTCGTGTCCGGCTTGTATTCCTCTTTCATTGCTGCTTTCCATGCGTCGATGATTGCGTCAATCGGGTCGATTCTGTCCTCGTCAACCGCCTTGTCAATCTTGATTTCCCCGTAACTGTTCGAGATGGTCTTTGCGTTCGCAATCGACCATGTCAAAAGTTCATCGAATGGAACAACTTTCTTTTTGTCCTTTCCGACCTCGACACCCTCGATTTCAACATTCCCTGCTCTGACCTCCAGTCTGAAATCAACGGTTGCGTCGTTGAGTTCTTTTGCTGTCTGCGTGATAGACACGGAATCGAATCCCAGTGCCTCAAGGTCTGACAGAAAAGCGGACGCATTGTGCGGGTCGTAACAAATTAGCTGCGGTTTCAATTCGTACAGTTTTATCAAATCCTCAAGATATTTGATGATGTATTTATAATCTGTCTTGATTCCTCCCAGTGTCTCCGTGACTGTGACAAGACCTTTCGCAATCCATACGTCATACGGAACTTTGTCCGTCTTGATGTGGTCGTCCACCCTGCTCGCCGGAATGAACGAATGTGTGTGAACAAAATACTTTTTCACACCGTCAACCATGTACGGGATGACGATTGCGATTGATGTCAAGTCTCCTCCGGAGGAGAGATCAACACCGACATAGCACTTTGAGCCTCGGAAATCCTTGAGCGATTTCAAGACCGCACACCGTTTCCAGTCCTTTATGTCCTTGATGTACAGTGAATTTGACCACTGCATCCACATATTGAGCTGCTTGACAAGGAAGTCTCGCAAATCCTCACCGCCCATGTCACGGGCAGTATTCGCAATCGGAACAAGATTCTCCAGTGCATCCTCGTCATATTCGAGAATCGGGTTTGCTTTTATCCAGTTCTCCTTTTTGTATAGGTCATCCGCTGTGTCCAACTGTGCTATATACACGAACTGACTGTCGTTCTCAAACACACCTTTCAGCAGATTGCAGCAATACTCATATAGCTTGTAGCAAGGCGATTTCAAGTCAAATCCTGCGGTCGTGATGACCGAAATCAGAGCGGACTTGAGTTTCTTGATACCGCCCTCAAGCAGCTTGTACATCTGATTTGTCTTGTGTGCATGGTATTCGTCAACGATTCCCAAATACGCACGGTGTCCGTCGAGCGATTTTGTGTCGCCGGACAGAGCCTTGATTTCCGAATGTGTGAAAAGACAGTCTATTGTGTGGTTGTGCTCATGAATCTTGAACCATTCTGACAACTCCTCGTCGGAATTGATGAATTTCTCAATTTCCTCCCACACTATGTTTGCTTGGTCTTGCTTTGTTGCTGTGCAGTAGATTTTCCCGTACTTGTACCCGTCGAAATTGCCATAATAACATGCTAAAATTCCGTTGATGAATGACTTTCCGTTCTGCCTCCCTAACTGCACATAGGACGTTCTGAACCGCCTGTGACCCTTTTCTTTTGTCCTCCACCCGTTGAGTGACCCTAAAATGAAACACTGAAACGGGTACGCTGTCACATTCTCCTGTTCCTCACCCTCCGCAATCGTGAGTTCCTCTGCGAAATTGATGATTTCCTCGGACTTTTCAACGTCAAAATAATATCTGTATGGTGCTGCTTTCGCTTTTTCAAGGTCGTCAAGATGCCTTTGACATGCCAGTCTGACATATTCTCCGGCGATGACTGCCCCCGCAACGACATCAAGAGCGTATTGTGTGCAACGGTCGGTCACTGCTGCCCCTGCTGCCATTTACCCACCCGCATACTTGGCGAATTTGTTCTCCGGTTTTTCGTCCTTTACTTTCGGAACTATCAACCGACACCGACTGCTCACCGTCATTCCGAAATCCGATGCACCCTGCCGACATTGTTTCATGCAGCGGTCTTGAATTATCATGAGACGCTCACGCTTCCCGTTCACGACCTCCCGTGTTCCGACCTGCACACGTTCGTTTTTCCCTGTGTCCGGATTCATCCTGTCCTCGTAGACAGGAACATCAATCATCAACGGTGTTTCTCTGATTTTCGTCGTCACTTCGATGTACTGCTCTTGTGCAATCAGCAGCCTCGCCAGTGCATCGCAGTCCACATTTGCAATCAGCTTGATTTCAAGCAGTTCTTTTGACAGTTTCCGGAATTTCTTTTTGAGTTCCGGTGTCAAATATGCCGGAGGCTTGACCTTGTCGTTCGGTGCGACGACCTCTGCACTTTTCCTCGCCTCAATCTCTGCTTTTGTGAGGTGTTTTTTCCCTTTCATGACCACCAAATCGGTGGGTTGTCTTTGTCCTGCCATGCAGCATCAAACCCCCTTTCCGTCCAGTGTTCACGAGTTTCGTGTCACAATCTGACACCCTTTCCGACCTGCCCCATCTGCTGAAATTCTCGTGGGGAGTTTTCTCCGAATCTTTCGGGGGGTGCGACTAAAAAACGGTCACGCAAAACTTTTTCATGCCCCCCTGCCTCTCTGAAATGGTATTCAATCAATGACCTCAACTGTGCCCGTGTTGCTTTCATGCTTGCATTGCTTTTCTTATACAGTGCTGTGATCGTGTTGTGTGTCTTGAGGCTTAGAGGTATCAAGTTCAACGGATTCAACCTCTGTTCCCAGTCCTCCTCAAGTTCTATGATGTGATGGACTGGGTCGGAATCCGTCAGTGTTATCAACTCATGTGTGACATACAGTGCGTATATATCCACATACTCAAACACACTCATGATGACAGGTCTCAACTCCCGCCATTCCTTTGAGATATAGAACTCTGCTGCCCTTGGGTCTCTGCGTGTGTTGTTATACACGACATGCCTTGACTGCTGCCTCGCCTCGCACTCTGCACACATGCTCACTGCTTGCGGTATGAGACGACCGCATCCTCTACACGGTTTCAATAACACACTGCTCAACTCCTCTCTGTCCTCTGCCTCCTGCTGCCTCATGCTCTTACAAGAGGCGGGCAGACATCGCACGAATCCGTGTCCTGCTGCCCGCATATAACAGGAGGGCAAACAGGCAAGAAAAAAGCGACTGCATCACTGCAATCGCTCGTCTCAACTGTTCACGCTATCATATTAACACGTTTAAATCCCTTTGTGTTCACCCACTTTTGACCCCCATTTTCACCCTGTTTTCACCCGCTTTTCACCCCGTTTTGTTCAAATTGCTTTTATTTTCGTTGCAAATCGAGGTGTTGTCTAATGCTTTCGCCCCGAATAATTTGATTGACAGTTTCGGAATCATAGCCTTGCACCACTTTTTCGGTGAGTTCTTTCCGCATCCGGTCTCCCGTGTCACGTCCTCGTATGACATGCCCTTGATATATACCATCTCAAGCACGTCGTATTTGTACCCCTCACCTGCTGCCTCTGCATCCTCTTTCAAGGATTGCAATGCTCTGTTCATGTGCTCGAACAGAATCACGGTCTCCGCACGACATTCTCTGATAGACTGTAAAAACGCTCTCTCTGCTGATATATTGTACCTTGACATGTCGTCAATCTGCGACACCTCTGATATTGCGTCTTTGATGTACCGCTCCATCTCCCGATAGTTCTCAAGATATATCTGTGTCCTTTGCAGTGCGGTCATTTCCTTTTTTTCTTCCACTTCTCTTTCCTCCCCGCCTTTTCAGAGGTAAACCGTGATATTTCCTCCAGTTATTTGACCGCTCCGGCTCTCTGACCTTATAAAGTGCCTCAAATGCGAATAGAGCCTCTTTTGCGGATATTCCGACCCGCTTGAGAGCGTTTTGCAGGTTTTCGGTGTCTGCTCTGATTCTGATTTCCGGAATCTGCTTGATTTCCGGTTTTTTGATGACTGTCGCTGCGTCTGCTGCCTGTTTTACGATTTCAGAAACCTCTTTCTCTGTTTTTCCCGCTGCCCGCAGCTTTGAAATGATGTTTTTCACCTTTTCGGCAAATTTCATGTCACAACCCACCCTCTCTCCTAACTGAAAGGGAGTTCTTCGTCTATCCCGTCCGGAATGTTCATGAATCCGTCTCCTGTTGTTGGATATGCGGTGCTTTGTGCGTCCTGCTGCCCTGCTGCCTTTTTGCTTTCCGCAAATTCCTGTTCCTCGACGATGATGTCCGTTGTGTAGACCTTTTGACCATCCCTGTTCGTATATGAACCCGTCTGAATCCGTCCGGTGATGACGATTTTCGTTCCCTGTCTGAAATACTTTTCCGCAAACTCCGCATCCCGTCCAAATGCGACGCATCCGATGAAATCCGCTGACTGTTCACTGTCTCTTTTGAACCTCCGGTCAACTGCCAGTGTATAACGTGCGATGCAGGTCTGCTCCTGTGAACTGTTCCTCTGCGTGTATCTGACATCGGGGTCTCTTGTCAGACGACCCATCAAAATGACCTTATTCATTGCAATCCTCCCGCAAAATAGCCTCATTCTGTAACCGCTGCAACTCGACCAGTCCTTTTTTGAACGCAAGGTCATCACCGCTCATGCAGGTCTCGAATATCTCCTCATATTTCCCGATATTCTCTGAAATGAACCTCGCCTCCGCTGCTGTCCGGCTTTCATTGAGGAACATCCCTTTGACTGCCTCCCTCATTCCCTCGCATTGCAGACGTTCCTCCTCGTTCTCCGGTGGTGTTTCTTTGAGTGCCTTGTCAATCACTCTGTCTATTGCATCCGCAATCTGACGTTTCCACCCTTTTGTGGTCGCCTCCGCAAGCTGTGACTGGATGTCCTCGAACGACTTTCCGTGTGCTGCTCCGGTGATTCTGATGTCTTTCTTTCCTTTTTCAGAAATCAGCACCAGTTCGTCATCGTATGCGTCCGTGTAATAGGCGAACTTTGCGTCAAAATTCCCCTGCGGGTTTATGATGATTTCCGGCTCACTGCTTCCCTCGGTCGCAATCTTTACCCCGATATATTTTGCCCCTGCTGCTTTCGCATTGATGAATACTGCCTTTAAACCGCTTTTGTTCATATCCTGCTGCCTCCGTTCAATAATCTCTCAAATAGCTGCTCATATAGTGTCTTGTATGTGTCACGCTCGGTCTCTAATTTGACAATAGCGTCCGGTGATCTCATCACCTGCTCGTGTGGCTCTGTATTTGCCCCACACGCAACCTTTTCCGCTTTCAACGTCTCATTCTCCGTCTTGAGCCTTTCAATCTCCTCCTGCTGCCTCCTGCGTTCCTCACGGTATACTTTCGATGACTTCGTGTCCTCCCCGATTGCCAGTGAAATCATGAGGGCGATGTCAATGTTTTTCATTTCCTGCTCCGACACCTGCCCGATGTACTTATTCACACGGTCAACCGACACTGACGTGACCTGTTCACACAGTACGGTCGATGTCCTCCCCGTGCTGCGGATTGTCACATGTGTCGGGAGGTCTGTTTTCGGTGCTGTCGTTAAATATGCGACCTCAATCACTCCCGAATGTTTGTTGTTCTCGTCATTGCTGACAACAACTGCGGGTCTGTCCGCAAACTGCTCACTCCCGCTTGTTGCCCCCCCTCGTGCGATGTAGAAGATTTCTCCCCGTTTAATATCATCCATTGTCCTGTTCCTCCTCACTGTTTTCTCAAAATATTCCTCTGCTTTCTTCACTGCCTCTTTGCAATCGTACCCCGTGCAGGAGTGCAGGTGAGACCCGACACAAAATTTGCATGTATTGAGTTTCACCCACTCCTCTCTGTCAAACTCCACGACCGCCCTCAACAATTCCGACCGCCTTGTCGATGCTGATGACCTCGTCATCGCCCTCGATGCACCCGTCACCGTTCGCTCTGATGTCTGCACAAATCTGTTTGATGTCTGCCCTCTCAAGAGGCTCACCGTTCTCATTCAAGAGGCATGTCGCCATGATGCAATATCCCTCCTCAAGTCCGGCGAACTCTGTGAGGATATATGTCACGAGAACTCTGACCGTGCGTCCGGTGTTCTTTCCGTCCTTGAACTCCATCATTTCAAGAATGTCGCCTTTTTTATAGTCACGGTCATTCTTGCGGAGTTCAAATGTCTTTTCGCCTCTTTCTACCTCCCCGAAAAATGATGCTCCCAGTTTGATGTGATGCACTTTCTGACCGTTCTCTTTTGTATCTGACGGGAGATTGTTCATCCGCTCCTCGTCTGCCTGTTCACGGAGTTTCTTTGCGGTTTCTTTGTCGATTCTGTCCTGTTCCTCCGAATACCGCTGTTCTTCGGTCTTGTATTCCTCCGCTCTGTTCTTGTACTGGTCGCACTTTGTACACGTTCCGGTCTTTACATTGCAAGTCTCGTATTCCGTACAAGAATAACAGAGTGATGTGATTCCCTCCGGATGCGGTGTCTGATAGTCTTCACCTGCTGCCATATCAACACCGACATATGCTCCCGATGCTGTCCGTTCCCAGTTTTCGCCCTCGGTCTCCAACTCCTCCGGTGGATTCATGCCAATGTCAGATTGTGACACGTCCTCCTGCTGTCCTGCTGCCTCTTTTCCCTGCTGTCCCTCTGCTTTCATGTCCTTAATCTCTGTATAGGACAGTTCTCCGGTCTCTTTGTATTTCTCAAGTGCCTCCTGCTGCTTTTCCGCAGACATCCCGCTCAATTCATAAGCAGCGGAGAATGTGAGACGTTCTTTGTTGAGTTCCTCTCTGAACTCCGGAATCAAATTGTTGCTGATGCTCTCGACCTGTGCGATTTTCGTCTTTGACATCTTGAGCATTGAGGAAATGACATCACGGAGACGACCGGACTTGAGGTCATACCCCTTGATTTTCTTCCCGTCCGCTTTCATGCGTTCGAGACACGCTTTCAACCGCTGCTCCTCCTCAATGATGTCTTTCACTGATTTTGTCCGGTATGCGTTGGCGATGATGATTTCAACCTGCTCCTCGTCCTCGTCCTGCGGTGTTGTCAGCTTGCATGTGGCAACCTCAAAATCTTTGTACCCCTGCCCGACAAGGTACTTGAGGGCAAGCCACCGCCTCTCACCTGCTACAATCCTATATTCACCCTGCTCGTTTGGCTCATATACGACCTCAAGATTCTGTTTGAGACCATACATGAGGATGTCGCCCGCCAGTTCCTCAATATCTGCTAAATCATAAAAGTTCAGCTTATTCCGGTACATCTTGAAAATCGAAATGTCCTTTGTCCGGAATCTCGCCCTCGGTGATTCGTCAATCCCTGCTTTGCTGTTTTTGTTTAATGCGTCCATGACGCTATATCCTGTCGCCATCTTCTTTCCTCCTGCTTATTTCTTCCCACCGTTCAATGCCTGCACTATTTCCCGATATTCCTTTTCACGCTCGGAGATTTGATCTTCTAAAGTGTCTAACCGTTTATATAGCTGATTGATTGCACGAGAGGGAAGTGTTTCACCGTTTTTCACTAAAATCTTGATTATTTCAATCCTGCTCATGCTGCTCAAGTCTGCAAGTATCTGAATTTGTGTGTTTTGGTTCTTTGCCTCTCGGTACATGATGCAGATTTCCCGCTCCGTCACATTCCACCACCCTCTATTCCGTCAATTTCTGTTTTTTGGTCTCTATCCGCTCGACGTTTATCTCGCCTTTGCTATTCTGTGAAATAGAGGCTTTGACCCCCCCTCGGAGGTTTAAAGTGACTTTCGCAAGTCCTCCGGTGTAAATCTCCTCAACTGCTGCCCGCAGAATGTTCACGATGCCCTCTCCGGCTCTCTTTTCCGGTGCTGCATCCTCCCCGAACAGGACAGACACGTTTTTCATCGCCTTTTCTTTCCGCTGCTTTTCTTTCTGATATTCGACCGCTTCCGGACATGTGCAGGACATTGTCGCCTTTTCCTCTGCCTGTGGCTGTGTCAACTTTTCCTCTGTGTCAAGCTGCACCATCTGTCCGCAAAACCGACACGGTGCTGTGTTTATGACATTTCCCATTGTGTTTCCTCCTCTACTCAATGAATTGTTCCGCTTTGAACCTGTCGCCCATATCCATGAAATACCCGTACAAAAATTCTTTCTGTTTCCTTGTCAGATTCTTCATATTTGTTACGATATAACCGCCATATCCGGACGGGTTGTGAATCAGACAATAGCCTTTGACTATTGAGAGAAAATCACGCTTTAATCTCAAGCAGTTTTCTCCATCTTTCCGCTCTTTTCTCCACTTCCGGTATTCTTCACCGAATCCTTTCTTTTCGCATATCTCCTCCGCAGATTCCTCATGATGCCCGAATGGGCTTTCCGTGAACTCCCCTGTCGGAGATAGCCACCCGAACTCTTTTTCCTCTGTCTCCTGCTGCCCTGCTGCCTCCTGCCCCTCTTTTGAGTTCGGCATGATTCCGTTTTGAAAATCCTCAAGGCATTTCTTGAACTCCTTCATATTGAGTTCCCTTGCCACTATCTTTTCATAGTTCAATGCCTCGCCCTTTTCTCCCTCCTTCAGCAGCAGCATCCGGCACGTTCCCCATTCCATCTCACTGAATCCCAAACCGTAGCACCGCATCACATAATACAAGCCGATTTTCAAATCCGGATTCCTTTGCAGTTCTACCGCATCAATAAAGTTCTTGTTCCCCAGTGCATCCCATACGATGTGGAAATAATAGACAAACCCTTTCTCGAATGATCCGCATTTTCCGGATGATGTGATTGTCACGCAAGTGTCGCACCCGTTCCCTGTCACATAATGTTTGCATGAGGAGTTGTTGCATGTTATTTTCCTTTTTCCCAAGCTTACCCCTCCAGTTCCCTCAATAACTCATGAACCACATTCCGATAGTCCTGTGACACGATGCAATTCTTTGAGAACTGCGGGAGTGGTTGCATCCTCATGGATGCCTTTTCTGCTACAATAGATCGACGAACAGACGTGACAAACATGTCAAAACCGGAACTGTCTTTCATCCACTCCTCGAACTCAAGCGATGTCTTGTTTTTCTGTCGCATCGTCACAAGTCCTTTGATGCGGAGTTCCGGATTGATTTCCCGCAGGTCGTCCACCTGCTCCTGCAAATTGTGAATCGCCTCGTTTTCAAATCCCCCGACTTTTACGGGTGCAATGACGAGTTCTGCTGCCAGTAGAATGTTGATGACGACCATGTCGAGGAGACGACCGCAATCACACACACAATAGTCGTATGCGACCGCTACCTCTGCCAGTGCATCCCGCAGCCTCGTGACTTGATTTTCCTCCTGCTTGAGTAAAAGGTTCATGTCGGTCTGCATCAAATACCCGTTCGCCGGAATGATGTCAATGTGGTCGTATTCCGTTGACTGTATGAGTTCCGTTGTCCGGTATCTGCCCCCGACGTTCTGATGATGCTCAAGCAGTTCCGACATTCCGATTCCCTCCGGCTCGTACCGCCCGAATGTCTTTGATGTGTCTCCCTGCGGGTCTCCATCTAACACAAGCACTCTCTTTTCCTGTTCCTCGCCTAACATATAGGCGATTGAATCCGACGTTGTCGTTTTCCCGATTCCACCTTTCGGTGACATTACTGCAATAATTCTCATGTTGTTTCCTCCTGTTATCCTCTTGTTTTAATAATCTCTTGCGTGACATCCGCACCGGTGCGTTGTTGTCATTTCCTCTCCGACCTTATAAAGCAAATACCCGAATGAAAAGAATGCTCCCAGTACGATGACACCTGCTGCCAGTAAAACCTTTTTCATAATCCCGCTCACCTCCCTCTTTCTTGCTGTTTCATATACCGTCCGGATAATGTCGTTCCTCTAGCTCCCATTCATCCTCACATTTCTCATAAAACGGGCAAGCCTCTCCATATTCACAGAATGATGTGTCTACACCCTCCCTGCACCATTCCGTTTTGGGATTGTTTTGGTATCTGTAATTTTTACAATCGACCATATTTCTGAACCTCCCGTCATATATAGATTGTGTAATAGAGTTTCATTTCCAAATCGCTGAAACAATAGTCTGGTGTCTCGTCCGGCTCAAGCGGTCTCATGAGGCTCAATTCTTTCCATCGCCTGTGACGTATCTCCGGAACTGCTTGAAACTTGATGACTTTTTCGTTCACGACGCTGTCGAACAAATCTGTCTCAAGAACAAACACTCCTAAAAATCCGACAAATATGTCCTTGTCCTGCTGCACTATCCTCACCCTGTCCGGATTCGTGATTGTTGCAAGGAAATCTCCGACCGTCATCGCTCTGCACCTCCCTTGACTTTCCCGTCCTTTAAGATGCTGTTGTTCGGGATGCTCATAATCTGCCTTTCTAACTGCTTAAACATTTCTGTTTTCCCGTTTGCTCTGCCAGTCTGAATGTACATCCTTGCTCCAAACAATGCGCTTTGTGGCAAATTGCAGTATTCCGTGATGATGCTGATTGCCTCCTCTGCGGAATAGCAGGTTGCGACAAAATGTCCTGCTGCTGCCATGTCTGCAAGAAACTCTTTCTGTGTGTCCTGCTGCCTGTTGTTCCCGAATTTCATTTCAATATACAGTCCGCAATATACCCCTTTCGGGTACGGGAGGCATAAATCAGCGACACCCGCCTTGACACCCATCTGTTTGAGTTTCACTGCCTCAAGCCTGTTCCTGCTGCCCCCGTTCGGTACATGATGCAGCCATTTCAATTCCGGATAGCGGTTCATGTTGTACTGCGTCCACTGGATGACTGTAATCTGCTCCGTGTCCTCGCTCCTCATTGCATTTCTCATGTTCATCGTTCTCACCTCCTCCCGTTTTCTCTGCCTTATATTCTTCTTTGCACCTGTCGAAAAACTCGCAGAACAGACAAATGTGTCTGCAATCCTTGACCCTCAACATGTGCCGGATTCTGTCAATCAGTCTTTTCAATGCTCCATTCCTCCTCCAGTTCCCTCGCCCTGCTCATGATTCCCTCGTTGTAGGAATAGACATAGATTCCGTTGTTCCACAAATGTTCCCTTGCTCCCCGCTCCCCGTAGTTATAAGCTGCAAGAGCGTCCTGCACCGTTCCGTATTTCTCAATGAGTTCCGCAAGATAGTCAATCCCGACCATCACATTTTGATACGGATTTTTGAGGTTTGTGCAGTTTAGCCTCTCCATCCGGTCGGTGTGTGCTGATTCGTAAATCTGCATATAGCCGACACTGTTTCCGTCGTCTCCGACCTTGTCGAACACATAGCTTGATTCACGCTCAATCAGTGCCACAATGAGGGAATAATCAACTCCGTACTGCTTGCACAATATGTATGTGTAGCACTGCATTTTCTCCGGAAAATACCCGCCTGTGTCCTTGTACTCCTCCGGTATCGCATGATAGACAAAACCGTCGTTTTCTCCTCCCCAGTCAGCGGACATCGTGTCAAATACTGCATACCTGTCCGGCTCGTCCTGCTGCCCCTGTGTCTCCATGTAGGCTCTGACGCTCTCAAGCGTTACACTTTGTCCGGATGCCTCCCGCTGCTGCTCGACTGCTGCCATGTGTGCGTCAAACTCTGCTGACTGCCCCTCAAACTCCTCCCGTTCCCGAAAAAACATCACACCGTCAATCACACATGCGGTCAGCACTATTGCAAGCACCGACATCACCGCCATAAATACCCGATGTCTGATCTGTCTTTTTCTTTGCCGACGTTTCCATTCCCGCCTCGTCATCCTCGCTTTTCCTCCTCTTTTTCAATCTCGCTCGTATATAGAACATGCTGTTGAAATCGTTGTAATAGATGCCCGCATCCGTGAAATCAAAATCCGGATACCACTTTTCCATCTGCTCTTTGACCTGCTCATGACCTTTCCGCATTTCCTCGACATAGGTTGCTATTTTCTTATAGCTGCCCTTTGCCTTTTCCGGTTGCTTTGAATGAACCACACGGATGTCGGGGTCTTTCAGTCCTTGAGAGGAGTTCCACCGTCTCTCTGACCTCACCCTCTGTTTCTCCTTGACGATATAGTTTGCCATTCCGGAGAGACCGTTTTCGTCCTTTTGCAGTCTCCGCACCTCGTTCCTGCTGCTCTGCCCCCAACACTTCTCGACCACATCCATATCCATCTGACCGTCCATGACAAGGTGATGATGCCACCGGATTTCCTCGTTCGGGTTGTACTCCGTCACATAGACATATTTTGCTTTCGTGAGACTCCTTTTCTTTCTCTGATAATTGACCCGCTTAATGTAGTTCTGCATGTTCTTGATCGCTGCGTCGATGTCTCCGTCCGGTGGTAGGTGCTCGTCATCGTATGTGAGAGTTATCCACAAATCTTTGTCTGTGAAATTCTCATTTATAAGACGCTCAACATATTTCCGTGCGTTCTTATCGTTCAGATTTCTTTGAGCCTTGTCATTGTCCTTTTTGATGCTCCGACCCTCCGGAGGTACATCATCCATGTTCGTGAACTGTGGATATATTTCAACCTCGAACTGCTCCCCTGCCTTTATCTCTTTGAGGGCATACACAACCTTTTTCCCCTGCTTGAACATCTGCTCAATGAACCACTCATGTAACTGCTCAAGCTGCTTGTTATATGCTGCCTCATAGTCATAAGGGATGAACACCATCCCTCTCTTTCTCCTACTGCCTTTTTTCTTTTTTGCCATTCTGACACTGCTCCTCCTGTCGCCTCTTATTTCCTCCCTCTGACCCTGTCGTTGAGTTGTTACTATCTATTACAAGGTCGGGAATGAGGTCTAAAACCCCTTGAAAATGCGGGTTTTTCCCGCTTTTTCTTGTTGCTTTCTTGTGTCAGATTTGCTATACTATTTATAGGGTTTAGCGACTGACACAATCAGTCAAACCGGACACCGCTGCAACGGTGTCCTTTCTTTTTGCCCTGCTGCCTCCTCAATCGTGATGTAGGATGCAGATTCCTTTTTCTCTTGCCCTCTTGATTTCTTCTGCCATGCCCTCCGAAATCCCGAACCTGCGACCGACAAGCATTATTTCACATTTTTCAACGATTGCCTGTCCTGCTACCAGTCCGCACTGTCTCTCTGCCTCGTCTGCCTCATTCAAACACTGCGTCATGTACAAATGTGGGGTGACTGCTGCCTCACCCCATTTTGTCAAGACCATTCGTGTCAATTCCCTTGCATAGTCGATGTTACGCTGCAACGTCGCCTCGTCTGCTGCTCTGTACGGTGAACATATATAGACCAGTTTCATGCCCTGCACCTCCTCTCCTGCTGCCTTTATATGAAATCAAAAATACTCATTTGTGCTTGTTCCCAGTAGTATCTCTCCTCAATATCGCTAATTCGTGTTTTCGTGAGGGTATTCCACATGTTTCCGACCAACCCCTCCTCTTTTTCAAGATTTTGCAATTTCCCCCATAATTCCGGATGATTATTTCGCAAGTGTCTCAATTCACAATCTCTTGCGTTCGGGCAGAACCAGCATCCTCCCCTCTGTGCAAAATCATAAATTGGACTTAACAAATCGTATTTCTTGCATAAGTCAAAAGCCATTTGTTCTGTATAGCCATATTTCACAAGTAACGAAATTTTATTTGTTCCCTCAAGTCTTGCAAGACGTTTCGGTTCATCGACCGCAATTCCTATGTACTGAACAATCCTGTTCATGTCCTGCCCTTTGAAAAAATCATTGATTGGCTTTATTTTACAATCTCTATTCACAATACATTTTCCCACCATAGGAAATCCGTATCTTTTCCCGCGATGAGAAGAAGCAGGACGATATGCGTCACGAGTTTCAGGCAAAAATGCCTGAAGCTGCAGAAAAAATAAAATTTTATATAGGAGACGTTAGAGACCTTGCATCAGTAAAAAATGCTATGCATGGTGTTGATTACATATTCCATGCAGCAGCTTTAAAGCAGGTACCATCATGTGAATTCTTTCCAATAGAAGCAGTTAAGACTAATGTTTTAGGAACAGAGAATGTGCTTACAGCAGCTATAGATGAAGGCGTAGAGTCAGTAATATGCCTTTCAACAGATAAGGCAGCATATCCTATCAATGCGATGGGAACATCCAAAGCTATGATGGAAAAGGTTATTGTAGCCAAGAGCCGTACAACTACTAAGACAAAGATATGTTGTACAAGATATGGTAATGTTATGTGCAGTAGAGGTTCGGTTATTCCACTTTGGATTGATCAGATTAGGAGTGGAAACCCTATTACGGTGACTGAGCCAACAATGACAAGATTTATTATGAGTCTTGAGGAAGCTGTTGATTTAGTTATTTTTGCTTTTGAACATGGGGAGAGCGGAGATATTCTTGTACAGAAAGCACCAGCATGTACTATCCAGACACAGGCAGAAGCTATATGTGAGTTGTTTGGAGGTAAGAAAGAGAATATAAAAATTATTGGCATAAGACATGGCGAGAAGATGTATGAAACACTTCTTACTAATGAGGAATGTGCCCGTGCTATAGACTTGGGTGATTTTTACAGAGTACCATGTGATAAGAGAGGTCTTAACTATGATAAGTATTTCACACAGGGAGATACAGAGAGAGTTAAGCTTAGTGAATTTAATTCTCATAATACAAGAATGTTAAATGT
>OHBU01000265.1_pt1 | contig 23338 bp, 17 predicted proteins | sample 1577421 | NCBI WGS metagenome assembly OHBU01 (sample SAMEA3879550, study PRJEB24766) | human gut metagenome | biome: human-associated habitat; feature: feces | place: USA | collected 1985/1987 | reverse complement strand
GTACGAGAGCGGTGAAAATACCGTCGGGCGCGGGAGAGTTGTCAAACACTGCTTTCGGGATGACGAGCGAGAAGCTGCCCGAAGCGTCGGTGGTGTCGGCCACGGAATAGAACTGGATATCGTTGGAGGCACGCCACCAGCCGTATTGCCGGGCTGAGAGGTTGATCTGCAGCGGTATGTCGGCCATGGCCATGCCCGAATAGGTGCGGGCGCGACCGGTGATGGTGATATCGCCCTGCGACGGAGTCGATTTTGCGGTTTTGGTGATTTCGACAAAGAAAGTGGGCATCTTGTAATCCGACACCATGAAATCGCGTGATCCGAGATATAGGCTCTTCGAGTCGGTGTTGTCATAGATGAATATATTGTAAGTGCCTGTGAGTTCGCCCGTCGGGATTGCAAAAGAGCCGTCGACGCGGCCGAAACTGTCGGTGACGGCATTGATGGTGTCGACGCTGAGATTGTTGGCGTTTCGGAGAACGACGCGCACTTTGTGGTTTTCGCAAACCCGACGCTGTTCACCGCAGGTCTGGTACACAATGGCATTCCAGCGTACGGTGTCGGCCGGGCGATAGATGGCAAGGTCGGTGAAAGCGGCGGCATAGGAGGTCCATTTCTTTTCAGTCGCTGATTGCTTCCAAATATTGACTGTCGGTGTCACGCAGTTTGACGCTGACCGCGCATAAATGTTGGAATAGGAACTTTTTGTGTCCGGGATCTGATAGAATCCGTCTTTTCCGGTGGAGCCGAGGAGGGTGTCAGAGGCACCTCTTTTTGTGACGACACGATAAATGCGGGCGTTGTTTACAGGTGCGCCGTCGAAAGCGTTGACAACGAAGAGCGAGTTGCCGGTATCTGAAATCCGTCCAAGTATGATGTCGGTGGAAAGGAGCGTGTGAAGATTCCGGATATAATCGGGATCGGCTCCTTTAAAATCGGGCACAATGACATAAACACCCTGCGACGGAATTGGCATTGAGATTTTCTTATTGAAAGCAAATGGAGCCTCTCCTTGGAGGGGGATATCATAGGTGCGTACGTGCGTAGCTTTAGCTAAATCAGCTTTGTCGAAATAGTTTTCGGGCGCTTTTGAGGATGCGGGCAGGCGGTAAAGTTTGAGAGACACATCATTGATATTGCGGCCGGAGATAGTGACAGAAAGAGTGTCGCCGGGGATGATTGTAGAAGCGGATGAAACGGATAATGTAGGCCCGGTGATGCCGGACATGATGTTGCGGATGCATGCTATGCGCGGATATGAAGGATGTCGGGCGGTGAAATCGCGCAGCATATTGTAATATTTCTTATCCCATCCGGTGTCCTGATTTTGTTGAGATACATCGTCGTAAGGCACCACACTTATTGTATAGGAATCATCGGAGAGGGCCAGAAGTATGTCGCCGCTGTACTGCGATGAGGAATATTTGTTGTATAGGTCGACAAGCAGTTGGTGGTACCGTTCTGTCCCTTTCTCACTCATAGAGCTGTAGAGGTTGGAACAGGTGAATTGTAATCTGGCTAAATCGTTGTAGATCAGCGGTGCTGTGTCGTTTTCGTGAAAGCGCAGGATCTGCGCGTATGTCTCAAGAATCTTGGCGGCTTCAGGCGCTGATGGACTGTAGACAGGCGTGCCGATGAATGTCTTTAATGGTGTGAGGAGTAAGATGCTCAGGCAGTTGGAGAATTCAGACAGATTGCACCGCAGCTCTATGGTTTTGCAGGCTGCAAAATCGAAAAGAGTAGGGAAGTAGACAGCGGTCTGAGCATCGGCCACGATTAGCGTGCTATAGTCGCCAATGGGGACGCGTTGCAGATCGGGTGCCGCAGCCATGGCGCTGTCGCAGAGCTGGGATATGACGTTGCGGAACTGGGCGCCGCTCCATTCCGTGTAGTCGGCCGGAAGGGGTGAAAGCGGAAGCGAGCGCTGATCGTAGACCCATTTATTGTCGGAGTAGATTTCGTTGTAGACGGTGGCTTTCAGCAGACAGAGGACTGACGTCGCGGCTTTGGAGCGGAGCTTTGAAGCGATGTCGGAAAACATGCCGAGTGCTTTGGGCAGGTTTTGCTCCGAGATGCTGCCTTGGGCGAGCGCGAAGTCGGTGAGCGCGCGGAGCGCTTCGATGTCGTCGCCGGCGCGGAGGGCTTTTTTGAGTTTTTGTTCTGACTGCTGCGATACCTTTTTCGGGAAAGCGAAATCGGGTGGTGCAGGGGTGTTGTTTGCTGCCGTGGCGTTGAGGCAGAAAAATGCAAAGACGAGTGCGATGATGAATCCAAACGGTTGACGTTTCATGAGTCTCGTGCTGTTGGTTAGTAAAAGATGTTTGTTTCGGGAGTGGGAGGAGAAAAAAACGTCGGAACGCCGATGCTGTTGAAAGAGCAGTTCACGTTCCGATGATATAACTTATAAAACCGGCGCCCGGTTGGGTGCGGTCAATTAAAAATGATTATTTCCGGCGGTGTTTCATGAGTGTTTTCATCCATTTCATTTCAGCTTTCTTGTAGAGGAAGAGCTGACGTGGGGTGAGGATTTTGGCCAGCTGGTGATAGTAGCGCATCTCGATTTCGGCTTCTTTGCCTTTGTGCTCAAACATCGCTTCGGCAGCTTTCTCGTATTCGAGGTCGGAAGCGTCGGTTTTGGATTCGACGGCTTTCTCCATGGTGCGTGTGTCGCGGCGGAGTTTGCCGAGTTCGTTTTCCATGGCGGCAACGATAGCTTTCAGCTGCTCGTTTTGCTGTTCAGTGAGGTTGAGCTCTTTGGCCATGAATTCCTGTTTGGCTTTCTGCATTTCTCTCATCCACTGGTGGCGTTTCTGCGCGTTGTCCTGAGCCGCGACTGAAATGATGGCCAGGAGAAGGATAAGAGCTGAAGTGGATAGACGTTTCATAGGGAGAACTGGGTGGATTATTCTTCGATGGATGAGGGATCGAAGCCTTGGTCGTAAAGCTCGTCGTAGAGCTCGTCGTCGGAGATGTCGGGGATGCAGTAGTCGTAATAGAAAGCATCGTTGTCGATTGCGCTCATGAGCACGGGGTTTTCGGCGATCGGAGGCTGCGAAGCGGGCTTCATCATGTCAAACATCTTCATCATGCACCAGATGCCCATAAACATGGCGGCGAGATAAACGTAGGGCCGAATGCGCTGCCAGCGGGTGCGCGGGAGGATGACGGGCTTCGACTGTCCGGCCTCTTTTTCCCATGGCTGCTGTGGGAGCGACTCCGCCATGCGTGCGTTGAAAGTGGCGAAGAAGTCCTCCGGCACAGTCATTCCGGCGTTGCGGCCGGCCATTTTGTCAAGTATGTCGTGTTTATGCTCCATCGGGGTTTAAGAAGTTGTTTCGTATGTTTGACTGCGTTAGGGCAACAGGGTTTAATCAATGTTTTGAAAATATTTTTCGATTTTTTTCACGGCGAGATGGTAGGAGGCTTTGAGGGCGCCCTGCGAAGTGCCGAGGATGTTGGATATCTGCTCATAGGGCATCTCGTCGAAATAGCGCATGTTGAACACAAGGCGCTGTTTTTCAGGGAGTGTGGCTATGGCTTTTCGGAATTCGAGCGAGAGCTTGTCGCCGTCGATGTTGGTGTCGGATTCGATGGCGGCGGCGAGGTGCGAGTCGGGGTCGTCGATGTCGACGCTGTTGCGGCGTTTCTGGCGGTCGAGGAAAGTGAGGCTCTCGTTGATGGCTATTTTGTGGAGCCATGTGGAAATCTTAGCGGCGCCGCGGAACTGGTCGATCGACTGCCAGGCTTTGAGGAAGACGTCCTGAAGGATGTCGGCGGCATCGTCGTGATTCTGGACCATGCGGCGGATCTGCCAGTAGAGCGGCTCGGAATAGCGTGCGATCACCTCCTCGAAAGCCTTGCGGCATGTCGAGGGCGACTGGATGCGAGCGGCGAGGTCGTCGGAATCTCCGGATTTGCGTGCGATGTCGCTATCTGACGTCATAGAATGTTTGCTTGGCGAAAATAATCGAGCGTAAAATTAACAATTCTCCGCGGGATGATCGCGTCCAGAAATCATAAAAAATGTTGATGCCCGCGAGATAGCCTCCGGCCGCGCGACAAGATCCGCTAAGATTAATACGAGTTACCTGTTGGATGAATTAAATTAGAGCATATTTCACTTGACCAATTTCACGATGATTAATGTAATTGACACATTAGTGTCCACTAAAAAATCATAATAGTTCTTTGAAACTATTGAAATTCAATTTGTTATAAGCGATTTGGGAGCGAACGGATTTCAAATCACATTTGCGGTCATAATCAGACCTTTATGCATAAAGACCCTTTAGTTTTCTCCCAATTAGCCCAGTTCTTGAACAGGAGTAAGTTCAATCGTATAGTCGCGAAGTATGATGGCGACAAGTATGTAAAGAGTTATACTTGTTGGAATCAATTACTTACGATGATGTTCGGGCAGCTTTCCAATCGGGAGAGCCTTCGGGATCTCATCGTCGCACTGGAAGCGCATGCAGGCAAGGTCTATCACCTCGGAATCGGAAAATCCGTAACGAGAAGTAATCTTAGCAAGGCTAACGAGCAACGCGACTACCGCATCTTCGAGGAGTTCGCCTTCTTCATGATAGCGGAAGCACGCAAGCGGCGGATACAGAAAATATTCGAGCTTGACGGCCATGTCTATGCCTTCGATTCAACTACCATCGACCTTTGCCTGTCGGTGTTCGAATGGGCCAAGTTCCGCAAGCACAATGGTGGCATCAAGATGCACTCTCTTTATGACGTGGAGGCTCAAGTTCCTGCATTCGTGCATATTACCGAGGCAAAAGTCCACGATTCAAAAGCAATGCCGGAGATTCCGTATGAGAACGGTGCCCATTACATCTTCGACCGAGGCTACAACGATTTCGGCAATCTGTACACCATCCACCGTATAGGCGCGTTCTTTGTCGTCAGAGCGAAAACCAATGTAAGGTTCAAGCCTGAGACTTGGAAACGGAGGCTTCCGGAAAACGTGGTTTCAGATGCTGTCGGCTACTTCACGGTTTATAAAAGCGCGACGGATTATCCGGAGAAACTGCGAAAGGTGGTATGCATCGACCCGGAAGACGGTACAAGATACATATTCCTGACCAACAATCTGACGGCCTCAGCCGAGACAATCGCCGAGCTTTACCGCAACCGGTGGAGTGTGGAACTGTTCTTCAAATGGATCAAACAGCATCTGCGTATCAAGAAGTTCTGGGGGACCTCCGAGAATGCCGTCCGTATCCAAATCTATTGCGCCATAATCACTTATTGCCTCGTGGCAATAGTGCAGCACGACATGAAACTGGAGCGAAGCATCTACGAAGTCCTTCAGATTCTCGGAATCTCGCTGACTGACAAGACCTGTCTGCATGACCTCTTCGACAAATCGAATTTCAAAAATGTCAATATTCTCTATGGTTCAAGTGAACCGAATTTATTTAATTTTTAACCCCGTCCATTTTTTAGTGGACAGTAGTGATATGAAATCTAAAGGTTTTATCAGCCTCAGATACGACTTCGCAATCATATTCAAACTCAAGACACTTGTCTGAACTATTGTAATATGCGGTTACAACTTTGTAGTGGCCTACTCCATTTTCAAAAAAGGCTGGATAACTGACTTTATTAAACAGTATATCTCCCCAGTCGCCGGAATTCCACTTGCCGTTGAGAGATTTAAGGAAAGTGGTTTCTTCGGGGGTGAGGATGGACTGGGCGGTGGCGGCCGAAGGTGATATTATTGCGGCGAGCAGGAGGCAGAGAAGCGGGATGAGGATGTGTTTCTTTTCCATTGACTAATGAATATAGTTTTTGCAAAAATCGCGAATTGCAGGGCCGTAGCAATGGAATAGGAGTGTGAGATTACATTATAGAATGTAAGATTATATGTTACACGCAGAGGCGGCAAAGGCCGCATTCAGGCTGGAAATTAGGCAATTACCGGGAGCTATAAGCATAACGCATGCGAGAGATCACATGGGACGCAACCCTCATTGCAACCATTTTGTAATCATTTTGACACATTTTAACGCCGATTAATTCGTGTGCCCGGTGACAATCTCCAACTTTGCGATGTGGATATCACAAAGCAGCCGATAAAGATTTCGGCAAGATGGAAAAATAATTAATTCTCAAATACTAAAATTTATGATTCATCACACGGCTAATTTAGATTTCATTTCAGTGACTGAAAGTTGCCACCGGAAAGTGTACCCGACGGATCATCCGCCGATAGGCCTGAACCAGATGATCGGCATATGAGAGACCAATAGCTCATCACCGGCAATCGGCATAAAGCGAGATAGTTTATCACAATCCAAAAAATGTTTTATTTCAATTCATTACACTATGGAAATCTTTACAAACACAATAAGAGTCATGACACTTGCATGTTTCACGGCATGCGCAGTAGGCGGAAACGCAGCGAACTACAAGCCGGTCGGTCCGAAAGTATTGCAGGACGGCGTTTACTATCAGTATGTGGACGATATCGACAATAACAAGTATACCGTATGGGCAGTGGGATATGATGATGCCACCCTTCCGGCCGATTTGGTATTGAAAGAAAAATTGAATATCCAGACCGATGTAAATGATCCGGAGGATAAAAGTTGGATGGAAGTGACGGGTATTGCCGATTCGGCATTCACGGCATCGAGCACTCTGACCACCATAGAGATACCGAAAACGATAGAGACAATCGGCGATCGTGCGTTTGCCGAATGTGAAATTCTGTCTACAGTTAATATTGGGAACATCAACATTGACACCCAGATCAAGCTTGCCACGATGGGGGCATATCTGTTTGAAAATTGCCAAGGCGACATATTTAAGGGTCTTACCATCAACTTCTATCGTTTCATGCCGGCGATTACAGACAATGATGCATTTTCGAACGTCTGGACGACGATTACCATGAACGTTCGCAACGGATCAAAGATGATATGGGAAACGCAGACGGCAACCCAAGGGGTGACACTGACGGAAGATATTGAAAATATCGAGGATATGTTTTTTGTGTTCGAGCTGAACCCTGACGGACAGAGCTACAACGTGAAGGCGGCGACCACGGATCTGCCTAATGAAGTTGTGATACCGGTATACAAATATGACAATCCTGAAATCTTTGTAACGGCGATAGCTCCCCGAGGATTCGAAAACTGCAAACATCTGAAAACCCTGATGATTCCACCGTCACTGAAAACGATAGGCAACCTGGCCACCATTGGATGTGACTCGCTTTACAGCATTAGGCTTGACGATTTCGGTTCTTCGTGGATGAGTGCGGATTATCTTGCTACAAAAGATGGTTCGGTGTATTCCAAGGATATGACCAAGTTGGTGCTAAAGCCAAACGCCAAAACATTCAGTATTCCGGCGGGTGTTACCGAGTTATGCGATTTTTCTGTGCCACTTTCCAAGAGCAACACAAGAATAACGATTCCGACTGGAGTAAAAAAATTAGGCACCAACGCATTCTGGAACAATCCGCTGACCGAAATCACCTTAAGCAGTACGGTAAAGGAACTGGGAACACCGTTTGTATCGTCTGACTATTATATGAAAACTGTGACGATTGATGAATCGAACCCGTATTTTACCGTTTCTAACAACGTGATTTATTCTAAAGACAAAACTACAGTGATCGGATATGGCGGAGGATCTAATAATGGAATTCTGACGATTGATGAGGGAGCCACAAAAATACGGGAAAACGCCTTCTCCAACTCAAAAAAAATCAGCGGGCTGAATATCCCGGCATCAATGGAAGAAATACCGGATAATTTCGCAAACGACGTCTATTACTTCCAAGGGGCTTACGTAGATGAAAACAATCCCTTCTATGCAAGTATAGACGACAAATTTCTTCTTACAAAAGACATGACCAGACTGATAAAGGCCGGGACATATGAAATAAGATTAAAAGCACCGGAAAACGTCTCAAAAATAGAAATTCCGGAAGGTGTGACCGTAATAGGCAAAAACGCCGTACGTTACAGCATCACAAAATTGATTTCTCTGCCGACAACGCTTAAAGAGATTGAAGACAGTGCTTTCTACAATTGCAAAGAACTTATGACCGTCAATATCCCGGCAAGTGTGGAAACGATCGGCAATTCAGCTTTTGAGAATTGCACTGACCTTGAAAGCGTAGTCATAGGCACTGAAGGTGGCGAGAGCGCACTTGCAAGCCTTGGTGAGAATGCATTTGCCGGCTGCCAGGATCTCAGCAATGTGGTGATTTACAGTGTGGAGCCTCCCACAGCGCCGGAAAGCGCTTTCAGCAATTACAACGCGTCGCTGACCGTGGCAAAGGGATCGAGATCGGAATATCAGAATGCCGGAACGGGGCAGGCATGGGCCAACTTCGCAACAGTCAGCGAACATGAGACCGCAGCAATAGAAGATCTGTCGAGTGATATTATTGATGAAAACGAGGTAATACTAACAACCGCCAACGGATCCATCACATTGTCAGGCTACAACGGAAGCAGTGACATCAATATTTATACGACCAGCGGACAGAAGGTCTACACAGGCAATGCCGGTCACATCGGCAATCTGGCTCCCGGATTCTATATTGTTTCCGTAGGAAATCAGGTCATCAAAGCCGTTGTAAAATAAAAGCAGACAACCATAACAGCAACCTGATAATATTAATCAACCATAAAACTCAAGAGAGCATGGCGCCATTTCGGAGCCATGCTCTCTCCGATTGCATTATTGCAGGCAGAGCAACGCAATGAGGATAGCATCCGTTAAAGCATGGCGTCCCTATGCCGTGGCTATAATCGAGTAGGAGGTAAACACTAATCACAGTTGTATATCTCCTGCTTTCGTGTTTACCGACCTCTCACACCACCGTACGTGCCGTTCGGCATACGGCGGTTCCGCGCTTTCTCGCCTCTCGGCGTGAGGCATATTGTCTTCGGTTCCATTGCAGTTATCGTCACTTGCTCCATATTGTCGAATTCCGGTCTATAGTATCGGAGCAGAGTACCTCTTCGGACATCTGACTACTAAAGAACTGCAACAAAACCACCAATTACTGATGCTCTGCGCGGTTCAGTCCTTCCCCGGCCATCTCGTGACCCGGCACTATGACCTCGGCTGACTTCTCACGACAAGCCTTACTCCATGGCTTTGAGTAATCGGGTCGCCGCCATGTCTATGAGACCTCCCCAGTTAAGTGTTCTATAATCTTTCCGCCTTATACCTGCTTGATTTACCCTCTCCGTTCCGTATGTCTATCGGGCTTTGATTTCTGTTGCAACCTCACCCACGGAGAAAGGCCTTGGTATCAAGTTTCTGTTTGTCAGGCCAGACGTTTGCCGCCAGCTTCCTTCAGATTCCGCGTAGGCACGGACGCCTTGCCTTTGGCTGTATGCTTCCCGCTATCGGCCGCATTGGGACTTTCACCCGTTAGATTGAACACGTGCCGGGCAGACTAACGAGGGACATCCGGAATAATCCGAACGTCCCTTCCATTAGTAGTACAGGCGTTTGGTTGTCAACGCTTCACATACATAAATTCTTCACCTTCTTCAGTAATTGTCATAGTGTTTCCGGAGATCTTGCCCCTCACGACACCTTCTTCCGATGAAAGCGTAATATTTGGTGCATCATACACGTATGTACCTTTTGCATAATAATCTCCATCTTTATCATCTGCTACAAACATAACAAACTTTCCACCGTTTTGAAGTTCGATATAGTCTGTGGGACATTCCACATCATAATATCTGCCGAGAATCGATGACTCATTGTTGTCTTTATCGTCATCGCTGCATGACGTAAACGCTACCACCGGGAGCAATGCCAAAAAGAGAATAGTAAGAAATTATTTCATTGTAAAATTTTGAGTTAATCTATAAAATCCCAGAATCAGGCGTAATATCAAGGCCGGCGGCTTCGACAAGCTGTCGGTCTTTTTTCATTACCTCGGCAGGAATCCATTTGTTGGCGACCCTAACCGTTCTGACGCGGCTGAGGCTGCGCACCATATCCATAGGGGCAAATTTGTTGCTCAGTTCGGCTTTTTTGAGCCGTTCACTCAAATCATAGTACCATTGCAGGGCGAGCAGACAGATAAATGTCCATGCCTCCAGTGATTTTTCATCCTGCATATAAGAGTGATCGGCCTCGATGATGTTCTTGAAGGCATCTATGGCCTGCTCGACATCTCCACGGGTCTTATAGTCAAGATACACGTGCTCGGCATCCTTGCCGGAGGTTGTCATCAGCGCCAACGTGCCGAACTGCAGCGCCTTGGCCTTGTAGTTTTCCATCGTATATCCTTCCATATCGGGATTGAACACACGGCGCATGTAATCTTCCGATTCATCGCTTCGATGAGCCTCATCAAGATACAGGAACACCTCGTGACCGTCAATCTCGAAGCGTTTCCACCATATCGGTCGCTTATGATAGAGGAAAGCGCCATCCGCCCCCTCATTGGTCCTCGATGCGAAAATGCTGTAATCCAACCCCTTTGTAGAACGTTTCAGCGACATTATGAACTTTATTCCCAACTCGTCGAGCTTTTCTATATTGGACGCTGACTGAAAGCCCTTGTCGATAATCGCCACGCCGTTGCGCATGCCCGAGTCCTCCACGCAGACTTTGAATGCACTTACATCCTTTATGCTTCCGGGCATTAGCCTGTAATATACAGGCAGGTGTCTGGCGCAGTTGAATATCCACATTATGTTGACAGCCGTATCAAACGCCCCCTTCTTTGTCTTTGTCAGTTGCGGATAGTCCATGCAGCGTGATGCAGAAAGCTGGTCGGTGCCGTCAAATATGATATTGTCATGCGGATCTATATAACTCCGCATGAACTCGGTGATTTTGTCACGATGTGTGCCCAGGTCATGCAGAAAGCCGGATAACGTGTTGGCCGACAGACCTCTTGTTCCAATTCTATATGACAGAAAACTATCTGCGAAATCTCCCGCAACCCGTCTCATGGGCGACTGGAAGCGCAAACGGCAGTAGGCCAGAGACACAATTCGCGACCAGGCTTCGGGAAAGATAGTTTTAAGCCGGTCAATACACGGCTTCTGCTCTTTCAGGATATAGCCGGATAGCCCATACTCCTTGACCTCTCCGATGCGCGGTTCCGCAGTTTCAGCCGGCTTACTGGACTTCAGCTCCTCTATTTCGCGCTCCATAATCCGCTTGCGCGACTCCTTGAAACCTCCACCCTCGGTTATCGAGCCAAGGTACTTGCCCGTGATTTTGCGGGCACGTTTCTTTTCCTTGTCATACACGCTGCTGCACTCATAGAGCTTGTAGAGCGCATCGTTCACTCGTCGAAGTTCGGTTCCGGGGCGACGGAATTTTACTGCCCAGTCGGGAGGTGTCATATTCTTTAGATATTACGCTAAGACGTAATACAAAGTTACAATAAAGTTTAGACATGACAAAAATTATTTGTCTAAAAATCAAACACCGAGACGAATATTTCGTCTCGGTGCTCAGATATTACGTCATTTTTTGGGATTTTATAGGTTAATACGCAGCCGAGCCTAACTGTCGATGGAATAGCTTAAGCCGGGGGCATTAGAGCTTGTAGGATAGGTAGGTTTCCATGTCTTTGTCGCCGCGGCCGGAGACGGTGAGGACGACTACATCGTCGCTCTTGAGCTGCATTTTTCCTAAGGCTGCGATGGCATGGGCACTCTCTATGGCCGGGATTATTCCTTCGAGGCGTGTCAGCTCGTAGGCTGCACGGATGGCTTCATCGTCGTTGACGGAGAGCACGGTGGAGCGATGCTGCCGTGCCAGATTGGCATGCAACGGTCCGACGCCCGGATAGTCGAGGCCGGCCGATATCGACTCCGCCTCCATCACCTCGCCGTCGGGCGTCTGCAGCACGAGCGTGCGGCTGCCGTGAATGATTCCGACACTGCCGGCGTTTATCGAGGCTGCGGTATGACCCGTGTCGACGCCCCGGCCGCCGGCTTCGGCGAGCACTATCTTCACCCGATCGTCGTCGAGATAGTGATAGATGGTACCGGCGGCATTGCTACCGCCGCCCACGCATGCCACGAGACAGTCGGGATAGTCGCGCCCTATCTTCTCGCTCAGCTGCGCCTTTATCTCCTCGGAGATCACACTCTGCAGCCGCGCCACCATGTCGGGATAAGGATGCGGTCCCACGGTGCTGCCTATGATATAGAAAGTGTCGTCGGGGTGGGTGTACCAGTCATGAATAGCCTCGTTGACAGCGTCGTTCAGAGTCTTGCTGCCCGAGGTGACATGCCGTACTTCGGCGCCAAGCATGCGCATGCGCTCCACATTAAGACGCTGCCGCTCCACATCGACGGCGCCCTGGTAGATCACGCAGGGCATTCCCATCAGAGCGCACACTGTGGCCACAGCCACCCCGTGCTGACCGGCACCGGTCTCAGCGATCACACGTTTCTTGCCCATCTTCTTGGCCAGCAGTATCTGCCCGATGGCATTGTTGATCTTGTGAGCGCCCGTATGGTTGAGATCCTCGCGCTTCAGATAAAGGCGGCACCCGTATTTCTCGCTCATACGGCGGGCATAGTAGAGCGGCGAAGGACGCCCCACATAGTCGCGCAGCAACTGCATATACTCGTCGCGGAACTCCCGGCTCTCGATCACACGGAGATACTCATGCCGAAGTTCTTCAACCACAGCGCGCAACCGGTCAGGCACATACGCACCGCCGAATTCGCCATAAAATCCATTCTCGTCAACTTGACATCTCTTTTCCATATCAATATTGTTTTAGAGTTAAGTGTTTGCGGATTAAAACAGCAGCAGAGCCCGTCGCTGTCGCGGCGGGCTCTGCTGTATCTAATTTGTTTGTTTCGATTATCGTTTAGGTACACGGCTTACGGCCTCGCGACATTTCATTATCGGGAGGTGCCACCACCATGCGTTATTGTTGAGATAAACCTTCATATCAACCGGGTCGGTTACTGATTCGCCCGTAAAGATATGACGAAAGAATGAAACTACCAAATCATTTTTACCGCGCATCTCATATTTTTATTGTAAATTTGCATCTGAAAAAGCGAAAAAACACCTGTAATTGATACAACTGATAATTAATAAGACCGATGAAACGATTCAACAAGATATTTTTTGCGGCTGTCGCTGCGGCGGCGATATTCTCTTTCCCGTCGTGCACAAGCGAGCCCACGTGGGGCGTGGGTGGCACGATTGAAGGTGCCAAAGACGGTAACGTGATCCTGGAAGCCATGAACGAGGGCGGCTACTGGTATGCCCTCGACACGCTGAAGATCAATGCCGACGGGGCATTTGAGGGAGAAGGCACCCCGACGCCGTCGCCCACTATCTACCGCCTGAACTACAACGGCCGCTATATCTATTTCCCGATCGATTCGCTCGAGCACATCAACGTGGCAGCCAAGGCCTCCAGCTTCGACAACGGATACACGCTGAGCGGTTCGACAAATGCCGAGATGATGATGCACGTTGACAAACGCATCAACGACTTCCTCGCCGGCCACACCATAGCCGATCTCGACACGGCACGCATGCTCAAACGCGAGCTTGGCGGCATGGTTATGGGCGATCCGTCGGGCATCGTGGCCTATTACATCGTGAACAAACAGGTGCAGGGTCACCGCGTGTTCCGCACGTCGGTGCGCAACGAGCTTGCGATAATCGGCGCTGTGGCTAATGCCTACAACGAGCTGAAGCCCGACGATCCGCGCACAAAATATCTTGCCTCGATGTGGCTCAGCAACCGTCCGCGTCAGAGGGCTCCGCGCGACACCATCAGAGCCGCCGAGATCTCGCTTATCGATATCAGCCTGCTCAACGACAAAGGCAAGAAAGAGTCGCTTGAATCGGTGGCAGCAAAAAACAAAGTGGTGATACTGAACTTCACGAACTACAAAGCCGACTTCTCGCAGGCGCTCAACAACGAGCTCCGCAAAATCTACGACGCCTACCACAACAGCGGCCTTGAGATTTACCAGGTCGGCGTTGGCGACAACGAATTCGACTGGCGCATTGCCGCCGGCAATCTGCCGTGGCAGACCGTGTTCAACGGCTCGGCCGAAGAATATCTGATGAAATACAATGTCACCTCGGTGCCCACCTCGTTTATCATCAACAACGGTGAGATCACAGAGCGCGTCAACGACACAAAAGCCCTGAGTTCGGCCGTCAGCCGATTCTTCTGACAGGGCTATTTATCTCGTCGCGCGGCGAGTCGCGCGAGCATTATCCTCACGCGGCTTTTGATGCCTAATATAAGGTGTAGTTGGCGACGGAGAGCGTCGGCTTCTTTCACGCCTTTATAATCGCGGGCTGCAAAAGCCACGGCAATAGCATAGCCAATCTTGTCTTTCAGATTTTCAGCCACTTTTGAGCGCGGCACTCCATAATGGTCGGCCAATCGCGCTACGGCAGCTGCTGTCTGCAGCTGAAAGCGCAGGAGATTCGAAGGATTTTCAGGAGCCGACACCGAAGCATGACCCACTCTGTAGCACAGCGTAACGGTGGAGATCCACTCCACGTCGCCGCGCGACATCAACGCCGCCTTGACGGGCAGATCCTCGCATCCCATCGCGGCATCGTGGACCAGAGCTGGTGTTGTAGCGAGAGCGTCATCGATAAACGAGCGGCGATAGAGCGCTGTGGACAGATGGACGAGAGCACTCCCCGCTTTGGAAAGCTCATCTTCCAGCAAACCTTTGCCGTCAAAACGGTGTAAACGGTTTTCATCCTCATTATTAGCGATTAACGATCTTATTTCATCGCTATCGTCATCACTGAACGAAAGCCAGTCGGAACAAACCATCGACAAAGCAGGATCGGCGACAAGGCGGTCGCGCTTCAGCTGCAGGCCACGCTCGTTGACCCAGAAATCATCGGCAGCACAGTCGGCGATGAACCGGCCGCGGCACTGACTGAGAGTGTAGAAATAGTTGTCGACGAGGCCTCTGCGCGGCGCCTCAGGCATCACGCGAACCACACCCGGAAACCTGGCGGCATAGCGGTTGATGACAGCGCGCGTGCCATCGGTCGAAGCATCGTCGCTTACCACGATCTCGAACGGGAAATCGCACTGCTGCGCGAGAATGCTGTCGAGAGCGCGAGCAACCGTATCGGCCTGATTATATGACAGAACTATCACCGACACCTCGGGGAGAAGATCATTGCACAAAGTGTCGTCGGCCATCATAACATGCTGATTTTATTGACAAATTCACGACGCAGCGCACCGGCATCAAAAAATCGGCGCCACCTCAGAGCGGCAGCCTCGCGCATGGCGGCATAGCGCACCTCGCTGTCGAGATAAGGCAGGATGCCCCGCACAAACTCCTCAGGCTTCGGGTCGGGCGCGAGCAGCAGCGCGCAATCGTCGGTGAGAGCCTCCTCGCTGCCGCGCACTGCGGTGGCAATTACCGGCACGCCGTAGCTCAGCGACTCGCATACCGCCACGGGCAATCCCTCGCCGGTGCTCAGAAGCATAGTCCAGTCGATCGGCTCCTCCCGGTAGAAACGATGCACCTCGCCGTTGTCGCATGCTCCGCGAAGCTCCACGGTCAGGTTTGCGGGACAGTCGCGGGCGACGGCATCACGCAGCTCCGTCATGAGCGGGCCGTCGCCGAAATGGATCCAGCGTATATGCAGCGACGGGCGGGCAATGGCCAGTGCGCGCAGCAAGGCGTAATTGAGCGCCACCCGCTTTTCGGGAGCCACGCGGGCTACGGAGAGCACCGTAAGCGACGAACGGTCGTGGCTGCGGGGAGCCCCATCCCCGTATGACACGGTTCCGAGGCGCATCACCTCGATCTTATCGGCCGACATGGGGAAATCGGCGCGCAGACTGTCGGCCGCAGCCTCCCCGCAAGCAAAGACACCGAGCGAACGAGCGGCGGCAAGCGAGCGCAGCCGGGGCGTGCGGCAGGTGTAGACATCATGCCCATGCGCACGCGTCACATAATGTAGCTGCCTGCGGCGTGAGGCCAATGCCAGTCCGCAAGTGGCCAGATCAAACCAGAATGTATAGAATAATGTGCGGTCGGCATCGAGATTCCGGCGCCGCAGCCACTTGCGGATGAACGAAGCAAACGTGTGGGCGGCAACCGAAAACGTCAGGCCATGACAGGAGAAATCGCCACTTATGCCGGCTATGACCGACGGCTGTGCCACACGCCATGCCCGCAGGAACTTATGACTCCACTGCGGATATTCGAGCCATGAAGTGTCGACCTCCACCGCATCCGGCATATCATAATCGCCGCGCGGGCCAACGGCGGCGGTGGGCATAATGATGACGCGGCTGAAGCTTCGGCATAGATCGGCCATCTCCGGCATCACAAACGCCGGCTCCGTGAAGACACCGAAAGGAAACGAATCGGTTATCAGCACCACCGTGTCATATTTTCTGTCATTAGCCATAGTTAGTGCAAATATAGCTAATTCCGGCATTCAGACAAAATAATCGGGACGCCCGACACGTTTATTATTTGACAGGTTCTATAAATTGAACGCTGTCCGATTAATGAATTAAAAATGCAGGTTCTTGGATGCTTTTGGCTTAAATTTGGTGATTTTCTTCCGTTTCATCGGTCGTTTAGCTCGCTAAACTCCCTCTTCAACGTTGAAAATCCCTCAAATTCAATCTCAAAATCATCGCGAGTCAATTTATAGAACCTGCCATCTGTATGAGCGACACTGATCTTTTGATAAGCATAGTGGTGCCGGTGCGCAACCGTGCCGGCATCGTCACCCGCACCCTCGACTCGATAGCGCAGCAGAGTTGCCGTGAGTTCCGCCTGATAGTGGTGGACAACGCCTCGACAGATACGACCGCCGAGGTGGTGAACCGATGGATAGCCGAACATGCCGACAGCGGCATCGAGATGCAGCTTCTGAGCGAGAGCCGGCCCGGAGCATCGGCCGCGCGCAACTGCGGTCTGGCGGCCACGACGACGCCCTACGTGATGTTTTTCGATTCCGACGACGAAATGCTTCCCGACCATCTGGAGCGCATCACCGACGCCCTGCGCAACCGGCCCGACACCGAGCTGTTGCGCTGGGATGTGGGAGTACTCGATTCGGACGGCTGGCTGCATGTGAGATCTCCGCGCTTCCACAACGAGCAGCAGCTCAACCTGATACACAACAGCCTCTCCACACAGCGATATGCGGTGCGCACCGATCTGCTGCGCTCGGCCGGGGCATGGAACGAACATCTCTCGACATGGGACGACATAGAGCTCGGCAATCGTCTGCTGCTCAGCGGCATCACCGTCAGGAAGCTCAACGGCGAGCCGCGCGTCTACATCCACCTCACCGCCGAATCGATAACCGGCGAGAGCTACACCGCCCGCGTCGACAATATCACCCGCGCCCTCGACACCATCGAGCGCACACTGCGCGACGCCCCCGAACCCGACGCCGACCTGCTGAATATCCTCGACGCACGGCGAGCCATCACCGCCGCCCTACTCCGGCGCGAAGGCAACCGCCAAGGGGCAAAAGCAATGATGGCCACAGCGCGCAACGGCCACCGGCGGACCGACCGCATGAAGCTGCGACTCATCTACACCGTCACCCGCATGGCCGGGCGCGGCGGCTCGGCCGTGGCCCTGGCCATCTTCGGGAAGAAAGCCGAAAAGCGTTAATAAACGTTGGAGGGTCACGGCAAAACGCTTAACGCATGTTAACAGTAAGCCGTTTTTTCATCTAAAAATGTTATAGTTTATATTAATGTGCCTACCTTTGCGGCAGTCATTGACCTAAAGCAATCGCTATGCCTAATGTACTGACAACACTTATCAGCTCCCAGGCCGACCGTTACGGCGACCGCGAAGCTTACAAATATAAATACGGCGAACAGTGGCGTCCCACCTCATGGAAAGAATTCCGGCAGCAGACAGTCGATGCATCCTGTGCCTTTGAGACCCTCGGGCTTAAAGAATGTGACAACATCGCCATCTTTTCCGCCAACCGTCCCGAAATACTGATATCCGACTTTGCCGCCTATGCCAACCGCATGGTGCCGATTTCGATATATTCCACCAGCTCGACCGATCAGGTTGTCTACATAATCAACGACGCGTCGTGCCGTATGCTGATTGTGGGCAACCAGTCGCAATATGATATAGCCCGCGAAGCCATGAAACGATGCCCATCGCTTGAGCGCATCATCACCTGCGACAGCGTGGAGCTACAGAAAGGCGACGACATGACGATGACCTTCGAGGCGCTCTCAGCGTTAGGTCGAAGCGCATCGGAGAAGTGCCACGAAGAAGTGCGCCGCCGCACCGAAGCATCGACGGCCGACGACATCGCCACCATCATCTACACCTCCGGCACCACGGGCGAGCCCAAAGGGGCAGTACTCCCCCACTCCTGCTTCAACGCTGCCATGCGCATCCATCGCGAACGCCTGACGATGCTCTCCGACAACGACACATCGATCTGCTTCCTTCCGCTGAGCCATATCTTTGAAAAGGCGTGGACCTACTTCTGCCTGTGGTCGGGCATGCGTGTGGCAATCAACAACGATCCGCATCAGATCCAGCAGGCCATACGCGAAGTGCGTCCGACATGCATGTGCTCCGTGCCCCGCTTCTGGGAGAAAGTCTACACGGCCGTGCAGGACAAGCTCGCCGCGATGAAAGGGCCGCGCAAATGGATGGCTACTCTCGCGCTCAAGATAGGACACAAACGCAATCTCACATATGTGCGCACCGGCCGCAAAGCGCCATGGCTTGTCGAAAAAGCCTATAAGGTGGCCGACCGTCTGGTGCTGTCGACAGTGCGCCACGCCATCGGGATAGACCACGGAAACATATTCCCCACCGCCGGTGCCCCGCTGTCGGCAACCATCGTCGAGTTTCTCCACTCCTGCGGCATCAACATCCTGATAGGCTACGGACTATCGGAAACCACTGCCACCGTCACCTGCTATCCGACAGTAGGTTACGAGCTCGGCACCGTCGGGACACCTATGCCGGAAGTACAGGTAAAGATAGGCGACGACAATGAGATACTCGTCAAAGGCCCCACGGTGATGCGCGGCTACTACAATAAGCCCAAAGCGACAGCCGAAGCGTTCACGTCCGACGGCTGGTTCCGCACCGGTGACGCCGGCGTGTTTGATGCCAACGGCGAACTGACGCTGACCGAGCGCATCAAGGATCTGTTCAAGACCTCCAACGGCAAATACATCGCTCCGCAGGCTCTCGAAAGCCGTCTCGGAGAGGATCGTTTCATCGAGCAGGTTGCCGTGATCGGCGACAAGCGCAAATATGTCACCGCCATAATTATTCCCGCTTTTGAAGCGCTCAAAGAATATGCCCGCAAGAAACATATCCATTATCGGTCTGTCGAAGAACTAATCCGCAACGCCGACATCCGTTCGATGCTCACCGAACGCATCGAGCATCTGCAAGAGAGTTTCGCCGGCTACGAACGCATTAAAAAATTCACGCTACTGCCACAAGCTTTCACCATGGAAGCCGGCGAGCTCACCAATACGCTCAAGATACGCCGTCCGGCCATCAACCGCCACTATGCGCGCGAGATAGAGGCGATGTATGTCTGAGCGACCAATCAGTCAAACCAACCCGGTCACGCCACGGCGCGACCGCTTTTTTCTAACCATTTGCGGCATGTCCGCGATTTCAACAAAATCGTAAATGATTACACAGGAACAATTAAAAGCGACCTTTGAACGCAGGCTGGCGTTGAGGAGGTATCTTTGACGTCGACAACAAGAAAATCCAGGTAGAAGAAGAAGAGCTGCGCACCCATGTGCCCGATTTCTGGGAACACCCGAAAGAGGCGCAGGCTCAGATGAAAAAGATCAAAGATCTGCAAGGATGGATCGACGGCTACAAAGAAGTTGAAGAAGCCGTCGACGAACTTGAGCTGGCCTTTGATTATGTGAAGGACGGCGAACTCGAAGAATCGGAGCTCGACGCGCTCTATGCGTCGGCAATCGAAAAAATCGAGGCGCTCGAGCTGCGCAACATGCTTCGCCGCGAGGAGGACAAACTGGGCGTAGTGCTCAAGATCAACTCCGGCGCCGGCGGCACCGAGGCCCAGGACTGGGCACAGATGCTCATGCGCATGTATCTTCGCTGGTGCGAGGACCACGGCTACAAAGCGTCGATCGCCAACCTGCTCGACGGCGACGAAGCCGGCATCAAATCGTGCACCATCAACATTGAAGGCGACTTTGCCTACGGCTATCTCAAGAGTGAAAACGGTGTTCACCGTCTGGTGCGCGTGTCGCCTTACAATGCCCAGGGCAAGCGCATGACCTCCTTTGCATCGGTGTTCGTCACACCGCTTGTCGACGACACTATTGAAGTGCGAGTGGATCAGGGTCTTCTGTCGTGGGACACCTTCCGGTCGGGCGGCGCCGGCGGTCAGAACGTCAACAAAGTGGAGTCGGGTGTGCGTCTGCGCTACCAGTTCACCGACCCCTACACCGGTGAAAAAGAAGAGATCCTGATCGAAAACACCGAGACGCGCGATCAGCCCAAGAACAAAGAGAACGCACTGCGTCATCTCCGCTCCATACTCTATGAGAAAGAGCTGGAGCACCGCATGGCCGAGCAGGCCAAGATCGAGGCAGGCAAGATGAAAATCGAATGGGGCTCGCAGATACGAAGCTATGTGTTTGACGACCGCCGCGTGAAAGATCACCGCACGGGCTTCCAGACATCGGATGTCAACGGCGTGATGGACGGCCATATCGACGGATTCATCAAAGCATTCCTCATGGAGTTCGCCGCCGAAGAAGCCGAAGGGTAACCGGCTCTTTCACGGACGGTGACTTGGATGGACAATAAGGTCCTTAAGGTCCTTAAGGTCTTTAAGGTCATTAACGACTTGAGGACGGGCGTGAAAGAGATCGGATAAAGACAAGCAGTGCCGGAATTTTGGATTCCGGCACTGCTGTTGTATTGAGGGCGGCGGCTGGTGCCGCGCGTCAGATGATCAGTTTTTGACCAGTTTTGATTATTTTTTGGCCACTTTGACGTAACGGGCGTTGAGGCCTTCAACCACTTCTTTCGTCACATCGAGACTGGGATTGAAGTATAGGCCGGCGCTCTGGAGGAGGACGGCATCATAGCCGTTTTTCTCGCTGAACACCTTCACGTAGCTCTTGATCGAATCCTGAAGTTGAGTCTGAAGCTGATTGATGTCCAGCTCGGTGGAGCGCTGAAGGTTGCCCACATAAAGCTCGGCGTCCTGCTGCTTTTTCTGGAACTGAGCCACGGCGGCATTATATTCGGCTTCGGAAGAAAAGCCGTTGGATTTCATTTTCTGCTCGATCTGATTGCCAAGCTGCTGAATTTCATTAACGCGTGACTGCTGAGCGGAAACGAGCTTCGACTGTGCGCGAGTCATGGCTTCTTTAACATCTTTGGCAAGATTGTATTCCTCTAAAAGTTTTTCTTCGTCAACGTATCGCACGTTTAACGAGCCTGTAGATGCATTTTCATTGCCACCTTTGGTGACGGTTTCCTTCTTTGTCGTTTTGTTTTTATCGCCTGCTGCTTCTTTGTCAACGCAAGAGCTGAGCGAAACGGAAGTCAAGGCCGCGAACAACAGAGCTACGGAAAGAATAGTTTTTTTCATGTTTTGTGCTTGATAGGCTTTTGATGATTTTCAATGTTTCCATCCGTCGTCTGATGCGCATCCGATTCCTTTACGCCGAAGGGCGGCCGAATCTTTCACGTGTCCCGACGGGAAGCGGGCTCCTTTAATAAAGAGCACCTTGACGCCAAGCAACACGACAGCTATAGCAAGGAGAATGACGGTGAGAAACAAAATTTTCATAATTCTAAATGCTTTCGCAGTGCAAATATATGAAACGAATCATAAATATTGCTCAAAAGTCAAATTTATTTTGTAACTTGGCACTCTCCAAGCGAAGAATTTAACATCTTTTCAGCTTCGCTCATCAAAATCGAACAAACAATCCAACCACATCTACACCAAATGAAAGTATCCGAACTCCAACCCCAACAAGTGTTCACGATCTTCGACCAGATCACCCGCATTCCGCGTCCGTCGAAGAAAGAAGACCGCATCCGTGCTTTCCTACTCGATTTCGCAAAGAATCACGGACTTGCAGCCAAAACCGACAAGATAGGCAACGTGCTCATTTCCAAACCGGCCACACCGGGACATGAAAACGCACCGCGCGTGATCCTTCAGGGTCACATGGACATGGTGTGCGAAGCCAATGATAAATCGTTCAACTTCGAGACCACCCCGATCACGACAGTAGTAGACGGCGAATGGGTTCGCGCCCAGGGCACCACACTTGGCGCTGACAACGGCATCGGCGTAGCCACCGCACTTGCAGTGATGACCGACCCCGACTTGGTACACGGTCCGCTCGACGCCCTCTTCACCATGGATGAAGAGACAGGCATGACCGGCGCCTTCAACATCGGCGAGGATATGCTTCAGGGCGACATGCTCGTCAACCTCGACTCCGAGGACGACGCCGAGATCTTCGTAGGCTGCGCCGGAGGCGTCGACACCGTCTGCACGTTTACCTACAACCGCTCGTTTGCGCCGAAAGATTTCCGCTATTTCCGCGTAGCCATCGAAAAAGGACAGGGCGGACACTCCGGCGGCGACATCCATCTCGGACGCGCCAACGCCAACAAGCTTCTCACCCGCTTCCTCTTCAACCTCTCGAAGAAGCATGAGATAGCCCTCGTGGAGATCGACGGCGGCAATCTGCGCAACGCCATTCCCCGCGCCGCCCATGCAGTGTTCGGCGTGCACAACTCCAGCAAAGAAGCAGTGCGCGTTGCACTCAACGAATATGCCGCAGTGATCGAAAACGAATATTCCGATCTCGAGCCGACGCTTGAAATCACTATGGAAAGCGTGGACGCACCTGAATACAGCATCGACGAAACGACATCCAACAACATCATCCGCGCCGTGTACAGCGCACCTCACGGAGTGGTGTCGATGAGCCGCCAAATCGAAGGACTTGTGGAGACATCCACCAATCTTGCATCCGTGAAGATGGCAGCCGACAACAAGGTCGTAGTCACCACGAGCCAGCGCTCATCGGTCGACTCCCGCAAATGGGATATCGCCAACCAGGTGGAAGCCCACTTCCTCCTTGCCGGCGCCGAGGTGACACACGGCGAAGGCTATCCCGGATGGCAGCCCAACATGGACTCACCCATCATGAAGATAGCCCGCGACGCATACCGCGACCTCTACGGCATCACACCTAAGATCACGGCCATCCATGCCGGTCTGGAGTGCGGTCTGTTCTCCGCCAAGCTGCCGGGTCTGGACTGCGTGTCCTTCGGCCCCGACCTGAAGGAGA
>OHBU01000258.1_pt1 | contig 23636 bp, 15 predicted proteins | sample 1577421 | NCBI WGS metagenome assembly OHBU01 (sample SAMEA3879550, study PRJEB24766) | human gut metagenome | biome: human-associated habitat; feature: feces | place: USA | collected 1985/1987 | reverse complement strand
ACGGTATTTCCCGTTGTTGAGGAGTGAACCGGGCTTGATGTTCTGCATGATGCTGAAAACTGAATGATTGGTTTGTGCAAAGTTAACACTAATTAGGGTAGTTTGCAATAATTTGCACACTTTTCAACGAATTAAAAAAAGGTGGCCGATGTTGTGTTCGGACTATGTAATGTGATGACACGCAGTGTATTGTCTAATGTATCTGCGTCATCGCAATCCGGAGAGGAGTTCCGGATTGGCGACAAGCCAGAGAATATCGTTGGCACGGAACGTGGTCGATTTGTCGGGCGTGATATAAACGCCGTCGCGCATGATGCTGACCAACAGCGAACTGTAGCGGGTCGACAGCTCCGACTCCGCTACAGTCTTGTCGATAAGCACCGATTCGTCGGATAGCTGCAGCGACGTGAGTTTCATGTCGGTGGCTTTCACTCCGGAGGCGTTTTCCACGGGTTGTGCTTCGATGGCCGGAAGCAGGCGCTGAATCTCGTCCTCCGTGCCTATGATCGAGAGCGTGTCGCCCGGGAAAAGCCGGATATTCCCCGAGGGGACCGGGATGACGGTGGTGCCGCGCTGAATGGATGCCACGCTGATACCATAGGTGGAGCGGAGCCCCGAGTCGGCAAGCTTCATCCCGACAAACGGGCATGCATAGCCCACGGTGACAAATGCCATGTGGAGATTGCTGATGATGTTGTTGTTGTGACCCGATCGACGCAGCTCGCGTTCGTTGAGGTTGTCGATGAATTTTTTCTCGATGTTGTGCATCTGGCGGCTCACCTGCTTGGATATCACCACGGTTATGAGGAGGAACACGCCGAGACCTGCAAACAGTCCGGTGCGCGGAGTGTAGATTGAAGCGATGGCATAATAGATGAAAGCCAGCGACAAGATCAGGCGGAATATGCGCAGCACGACGAGCGGTACATTGAAGCGGGCGTTGGCACTGAGGAGCGTTTCGCGCTCGTTCTTCTTCGACGACGGATAGGAGAGGGCCAGGAGGAAGGGAGCCATAGCTGCAATGGTGATCAGCGCGCAGATCAGGCGTCCCCATTGCGGCATGATTTCCGTCATCAGCGGAAGCAGCCAATGGCCCGAAATGAGACAGATGGCCGTCAGGACGGTGGCATAGAGGAGTATGCGCCACACATAACGCTTGAGCACCGCCCGCCATATCTTTCCGGTTTCGCTCTCCTCGCCTGCCGTCTTTGAATAGCGGTCGATGAGGAAGTGAAGCCGTTTGGGCAGATGGCGCTCGACATAGCCGTAGACAGGGTCGGCCATGCGTATGAAATAGGGGGTGGTGAATGTGGTGAGCACCGACACCGCCACGACGATTGGGTAGATCGTGGGATCGAGCACGCCGAGCTGCATGCCGAGGGATGCGATGATGAAGGCAAACTCACCGATCTGTGTCAGGGAGAATCCCGATTCGATGGCCACCTTCAGCGTCTGTCCGGAAACGAGCATGCCGAAGGTGCCGAAGGTGATCATCCCGACTATCACCACGCCCGACAGGATGAGTATGGGGCTCGCATATTCGACGATCACGTCGGGGTTTACCATCATGCCCACGGAAATGAAGAACACCGATCCGAAAAGATCTTTCACCGGAAGCGTCACGTGCTCGATGCGTTCGGCAAAGCTTGTGCCTGCGAGTATCGATCCCATCACGAAAGCGCCGAGGGCCAGCGAGAAGCCGCAGTAGACCGAGAATACGGCCATACCGAGACAGAGCCCCATGGAGATGATCAGGAGCGTTTCGCTGTTGAGATAGCGGCGGCAGGCATTGAGGGCCGACGGCAGCACGAACACGCCGACGGCAAACCATGCGATGAGGAAGAACAGAAGCTTGCTGATGCTGAAAAGCATTTCAGAGCCCTGCACGCTGTTGTTGAGGGCGATCGACGACAGGATCACCATCATCAGGACGGCAAAAAGATCCTCGACAATCAGCACGGCAAACACCTGTGATGCAAACTTCTTGTGGCTGATGCCCAGATCGTTGAACGCTTTGATGATGATGGTGGTCGACGACATCGACAGCATGCCTCCGAGAAACAGCGAGTTGATGTCGGAAAAGCCAAGGAGATTGCCTATGCCGAATCCGGCGCACATCATGCCGATGACAATGATGAGCGCCGTGGTGACGGCCGAGCCGCCCGCATTGATGAGCTTTTTGAAGCTGAATTCCAGTCCGAGCGAAAAGAGCAGGATCACAATGCCCAGCTGCGCCCAGAATTCGATGTTGCTCTCAGTGGTGACCGAGGGCAGATATTTGAAATTGGGGCTTGCAAGGAATCCGGCCACTATGTAGCCGAGCACTACGGGCTGTTTTATCCATTTGAAAAACAGGGTGGTGCCGGCACCAAGAATCAGAATAAACGCCAGATCGGTGATCAGGCTCTCGACATTGAGTTCGCCGGCAGCCTGTGCCGCGGAGGGTGCTACTGATAGCAGTATGGTGTCGGGTAGAAACATTTAAACGTCAGGCTGTGACTTGGTTTGCGAGTGATATGGATTCGGTGGGCTTTATATGCCGGAGATCTTCAAACAGCTTGATGAAGTCGACGGTCTCACGGGCAAGGGTGACCAGGTTGAGTCGCGTAAGCGGGGCGGCGTAGTCGTATTCTACATACACATCGATAAGCGTGACGCGATTGTCGGCAAGACACTTGCGGTAGCCCTCGATGTCCACCACTATATCCGAGATCTTAAGCCTGATGATGCGCATCTCGCCGGCAAGGCGCAGGCGGTGTTCGATCTGCTCGAGAATCATCAGGATGAATATGATCAGCGCGGTGGCGACGATCGAAACCGTGTACATGCCCACGCCGACCGCCAGTCCGATAGTGGCCACCATCCATATTCCGGCGGCGGTGGTGAGGCCGCGGACCGATCCTTTGCCCTGAATGATAGCGCCGGCACCGAGGAAACCGATGCCGGTGATCACCTGCGCTGCTATACGCCCGGGGTCGCCGTTCTTCAGACCGAGGTATTCCTGCGGAACGTAGATCGACAGGATCATGGCGAGGGTAGCTCCCATGGAGATGAGCGCAAACGTGCGCAGGCCCGCGGTCTGTCCTTTGCGCTTACGCTCCATCCCGACACAGCAACCTAGCAACAGGCTCAGAAGCAGCTTGTAGACAGACGAAACGGCGGTCACTTCCACCGAGTTGACGGAGTCGTAGATATAGCTGAACAGATCGGTCATTGCGGCCGTATTATTTTTTCAGTGTGAACTTGCGGGATGTGAGGCGGAAATTGTCGGCAAAAAGTTCTACGGTGTATTCGCCGGGATTGAGGGTGGTGTTGACGTCCCAGTAGATGGTGATGCCGGTGATTTCATCGCCTGAATATTCAACATTCTTGCGGGCGGTGAAGGGGAGCTTCTGGCCTTCGAACGAGAATGATCCGGTGTTGCCGAGCAGGCTTCCTTCGGGACCGGTCAGACGCAGGTATATGGTCTTTTCACCGACAGGCGTGGAGTTGTTCTGCGGGATTGTGAAGGTCACCATCAGCTGGCGGGCTTTGGTCACGTTCTTTTCGCGTTTGCCCTTCTTGTTGAGCGGAGTGAGCGTTACGGCTGTCACATTGAGTTTCTCGGCAAGCGTCATGCGCTCGGTGAGATGCTCATTCTGCCGGGTGACTTCACTCACTTGCGAGGTGAGCTGCTGGTTGCGGTCGATCTCCTGTTCGAGATTTTCACGCAGTATGCCGTTTTCCTTTCCGAGCGAGTCGACCATAGCCACGTAATGGCGCAGCAGGCCGCGAAGGCTTTCAATCTCTTTCTGCAGCTTGTCGATTTCGGCTTTGTTGCGCACCTTCTGGTCGTTAAGCTGGCGCAGGAGCTCTTCCACTTTGGCTTTTGAGGAGTTGTATTTCGCCAGGATAGAGTCGTTTTCGAGCTTTATGGCGGCGTTTTCGAGCTGCTGATACTGATTGTCGAGCTGGGTGAGGTCGGCGGCCATGGCCATGTTGGCCGAATCGATTTTCATCTGTTCGAGCTGCGCTTTCGCCTCCGAGAGCTCGATGCTCTGGGAGTTGCTCTTGATGAGTGTGGTGGCAAGCCATACACACAGGCCGATCAGCAGAGCGGCGCCTGCACCTATAATAATATAGTTTTTCTTTTTCATATCTGTGAGAGTGAGTGTTGGAGAGATTTTAAGGGGGCTGTCATGAACTGTCGTGAAGATAGTTCAACCCGACAGCCTCCGTATGTTGCTAATGCCCGTGGAGCGGGAGCATCTTACATGTTGCGTCCGTGGCAGTTTTTGAATTTCTTGCCGCTGCCGCAGGGACAGGGATCGTTGCGGCCCACTTTCGGCGCTGCCTTTATGGGCATCGGGCGCTGCTTCTCGCCTTGCTGAGCCGAAGCGGCGGCGCGGGTAGCATTCTCGCCCGGCATGCTTTCGCGGGAAGTCTGATATTGATTCTTCACGCTTGGCGACTCGGGCATGGCGCGCTGCACTTCGGGCGCGGGACGCTGCGATGCGGCCTCGCCGTTGTCGGCAGGCTGGCGCGACGGCACGTGGATGTGACCGCGGAGGAGCACCGACACAACCTTTGAGTTGAGGTTGTTGAGCATCTGCTCGAAGAGGTGGAACGATTCCACTTTATAGATGACCAGCGGATCTTTCTGTTCGTAGGATGCGTTCTGCACCGACTGGCGCAGCTGGTCGAGCTCGCGGAGATGTTCTTTCCATAGTTCGTCGATGGTCATGAGCAGCACCATCTTCTCCCATTCCTTGACAATCGAGCGGGAGTCGGAGGCATAAGCCTCGGCCAGATCGACGCGCAGGTAGAACACGCGTTTGCCGTCGGTCATCGGCACTACGATGCGGCCGTCGGAGCCGTGTTCGTCAACCCATTTCTTGATTACGGGGTCGGCTATTTCGGTGATTCGGCTGTTGTTGCGGTTGAGCGCTTCCATGGCGGCGGAGTGCAGCGATTCGATAAGCTCTTCCTTGCTGCGGTTGCGGAATTCCTCTTCGGAGAACGGCATCTCGATGGCCAGAAGCTTGAACACATCCATGGCGAGATCTTCGTAGTCGGAAGGCGCGCTGTAGGTGTTGAGGAGGTTTTCGATGACGTCCCAGAACATGTTGTTGATGTCGACGCCGATGCGTTCGCCGAGCAGTGCGTGGTGGCGGCGCGAATAGATGTAGGTGCGCTGCTTGTTCATCACGTCGTCATATTCGAGGAGGCGCTTGCGGATGCCGAAGTTGTTTTCTTCGACGCGTTTCTGGGCGTTCTCGATGGCGTTGTTGATCATTTTCGATTCGATCATCTCGCCCTCTTTGAGGCCGAAGCGGTCGAGCATCCTCATGACACGGTCGGTGACGAACAGACGCATCAGCTGGTCCTCGAACGACACGTAGAATACCGAAGAACCCGGGTCGCCCTGACGGCCGGAACGGCCGCGGAGCTGCCGGTCGACGCGGCGCGATTCGTGGCGCTCGGTGCCTATGATGGCGAGGCCGCCGGCTGCTTTCACTTCATCCGGCAGCTTGATGTCGGTACCGCGGCCGGCCATGTTGGTTGCGATGGTGACGGTGCCCGCTTTACCGGCGAGGGCCACGATCTCGGCCTCTTTCTGGTGCAGCTTGGCGTTGAGCACGTTGTGGGGGATGTTGCGCATCTTGAGCATGCGCGACAGAAGTTCGGAGATCTCTACCGACGTTGTGCCGACGAGCACCGGACGGCCTTGCGAGACGAGGCGCTGGATCTCGTCGATGACAGCGGCATATTTCTCTTTCTTGGTCTTGTAGACGCGGTCCTTGAGGTCGTGACGTGCAACGGGTTTGTTGGTGGGAATGGTGATGACGTCAAGTTTGTAGATGTCCCAGAATTCACCGGCTTCCGTCTCGGCCGTACCGGTCATGCCGGCCAGCTTGTGATACATGCGGAAGTAGTTCTGGAGCGTGATGGTGGCGAATGTCTGCGTGGCGGCTTCCACCTTGACGCCTTCCTTGGCTTCGATGGCCTGATGGAGTCCGTCGGAGTAGCGTCGGCCCTCCATGATACGGCCGGTCTGTTCGTCGACAATCTTGATCTTGTTGTCGTCGATCACATATTCAACATCTTTTTCGAAAAGGGTATAGGCTTTGAGAAGCTGCGTGACGGTGTGGACGCGCTCGGCCTTGACGGCGTAGTTCTGCATGAGCTCGTCTTTTTTCTGACGGCGCTCTGCGGGATCCTGGATCGTTTCGGCTTCGGAAAGCTCCGATGCGATATCGGGGAGGACGAAGAAGTTGGGGTCGGCCGAGTTGCCGGTGAGGGTGTCGATGCCTTTGTCGGTGAGCTCAACGGAGCGGTTTTTCTCGTCGATGACGAAATAGAGCGGCTCGGTGGCCTTGGGCATTTCGCGTGAGTTGTCCTGGAGATAGTAGGCTTCGGTCTGAAGAAGGATGTTTTTCATGCCTTCCTGGCTGAGGAAGCGGATGAGCGCGCTGTTTTTCGGCAGACCTTTGTAGGCGCGGAAGAGCAGCAGGGCGCCCTCTTTGCGCACTTCCTTATCTTCGCTCGCGAGCTTGGCCTTGGCCTCGGAGAGAATCTGGGTGACGAGGCGGCGCTGCGCGTTTACGACGGTTTCCACGTTCGGGCGGAACTGTTCGAACATCTGATCGTCGCCTTTGGGCACGGGGCCGGAGATGATGAGCGGGGTGCGGGCATCGTCAATGAGCACGGAGTCGACCTCATCGACAATGGCGTAGTAGTGCTTGCGCTGCACCATATCGCCGGGCGTCAGCGCCATGTTGTCGCGGAGGTAGTCGAAACCGAATTCGTTGTTGGTGCCGAAGGTGATGTCGCAGTTGTAGGCGGCGCGGCGCTCAGGCGTGTTGGGCTCGTGCTTGTCGATGCAGTCGACGGTCGAGCCGTGGAACATGTAGAGCGGTCCCATCCATTCCGAGTCGCGTTTCGAAAGATAGTCGTTGACGGTCACCACATGAACGCCGCGGCCCGAAAGCGAGCGGAGGAACACCGGGAGCGTTGCGACGAGTGTCTTGCCTTCGCCGGTGGCCATCTCGGCTATTTTGCCCTGATGGAGGACGATGCCGCCGATGAGCTGCACATCGTAGTGGACCATGTCCCAGGTGATCTCGTTGCCGCCGGCCATCCAGTGGTTTTTGTAGATGGCTTTGTCGCCTTCGATGCTGATGAAGTCCTTGCCCTGGGCGGCGAGCTCGCGGTCGAGCGCCGTAGCGGTGACTTCGATGGTGGGGTTGGCGGCGAAACGGGCAGCTGTCTCACGCATTATGGCGAACACTACGGGGAGATGTTCGTTGAGCTTGTCCTCGATGGTGTCGAGGATGTTTTTCTCGCGGCGGTCGAGCTCGTCCCACAGGGGCTGGCGTTTTTCAACGTCGATTGACTCTACTTCACTGCGGATTTCGTCGATGCGGTTGCGGTCGGCTTCGGTGGCCTTGCGGATGTCGTCGCGGATGTCGTCGATCCTCTCGCGGAGCTGATCGTGCGTAAGCTTCTGCATTTCAGGACCGAGAGCCTTGATCTGTTCAACGATCGGGTTTATCTCTTTGAGGTCGCGTTGCGACTTGTTGCCAAATATTTTGCTTAAGAATGAGTTGATTGACATTTATGTTGTTGTGTTTTAATTATTTGCATTTGAGATTCGGCCAATTTTGAAGGTTGATGCCAAAATCAAGTGCAAAGATAGTGAAAATGGGCGAGATAAGGGGGTTAAAAGCGCTAAATAATGTGCCGGATTGTGACGTTTTGTCGCAATTCGGCATCGGAGGGCATGATTATTCCTTCTTCGGCATCGTTACGTGGAAGTAGGGATTGGGGGTGTGCTCGCGTTCGATGATATTGATGAGACGATTGACAATGTCGGGATGCCCGGCGGCTATGTCGTTGTCTTCATGGATATCGTCGGCGAGGTTGTAGAGATGCGGCTTCCCGGATTTGACTATGAGTTTCCAGTCGCCTTCCCTTACACCGATCTGATCCGTTTCATCGAATTCCCAGTAAAGGAACGGATGGACGGCCTGTCCGGGCTGATCCATAAGCGTAGGATAGAAGGAGATGCCGTCAAAGCGGTCGTCGGCCACGTCGGGGTTGGCATATCGGCCGGGAAAGTCGGAAACGCCGGTGAGACGTGCCATTGTCGGCATTATGTCGTAGAAAGCGATCTGCAGGTCCGATGTGCGGCCGGGTCGTATTGTGCCGGGCCAGTAGGCAATGAACGGCACGCGTATGCCTCCCTCATGGATCTGGCGTTTGAGTCCGCGCAGCTTGCCGTCGCGACCGAAAAATGTGGGGTCGGCACCGCCTTCTTCATGAGGTCCGTTGTCGCTGGTGAAGATGACGAGGGTGTTGCGGTCGAGTCCTTTTTCGCGAAGCAGGCGCAGGATGTCGCCCACGTAGGTATCGAGGCGCGTGATCATCGCCGCAAACTGGGCGTGGGTGTGTGTGGTGGCGTTGTAACGCGACCCCTCCTGTCCGGGCCAGTCGGAATCTTCGGCAAACCGGGCGCGATAGGATGCGACGATCGAGTCGTCGGGCTGGACGAGCTCGGCGTGGGGCAATGTGTAGGTGAGGAGGCCGAAGAACGGCTTGTCGGCCGACTGGCTCCCGAGCCATTCCATCGCCTTGGAGTGGATGATGTCGGCGGAATATTGCGGACGCTTGTTGTAGTCGGGACCGAACATCGGATACTCGATATTGTCTTCCAGCACCACGCGCACGGTGGCTGTGTCACCGGCCTGGCGGCTGAAGCGGTTCAGGAAGTTGGGGTAATAGAGATGTGCCTGAAATTGACAGATATATCCGAAATATTCGTCGATGCCGCGCTTTTCGGGAACGGAGCGGGAGCCTTCGTAGCCTCCTGCCCATTTGCCGAACATGCCGGTGTTGTAGCCGCGGTCCTTGAATATCTCAGGCAGGACTATATGCGCCGAGTCGTAGGGGTGCTGCCCGACTATGGAAAAGTCGGTGTTCCTGCCATACTTCACGGTCGGCACATCGCGCCAGTATTCTTTGTTGCCTCTTACTTCGCAGTGGCCCGAATGCTGGCCGGTCATGAGCGATGCGCGTGACGGAGCGCTGACCGGGCTTCCGGCGTAGGCTTGCGTGAAGCGCAGACCCTGAGCCGCCATGCTGTCGATGCACGGAGTCGATATGTAGGGCTGGCCGTAGCATCCGAGATCGCCGTATCCCATGTCGTCGCACATGATGATGAGCACGTTGGGTCGGTCGCTCTGCCGCATCCCGGAATCATTTCCGGTTGCGGCAACGGGAAGCGTCAATGCGCCGGCTCCTGCAAGAAGAAGCATTTCTTTTGTTTTCATTGTCTTGTCGCTAACGTGTGAAAGGTTGAGTGAATGTGGATTAGATGGCGATGACACTCCGGTCCGGAAGGATGGTGAGAGGGCGGGAATGTCAACGCAGGCTGACGGGACGTATGGTTGCGGCGTTGGGCGACCGTATGCGGAGCACGCTGGCCACGGTCGGCGCTATGGCGCGGGCGTCGACAGGTGTGTCGATGCGCCGCGGGGCAACGGACGGAGCCAGAATGAATGCCGGAATGCGCGTGGCGTTGGCACGTTCCGACGGACGTGTCTTCTTGGTTTTGGCTTTGACGGTTGTCGACGGCTCGTCGTCGGTGATTACCCAGCCGGGGTTGATCTCGATGATGACGTCGCCGCAGTGCTCAACCGACGTGTTGCGCTTGAGGGCCTGAGGATCGTCGCCGGCACGGGCGGCAAGGATGTCGTCGATGGTGTAGACGTTGCACACGCCGGCCATGCGGGCGAGGAAGTCGGCCACCTCCGTGCGGAATGCCGACAGGCTGAGATCGCGGTCGGCTATGAGTTTGCGGTTGAGGAAAAATTGCTTGTCGTAGTAGCCCGAAATCCAGTCGCCGTTGCCGTGTGTGGCCATGAGATACATGTCGAGCAGCGACATGGCTTTGCGTATGGAGTATTCGCCCGTGGGGACGTTCCATTTGGTGTCGTCCGAAGGAAAACGGTTCTCGGCTGGTATGCCCGAGAGGAATACGGTGATGTTTCCGGTGCCGGCGGCGCGTTCGGCGGCGGCAAAAAGCCGGGCGAGATCGCGGTCGAGCCGGATGTACATGTCCATGGTCTCGGCGCGGTCGGCTTCGGCAGGGCTCACGGTGTAGGTGAGACTGAGCATGTCGGTGGCTGCGTCACGTCCGAGCGAGCCCGACGTGATGAGGTCGATGCCGAGATCCGTCACTTCGGTGTTGGCCATCGGGGTGGATTTGAACGCCTCAAACCGGTCGAACTGCCGCTGCGGATACTGATGGCGGAATGGCTTGGCGCGTTCGGCGCGTGACAGGAACGGATAGGCGTCCATCGGCAGCGCGGGCACCCATTTCATGGTGTCGAGCCGCGAATGGAGCGGGTTGCGGTAGTTGCGGTTGGTGACCGCGCGGGGCATATCTTTGTAGAATGTCGAAGATGCCCAGTTGCCGGTGTGGTCATAGATCCAGCAGGCGCTGTTGGCGGCGTGGCCGGCGGTGATGATGGCTATCTGAGGGTCGGGAGCCAGAGCGTAAACCAGCCCGTCGCCGTCGGAGTCGATGCGCAGCTCGTCGGCGATGGTCGACACTTTAAGCGCTTTTGGCGAAAAAGTCTCGTCGGTGAAGTTGCCCATGCTTTTGGGGTCGGACAGCACCTGAGTGGCGCGGTCGGTAGCCGGCGAATAGATGTAGCGCGCCGGTATGCCGTTGACCATCGGCGATGTGCCGGTGTGGACTATGGCGGCTGCGGCTGTGGCATCGATGCCCGGGCCGAAGTCGACGTCGGAAAGGGTTACGCCCGAGCGCATGAGCCGTTTGAAGCCTCCTTCGGTGAAGCGGGGCTCAAGAGCCGACAGATAGTCGTCGGACAGTCCTTCGACAATGATGCCTATGACAAGCGGCGAACGGTTGACGGCGTTCTGGGCCTGCAGACCGAGCGTGGCCAGCAGGGCAGTCATCACAGGTATCAGCCGTGAGGAGGCGGCGTTATGTCGTTTTTGATTTTTCACGTGGCAGGATGATGAAAAGGCTGCGGATGATGCCGGCAAGCATCATGGGCACGAATGCGGGGTTGAGCGACTGTACTCCGGCGATATAGAGCAAGCCTAATGCCACCGTGGCGATGACGGCGGCTGTGAGATATATCTTAAGTATCCGGCGTGCCGGTGCTGTCCAAATTAAAATGGGCACAAGGAGGCACAGCGGGTTGAGCCATAGGAAGAGCCAGTTGGGCGATGTGGCTTCGTGGACGGAGATGAAGATGAGGAACGCTATGATGCATCCGAGCACTCCGTAGGCGCCGAAGAGGATGGCGTCGAACCATCGCGACTGATGGCGGCCGCGGATGTCGTGGTAGGTGACGGCGCATGTGATGATGAGCAGCGCCAGCATGGCGGCCATGGGCGTGAGAATCCATGGCGTGGGCTGCGACAGGGCGTCGGGCGAGCCTTCAACAAGTGTCTGCGTAGAGGCTACAAGCGGGCGGCCAGGGGCGCCGTGCGATGTCGGGATGACGGCATCGGCCACGAGTTGCTGCAGCACCACGGGGGCGAACATCGTCTCGCGCCGGGTGATGGTGCGGTCAACGCCGCTGCCGAGGCAGAGGTCGATGCCGAACTGATACCACGGGTAGTCGGCATGGAAGTGGCGCATCTCGTTGCGGAATGTCGGATCCGATCCGAGACTGTCGTAGCCTGTGGGCAGTTGCAGGGTGTCGCCGATGGCCCGCTCGATGATGGCGAGCGGACGGGTGGCGCAGTTGTCGAACACGTAGTTGTAGCGGTAGATGCGGTTTTCAGGCTGCAGGTTCTTCTCCACGAGATCGATCACGGCTGCCGCCTGCGACGGTGTGAGGCTAAGCGTCTGCTCGGTGACCCGACGTCCGGTGACGGTGTACTGATAGAGGAACATCGGCGTGGGTGCGACGCCGATGGAATAGTCGGTCTCGCCTTTTACGAAACGGTAGACAAAACCGGGTGTGGCGAAGTCAAAGACGCCCCAGTTGACGGCCACGTCGATGGCTCCTGCCGGATCGGCGCACACATACTTCAGGCGGAGGGCCGAATGGCCTTCGAGCTCGTAGACTTCAGCTCCCGGACTGCATGTGAGCAGGCTGACGGTGATGGCGCTGTCGGCAGGATCCGGCGCGGGCAGAAAGCGCTGCTGCGCCCTGACGGCCGGTGCGGCGGTCAGGACGCAAAGCAGTGTTGTGAGCAGGAGACGGTAGATGGTCATTGCCGGCAGCGTGACGTCTGTTACATGATGCCGCGTTCGCGGAGCTTGCACTGCCATGCCCATGCCGAGCGCATAGTGTCCTCGAGTGTCGAGGTGGCTGTCCAGCCGAGCACGTTGTTGGCATACGACGGATCGGCCCACACTTTCTCGATGTCGCCTTCGCGGCGCCCTACGATTTTGTGTGGCACTTTCACGCCGGTGGCGCTTTCAAAAGTGTTGATGAGTTCAAGCACCGATGTGCCACGGCCTGTGCCGAGGTTGAATATTTCGATCTTCTTGTCGGAGACGTTGTCGAGCATGCGCTCAACGGCGAGCACGTGGGCTTTGGCGAGGTCGACCACGTTGATGTAGTCGCGGATGCAGGAGCCGTCGGGGGTATCGTAGTCGTCGCCGAACACGCTGAGCTCCTTGCGGATGCCCATGGCTGTCTGAGTGAGGTAGGGGATGAGGTTCTGGGGCACGCCGTTGGGAAGTTCGCCGATCTCGGCTGTGGGGTGTGCGCCTACGGGGTTGAAATAGCGGAGAATCACACTCTTGAACGGAGCGCCGGAGTTGATGACGTCGGTGATGATCTCTTCTGATATCTGTTTGGTGTTGCCGTAGGGCGAGGTGGCTTTCTTGATGGGCGACTGCTCGGTGACCGGGTTGTGGTCGGGCTCGCCGTAGACGGTGCACGACGATGAGAACACGATGCCTTTCACTCCGTTGGGACCCATCAGGTCGAGGAGGTTGAGCAGGGTGTTGAGGTTGTTGCGGTAGTAGAGGATAGGCTTCTGCACCGATTCACCCACGGCTTTGCTGGCGGCGAAGTTGATGATGCCGCGGATGTCGGGGTAGTCAGCGAACAGCTTGGTGAGCGAGGCCATGTCGGTGCAGTCGGCCTCGACAAAGTCGGGGCGGATGCCGGTGATGCGTTCGATGCCGTCGAGCACGTCACGGCTGGAGTTGGAAAGATTATCGATGATCACAACCGGGTATCCGGCGTTCTGGAGTTCGACAACGGTGTGTGATCCGATGTAGCCGGTGCCGCCGGTCACAAGAATTCTGTCTGTTTTCATCGTGTTGGTTATTGTTGTGGTTGTTTTTATATTATGGTGCAAAGATAACGAATTAATTCTTATTTATCCGTTATGTTTGTCGAGAATTAAGTGCATGCGGCAGTTGCTGCAGTCGAAATCGAGGCTGAAGCTCATCGGCCCCGACACAAGATGTAGCCCGGAAGGCCATTTGGCGCCGTCGGGAGTGCGCAGACAGCGGCCGAATTCGCGCCGCAGACAGTAGCGGGTGGTCATCACCCGCAGCTGACCGGCGTCGGCGATAGCGCTTTTCGGCGACGTCTCGAGCGCCGGGCTGATGTCGCTGACGCCATGTTCGGTGTAGAATTGCCGGGCAAGAGGATTGGCCACGTTGTCGTGGTAGGAGAGCGTTTTGGCGGGGAAGGGGACACCGGGTTCTTCCTTGCGCCGTAGCGGGCGGATGTGCGACAGTCGTATCTGGCGCGAAAGGGCGTCGGTGGCGCGGCGGCGCAGATCGGCCAGCAGGGAGCGCGGAATAAACGCCGGCCCCGTGAGATCGGTGATGTCGGTGATGCGGAAGTCGGTGCCTCCGGCTTTCGACAGCACCTCACGGCGCGTCGCCGATTGGTCGGTGCGGGCCGGCTGCAGTTCGGCGGCTGTTGCCACTGAGCAGCTGTGCGATGCGCCGTCGCTGATATCGAGGGCGAGCCCCGACGGCGTCAGGCGCAGGGTGAGGCTGACGTCGATGAGGCGCCGCGCAGTGTCGGGCTGCTCCATGCGTGCGTTGAAAAGGCGGTCGGCATTGCGGTAGAGCGTCGCTCCGACGGGAATCTCGGGCGCGGGTTGTGCGGCAAAGAGCGTGTCGCCCTCCACACGGTTCAGGCGGAAACCGTGATATTGGCGCGCGGCATCGAAGAATCCGAGGCCGTCGCCGTTGGCAAGAGGCTGGGTGAGGCGCGCGGTGATGCGGCCGTTGCGGCATGAGACCGCTTTCCCCACGGGCAGTCCCGTCCATTTCGGCGTGTCGGTGGATGCCATGCGGCCTTCGGGACGGTCGCCGGTGGTGAAGTAGGTGGTGAATCCGCGGTTGAAGCTGCGTGAGGGATCGGGCGTGAACGTCAGTTCGGTGTGCCCGAGCGACGAGCGGCAGTAGCGGTCGGGATGTGCGTCGATGATCGTATCGAGGCATTGGCGGTAGTAGGCCACGATGTTTTTCACGTAACCCGCGTCTTTCAGGCGTCCTTCGATTTTGAATGATGTGACGCCGGCTTCGAGCATCGGCTCAAGGAGGACCGACCGGTTGAGGTCGCGCAACGACAGAAGATGCTTGCCTTCAATGATTTTGTTGCCCTGATTGTCGGTGAGATCGAAGCGGTGGCGGCATATCTGCGGACATTCGCCTCGGTTGGCGCTTCGGCCGGTGGTGGCGAAACCGGCCTGACAGTCGCCGGAATAGCTGACGCAGAGTGCGCCGTGGACAAAGGCCTCGAGCGGAACGTCGACGGCGGCTGCTATGGCGGCTGTCTGCTCGAGCGTCAGTTCGCGCGGCAACACGAGCTGTGAGAAGCCGGCGGCTTGCAGAAATGCCGCTTTCTCCGGCGTGCGGATGTCGCACTGCGTGCTGGCATGCAGCTCGATGGGCGGTATGTCCATGCGCAGCAGTGCCATGTCCTGCACGATCAGCGCATCGGCTCCGCGGCGGTAGAGCTCACCGACAAGCCGCTCAACAGATTTTATCTCTTCGGGATATACAAGCGTGTTGACGGTGATATAGACGCGCGCGTCGAAACGGTGTGCGTAGTCGATGGCCCGGCTTATGTCGTCAAGCGAATTAGCCGCGGCCGACCGTGCGCCGTGCGATGGCGCACCGATGTAGACGGCATCGGCGCCGTGGCGTATCGCTTCGATGGCTATGTCGGCGTTGCGCGCCGGAGCTAACAGCTCGACGCGCCTCGGCTTGTTATTCTTGGTCGTTACCATTTAGCGTTCCTTTCAGTTCACAAAGATAATAAGAATTCTCAGAAGGCTAAAGTCTGAAGACATTATCATACCATTGCAAAATGTAAAAAAAACAGGGCGCTGATCCCGATGTCGGGTCGGCGCTTTTTTTGTCGCATGGATTAAAATGTGTACCTTTGCGGAAAACATTTTAATTATGATTCTTGATTCTATAGTGTGGAATGTGGATCCCGATCTGATCAGCAGCCCGGTGACCATCCGCTGGTATGGCCTGATGTTCGCCGTCGGATTCCTTATCGGTTATGAGATCGTGGCACGAATGTTCCGTCACGAAGGAGCCCCCGAGCGCTGGCTCGGCATACTGTTGCTCTGGACTATGGCCGGCACAATCATCGGTGCGCGTCTGGGTCATTGCATCTTCTACGAATGGGACTTCTACAGCACACATCCCGCTGAGATAATAAAGGTGTGGAACGGCGGACTTGCAAGCCACGGCGGCGCTATAGGCGTGATCCTCGGCGTGCTTTGCTTCTCGTTTTTCACCACGCGCCGCAGTCCGCTCTGGACGTTCGACCGTCTGGTGATTCCAATCGCGCTCGTCGGTGCGCTCATCCGTCTGGGCAACCTCTTCAACTCGGAGATCTTCGGCGGCCCGACCGATCTGCCATGGGGCATGATGTTTGTCCGGTCCAACGAATGGCATGCGATGTATGAAGGCGTGGCCTGCCATCCCACGCAGATTTATGAATCGCTATGCTATCTGGCATTGTTCGGCCTGCTGATGTGGATGTACTGGAAGCGCAACGCCGAGAGCCGCCCCGGACTGATATTCGGCGTGTTCCTTATCGGTGTGTTCCTGTCGCGATTCCTGATAGAGTTTATCAAAAACGATCAGGTCGGCTTCGAGCAGGACATGATCCTCAACATGGGGCAGTGCCTCAGCATACCCTTTGTGCTTGCAGGCATCTTCTTCGTGGTGCGTGCGCTGATGCGTCCGGCTAAGCATCTCAGCTTCCCGAACCATTATGCCGATGAAGACAAAAGCAAAAAGAAAAAATGAGTGAAGTAATTTTCATAACCGGAATTGATACGGATGCCGGCAAAAGCTATGCCACGGGCTACATAGCCCGCGAGCTGAGCCGTCAGGGCCACAGAGTGGTGACCCAGAAATTCATTCAGACCGGCTGCACCGACAGCTCGGAAGATATAGAGCTGCACCGCCGCATCACCGGCACAGGCATGTTGCCCGAGGACCTCGACCACACGACGGCTCCGGTGATATTCACCTATCCGGCATCGGCACAGCTGGCAGCCCGCCTCGACGGCCGCGAGATCGACCTCAGCGTCATCGACCGCGCCACACAGGAGCTTGCCCGCCGCTACGACACCGTGCTGATCGAGGGCGCCGGCGGACTGATGGTGCCTATTACCGACGATTTCATGGCCATCGATTATGCCGTCACAAGAAAGTTGCCGGTGATGCTCGTTACCAATAGCCGCCTCGGATCAATCAACCACACCATCCTTTCGCTTGAAGCCATAAAGGCACGCGGCCTGAAACTCTACAGCTTGCTTTACAACACATATTTCGATAAGACGGATGCGACAATAGCCGCCGATACACGCGCGTTTATCGAACGCTACGTCAGGCGTAATTTCCCCTATGCCCGCATCATAGATATCCCCGTCATTGAACTTTGACAGATCCATGCAACAGACTTTCCTCCCTACCATATCGATCAATAAAGAAATCATAGCTGATATGCCGATTGCCGAATACCGCGGCGATATCCATGTGGTGGATACGGCCTCCGATGTGCGTTCGGCAGTGCGCTATCTATCGCGTCAGCCCATTGTGGGTTTCGACACGGAGACGCGTCCGTCGTTTCGGAAAGGACGCATGCACAATGTGGCTCTCGTACAGCTTTCCACCGACGACTGCTGCTTTCTGATAAGGCTGTGCAAGACCGGTTTCGCCGCTCCGTTGCGGGAGTTTTTCGAAAACGGAGCAGTAGCTAAAATCGGTCTGTCGGTAAAAGATGATTTTCACGGACTGCAACGCTTCGGCGAGTTTACTCCTGCCGGATTTATCGAATTGCAGGATTATGTGCGTCAGTTCGGGATCGTTGACGCAAGCCTTCAGAAAATCTACGCCATCCTTTTCGGCCGCCGTATCTCGAAAGGACAGCGGCTCACCAACTGGGAGGCCGAAGAGCTGACCGAAGCTCAGCAGCATTATGCCGCGCTCGACGCCCTCGCATGCCTCGACATCTATCATTATCTCGAAGCAGGCCGCTTCCAACCGACGCAATCGCCCTATATCGTGCATCCCGATTCGGAGGCTGCCGTGTGAATGTGTGTGCGTCTGAAATCTGTAAGCCATGTTTAAACGATCAACCGTCATTCCGCTTGTGCTGCTCGCTTATCTTGCCGTGATGAGCTACATAGGCCGCGGCGAGTTCTACGCCGGCCATTACGCATATTATTTCGGCATCATCGGCCTTACGCTCATCATTATCGTGGCGCTCCACTTCTTCCTTAAGAAACGCGAGCGCCTCCGCCGTGAGCGAGAAGAGGATCTTCGCCGACAGGAAAAGGGGGAATAATCACGCTATCAGCATGCCTGCTGCGTTTCGGCTGCGGGCACAGGATGATGGATGCGCCATCCGGTGCATGCCATGAGCATTGTCATCACTGGGCTCAGGATGTTGAAGATGCAAAACGGCATATAGGTGAGCGTGGCCACGCCCAGCACCGTCGACTGAGTGACGCCGCACGAGTTCCAGGGGATGAGCACCGATGTCACTGAAATCGAGTCTTCGAGCGTGCGGCTGAGCGACTGCGGCTTCATGCCGCGGCGGCGAAAAGTGTTTTTGAAGATGTTTCCACCGATGATTATCGAGAGATACTGATCGCCCGTAGTGGCGTTAAGAAAGAGGCCGGTGCCAACCGTGGCTCCGATCACCGAATGCGTGCGGCGCAGGCGCGAGGTGATGGTGCGGGTGATGCGCCCGAGCATCCCGGTGCCTATCATCGCTCCGCCGAATATCATGGCCGAGAGCACGAGCCACACCGTCGGGAGCATGCCTTCGATGCCGCCGGTGGCAACAAGCGGGTCGAGCAGTGCGTTGCCTGTCGACAGGGATGTCGACGACGCCATCACGGACCACGAAGTGACGATAGCCTCCCATAAACCGGCGCCCGCCGACAGCTGCGCGGCTATCTCGGGCTGAAAAATCCAGATGCCGGCCAATCCGGCCAGAGAGCCTACGGCCAGCGTGATTGTGGTGCCGAGACGCAGCGCGATCATCACGAGCGTGATGGCCGGAATGATGAGCACGGCCGGTGTGATGTTGAACGTTTGCCTGATGGCGCGCGCCATCTCGTCGGCATGGGCCACAGATGTCAGCTCGGTAGTGTAGCCCACTACGAGATAAACGATCAGGGCTATTGTCAGCGCCGGTATTGATGTGAGCATCAGAAACCGTATGTGCTTGAAAAGCGGTACGCCGCAGGTCGATGCCGCCAGCACGGTGGTGTCGCTGAGCGGCGAAACTTTGTCGCCGAAATAGGCTCCCGAGATGATGGCGCCGGCCACCCATCCCGGATGATAGCCCATTACCGAGCCGACACCCATCAGTGCCACGCCGATAGTGGCGATGGTGGTCCAGGAGCTGCCTGTCACCACCGAGATCACGGAGCATATCAGACAGGCCACAAACAGAAACGAGTGTGTGTCGAGCATGGTCAGACCATAGTCGATCAGTGCCGGCACAACGCCGCTGAGCATCCAGGTGGCCGACAGCGTGCCGATGAAAATCAGTATGGGCACAGCCGGCAGAATCTGGCGGGCACTTTTCATCATGCCGGGAATGATGCATTTTCGGCGTCGGGTGAATGCGAGTCCGAGGATGAGGCACACGGCGGCTGCGGCCGACAATATATAGTAGCTGTATTGCTGCACCGCATCGGCGCCTTTGATGGCTATTATGGCTATAAGAGTGACCAGCAATGTCGCTAACGGTATGACCGATAGCGATAAAGATGGTTCTGCAGTGCGTCTGTCTGTGTGTTTGGTCAGTGAGGTCAATGTCTGTGGATAAACAGTGAATAAAAATCGAAATGCAAAATTAATAAATAATTATCCACTGTGCAAAGATGCTAACCATTTTTAATATGCTGTAAGACAATGCAACTATTTTGCAACAGATTCATCGGCCGCTTAGAGCCGGTTCGTAATGCAAAGCGCCCCGATCCTGTCATAAACTATAGCAAAGGGGCGTCGGCAGATATTTGTCGACGCTCCCTTAAAACTTTATAAGTGAGGTGAACCCTCAGAAAAGATTGCCCGTGCTCTGGGCTTTGATTATCGAGTAGATCCGGGCGGTGCGTTTCTGAAGATCGGGCTGGAGGATAGCGGCTTCGGCCGGGTCGATCATACGGAGATCGGCATAGCGGTCTTCGCCGTTGATGAACTGTATGAGCGAGCCGTCGGGCGCTGCGGCGTCGACGCTCAGCGGCGTGTCCAGTGAGGGATTGAAACGATACAGCGGCCAGTAGCCCGACTGAACGGCCAGACGTTGCTCGACAATGCTGTGGCTCATGCCCGAACGGATGCCGTGGTTGATGCACGGACAGTAGGCGATCACGATCGACGGTCCGGGATAGGCTTCAGCCTCGGCAAGAGCCTTGATGGTCTGCTCATAGTTGGCTCCGAGCGCCACTGATGCCACGTAGATGTTGCCGTAGGTCATCATCATGCGGCCCAGATCTTTTTTGGGCGTGCGCTTGCCGTCGGCGGCATATTTCATCACGGCGCCGAGAGGCGTGGCCTTGGAGGTCTGGCCGCCCGTGTTGGAATAGCATTCGGTGTCCATGACAAGCACATTGATGTCGGTCTTCTGTGCCAGCACATGGTCGAGACCGCCGAAGCCGATGTCGTAGGCCCAGCCGTCGCCGCCGATGGCCCACACCGATTTGCGCCCGAGCATGTCGGCGCGGTCGATGATATCGGTATAGAGCGGGTTGGCAGGCTGCGACTTGAGCGCTTCGACCAGCGAGCGGCCGGCAGAGGCCGAACCGTCGAAGGAGTCAAAAGCGTCAAGCCATGCCTGAGCGGCCGTTTTGACGGCGGCAGGCGTCGTGGCGTCGGCTGCGATCTCTTTTGCCACATCGGCCAGACGGTTGCGCCGTGAAGTCATGGCGCATGCCATACCGTAGCCATATTCGGCGTTATCCTCAAACAGCGAGTTGCCCCAGGCCGGCCCGTGGCCGTTGCTGTCAGTGCAATAGGCGTTGCTCGGATAGTTGGCGCCCCATATCGAGGAGCAGCCGGTGGCGTTGGCTAAGAGCAGACGCTCACCCATCAGTTGTGTGAGAAGCTTCACATAGGGCGTTTCGCCGCAGCCTGCGCAGGCGCCCGAGAACTGAAGCAGCGGGCGGTGCATCTGCGAGCCTTTGACGGTGTCGCGCGCAATGGGCGTGGTCTTTTCGGTCACCTTCGTCTGCAGATAGGCGAGTGATTCCTTTTCCTGATCCATCACCTGACGGATCGGCGTCATCGTGAGCGCCTTGCCCGGACAGATAGTGGCGCAGGAGCCGCAACCTGTGCAGTCGGCGGGGTAGACCTGAATGCGGTAGCGCAGCGAGGTCATCGGGGCCGGACCGTGGGCAGCGGCAGTGGTGAGCTGCTGAGGCGCTGAAGCCGCTTCGTCGGCGGTGAGGAGGAAGGGGCGTATGGAGGCGTGCGGACAAACGAGCGAACAGAGCGTGCACTGCACACACTTTTCGGCTGTCCACACAGGGATGTTGTCGGCAATACACCGCTTCTCATAGGCCGTGGTGCCCATCGGGAGTGTGCCGTCGGGAGAGAGTGCCGAAACAGGCAATTCATTACCCAACAATTTCAGACATGGACGGGCCACATCTTTTATAAAAGCCGGAATTTCGGCATCCGAAACGGCATTGGCCTCCGGATTGGCAGTGGCCACGGCCCATGAGGCGGGATATTGTATTTCGTTGATATATGACGGAGCCTGGTCGATAGCGTCGAGATTGCGCTTAACGACGTCGGCGCCTTCGTGGAGATAGATGGTGCTGATGGCTTTCTTGAGAGCGTCCACCGTGGTGGCGAAGGGCATCGCCGGCGTGTCGGTGAGATGCAGGTAGACGGTGGCCATGATGGTGTTGATGCGCACGCCTAAGCCGGTCTTGGCGGCAAGCGAGCGGGCGTCGACGTTGTAAAAACGCAGACCCTTTTGCGCTATCTGCCGGCGCAAAGAGGCGGGCAGCCGCGAGTTCATCTCATCGGCCGTCCACGACGAGTTGAGCACGAACGTGCCACCCTGACGGATGTCGGCGAGCAGCTCGTAGCGGTCGGTATAGATGTCTTTGTTGCACCCCACATAGTCGGCTTCGTGGATGGAGTATTCGGCACGGATGGGATGCGGCGCATAGCGCAGCTGCGATATGGTGTAGCCGCCCGATTTCTTGGCCGAATAGTTGAAGAAGGCCTGCGCATAGAGCCCGGCCGTGTCGCTGGCAATAGAGGCTATCTGGCGGGTGGCTCCGACGGTGCCGTCGCTGCCCATGCCATAGAAGATGGCCTGATGAACATCGCTTTCGGGGTTGAGGAAGTGTCCCGTCGGGACGGTGAGCGACAGATGGGTTACATCGTCGTTGATGCCGACAGTGAACTGGCGGCGCGGCGCATCGGAAGCCAGCTCGTCGAACACGGCGCGCACCATCACCGGATTGAACTCCTTGCTCGACAGACCGTAGCGTCCGCCGATCACCATGATGTCGCGGCCCGACTGCTGGATGGCTGCGGCCACATCCTTATACAGAGGCTCGCCGTCGGCGCCCGGCTCCTTGGTGCGGTCGAGCACGGCTATGCGGCGCACCGTAGCCGGAAACGAAGCGAGAAACTGCTCCGTAGGGAACGGACGGTAGAGGCTTATCTTGACGGCTCCGGCGTGATAGCCCTTGCCGTTGAGCCATGCAACGGTATCCTTTATCACCTCGCACGACGAACCGATGCTCACAACCACATCGGTGGCATCTTCCGCGCCGGTATATTCTACGAGATGATATTGTCGGCCGGTGATACGGGCCACACGGTCCATGGCATTCTGCACGATTGCCGGGAATGCATCATAGAAACGGTTGGCGGCCTCACGGTTCTGGAAATAGACATCGGGATTCTGGGCAGAGCCGCGCAGATCGGGATGATCGGGATTCATGGCGCGGTCGCGGAAGCTCTTCACTTTCGCGAAATCGACCACGGATGCAATGTCGGAATAGGGTATCACATCTATCGTGGCCATCTCGTTTGACGTGCGCCAGCCGTCGAAGAAATGGAGCACCGGCAGGGAGCCGTCGATGGCTGCCAGATGAGCCACCAGTGCCAGATCCATCGTTTCCTGGACCGACGCCGAGGCCAGCATGGTGAAGCCGGTGGCGCGGCATGCCATCACGTCCTGATGGTCGCCGAAAATGCTGAGCGCGTGAGTGGCGAGCGATCGTGTGCCCACATGAAACACCACAGGCAGCAGTTCGCCGGATATCTTATACATGTTCGGTATCATCAGCATGAGTCCCTGCGACGCGGTGAATGTGGTGGCGAGAGCGCCCGCCGCTGCCGCTCCGTGGGTGGCGCCGGCGGCGCCGAGCTCACTTTCCATCTCCTTGACGGAGAGCTGTGAGCCAAAAACGTTTTTGCGGCCTTGCATGACCCATTTGTCGGCCGTTTCACCCATTGAGGCGATCGGTGTGATGGGATAGATCGTCGCCACTTCGCTCAGAGCGTAGGCCACGTGAGCTGCGGCTGTGCATCCGTCCATAATCTGTCTGTCCATAGTGTCGGTTTTGTGATGAAGAAGGCGCGGAGATGAGGAGCCTTCCGCGATCTCCGCGCCTTCAGTGTTGAGGTTATGACTTAGATTTTATCAGCTGCTGAACAAGCGTCAGATGGTTACGCCCGGGCACGGTCCTGCCAAAAGCTGCGTGATATACAGCCATATAGGACATGCGACTATAAACAGGATTACTGAAAGCGTCAGCGATGAAGTGCCGGTTGCAACGTAGACGTCGTATTCGTCGGCGATGATGATGCCGGAGAATGCTGGCGGAAGAGCGCAGGCAACGACGAGCATATAGAGGTTTTGAATGTCCATGTGGACGAGCATGCCGACGAAGAGTGCCAGAGCCGGCATCATGATAAGCTTGAGTATTGAGCCGAGCACTGCCTGCCAGTTGAGGGTGACCTTGATTGACGAAAGTGTGATACCGGCGGAGAATACGGCCATCGAAGCATTGGCTTTGGCCATAAGGTCAAATGACGGGCTGATTTCCTTCGGCCATGGAATTCCGACGAGCACCCACACAACGGCAAGGATAGGAGCCCATGCCACCGGTTGCTT
>OHBU01000256.1_pt1 | contig 23678 bp, 18 predicted proteins | sample 1577421 | NCBI WGS metagenome assembly OHBU01 (sample SAMEA3879550, study PRJEB24766) | human gut metagenome | biome: human-associated habitat; feature: feces | place: USA | collected 1985/1987 | reverse complement strand
TTGTTGTGGAATGGTTTGTACGGAACGGCATCCGGGTATGGAGTACCCAAGAGGGGGAGCAGCGTTTCGACAACCACGCCGACAAACTGCTGAACTATATCCGGTTCTGGCAGGCAGACGGCGAAAGCGAAAAAACCTCTGTTCGTACCCGCACCAGTCTGCGCCAGCTTGTAGAAGAAGGTCACTTCAAGGGCGGAAATGCGCCTTATGGCTATGACCTTGTACGGAATGGGCGTATCAACAAGCGTAAGCACGAACTGTATGAGCTGCATATCGACGAGCAGGAAGCTGCTGTGGTGCGGCTCATCTTCGACAAGTATGTGTACGAGGGCTACGGTGCGCAGCGCATTACAACCTATCTGAACAACGCTGGCTATCGCGCAAGGTCTGGCAAGTGCTGGCATCCGGCAAGCATCCGGGGAATGGTCGCAAACCTGACCTACACGGGCGTTCTCCGCTGCGGCGAAGCCCGGTCTGAGGTAATACCGGAATTGCAGATCATTTCGCAGAAGCAGTTTGATGCGGCACAGCGCATCCGGGAGTGCCGTTCCGCTCATGCGGCAGAAGAAGCGGAGCACCACGTCCCGCTGAATACCCGTGGGCAGTCACTGCTTGCCGGAAACGCCTACTGTGGACACTGCGGTGCGAAGCTGGCATTGACTACCAGCCGGAAATGGCGTAAGTTGCCGGATGGCTCGTTGGATGATACTCTGCGTGTCCGCTACACCTGCTACGGCAAACTCCGCAAGCAGACCGAATGCACCGGGCAGACAGGCTACACTGTACACATTCTGGATGAGATCATCGACAAGCTGGTGCGGCAAGTCTTTGCCAGGATGAAGGGCATCCCGAAAGAACAGCTCATCACAAAGCGGTACGAACGGGAACTTGCCGAACGCAAGAGCCACTTGCAAACACTTCAGGCACAACGGGACAAGGCGGAAAAAGACCTGCTTTCCCTGAAAGCTGAGATTCTGGCCTGCATCAAGGGCGAAAGCGCCTTGCCGAAAGAGATCCTAGCTGAGATGATCACAACGCAGGAAGAAAAACTCAAGGAGGCAGAATCTCTCTGCGAATCTGCCAGTGCGGAACTGGAAAAGACTACGGAACTGATGGAGGAAGTTGCAAAGCAGTATGAAGAACTGATCTCTTACGCAGACCTCTATGACCACGCTACCTTTGAAGCAAAGAAGATGATCGTCAACCAGCTCATCCGCAGGGTAGATGTCTATCGTGGGTATCAGATCAGTGTCAGCTTTAACTTCAACCTCTCACAGTATTTTGAGGGAATCGATTCGACTGCCTGCTGAACAGTCGGGCAACAAACAACATTTTTGAAAAGCAACGAAACATCAAAGAATGGGGGTTGCACTATGGATCGGCTGCAAATCTTGAAAATCAGGCAAAGTTAGTAGATTCTTCAAAAAATCCGTTTGGACAAAAAGAAAAGCACTGTTGAAAATCAACAGTGCTACATAAATTCTTGTTTGAACAGGTGGTGGAGAATACCGGGATCGAACCGGTGACCTCTTGCATGCCATGCAAGCGCTCTCCCAGCTGAGCTAATCCCCCATGATTTTCCAGAAGCGGTAGCTTCTGGAAAGAGAATGCTCAAACAAGAAATTTTCTATTTAGTTGCATCTTGGGGGTGTGTAACCGAGTACCTTGGGCTCCCAGCTGAGCTAATCCCCCATAGCTGGCGTGTCATTCCTGACGACGCATATTATTATACCAGCCAAAAGGAGAGTTGTCAATAACTTTTTTATTTTTTGTGAGCGACGCTGCGGCGGGTGCTGCGCTTGTAGTAGAACAGGTACTGCTGTACGATGCCAGCCTGCTGACCATAGGAAGGAAAAGGGTCGCGGCCGCCGAATTCCTCATCAATGAGTCGCTGTATCCAAACATCAATGGGAGCCATCGCGGTACGGCCATAGCCAAAGAGGCAGACGCAGTTTGCTACCTTTTTGCCGACGCCGTCCAGCTCGAGGAGGCGGGAAAAGAGAGCGTCGTCGGGCAGCGCTGCCAGAGCACCGAGGTCGAGTGTGCCGCTGGAAGCCTGTGCGGCAGCGTTCTGGATGTAACGGGTGCGGTAGCCCAGACCACAGCCCATCAGCTGCGCTCCAGAGAGGCCGCAGAGCTGCTGCGGGGTGGGGAAGAGGAAGACTTCATCGCCTTCGGCACTGAGCGGTTCGCCGCAGCACCGGGCAAGGCGTTCTACGGCGGTGCGGATGGCCGGAATGCTCTTGCGCTGGGAGATAAGAAAGGTGATGAGCATTTCCCATGGGTCCTGATGCAGGATTCGGATGCCCTGCCCAAATTCGAGCGATTTGTCCAGATAGCTGCTCTGTCCCGCCAAGCTGCACCGCAGCGCGGCATAGTTCCGGCCCAAATCAAAGTAGTTGGCCCAGCACTCCCAATCTGAGCCATACCATGCAGCGTCGTATTGCCCAGCGCCCAGCGGAGTCAGATAAAGGAGTGCGCCGCCGGAAAGAAAACGGTAGCGCCCGTCGGCCAGTTTCTGCGGCCGGAAGCACTGGCCGCTTTCGATGATTTTGTCGAGGTCAAAGTCGTCCTGGATGGTGACGAGCTGATGGGTAAGGGGAACGGTATGCATGGAAAACTCCTTTTTGGAAAAATTGTGGCGATGCCCGATTCGAGGTGGAAACTGATTTCTATCCGTACCCTTTGCGGGCAGGGCAACCTTGATGCTGAAAAGACCGGCGTGGTTGTGACAATTTCTATCTGCGCCCTCGGTGAAGAGGACGTCTTGGTTACGCCTTTGAGAACCGCGATATGATTATTATGTTATTCTATCCACACCCCTCAAATAGGAGCGACTTCAAGTCGAAGAATGCACCGGGGAACACAAACTGATTTCAACCAACGTCTTTAAGAGACGGAATTGTAGGTCAAAATACTCAGTTCCTTAGAGAGCGCATGGCAACAACTTAATAAGAGTTTACCATATTTTTGTGTCGATTTCTACCTGCGCCCTCCGCGAGGAGGGCGACTGCGTGATGACGTTTTCCAGTGGGGTTATGCGGTATTTCTATCCACGCCCTCCGCGAGGAAGGCGACGTGAGAACATCCAGTGCGAAGCCAAACTTCTTGCCATTTCTATCCACGCCCTCCGCGAGGAGGGCGACGTGCTGCACATCCACCTGATTGCCGTTCTTGGCATTTCTATCCACGCCCTCCGCGAGGAGGGCGACCTTAGTTCTCCGCTTCTGGATACATAGCGTTTCGATTTCTATCCACGCCCTCCGCGAGGAGGGCGACGCGGTTACGGCAAAATCGTCCGCAACCATGCCCGATTTCTATCCACGCCCTCCGCGAGGAGGGCGACTGCGCGGGTTTCAGCGTCAGGCTTTCCGGGAAAGATATTTCTATCCACGCCCTCCGCGAGGAGGGCGACCAGCGGCGCGGCGTCCCGATGCTTGCGCCGGTGCTGATTTCTATCCACGCCCTCCGCGAGGAGGGCGACGCCGGGATGACGGAGAAGCAGCGGGCAGAATTTATATTTCTATCCACGCCCTCCGCGAGGAGGGCGACCCTCGGTCTCGCACTCCAGAAAAATGTGCTGATCGATTTCTATCCACGCCCTCCGCGAGGAGGGCGACATGTTGACCCTTTTCGCCGTGGCGGATGTCGCGGTATTTCTATCCACGCCCTCCGCGAGGAGGGCGACTTCGTTCATGGCCACCTGCACCGGGTGAGATACGATTTCTATCCACGCCCTCCGCGAGGAGGGCGACCAAGGATGGCACCATGACCATCATGGCCAGCAAATTTCTATCCACGCCCTCCGCGAGGAGGGCGACTCATGCACCTGGGCTTCACTGTCCAGGCAGCAGATATTTCTATCCACGCCCTCCGCGAGGAGGGCGACAGTAAAATGTATGGCCGCACGGTAAATGACAACGATTTCTATCCACGCCCTCCGCGAGGAGGGCGACGACCGAGCTCAACTACCCCTATATCATCCGCAAATTTCTATCCACGCCCTCCGCGAGGAGGGCGACATCCGGGCGGCGTGGGCCTTCTCAGGGGGCAAAATTTCTATCCACGCCCTCCGCGAGGAGGGCGACTCCGGCCTGTTCATGGAAGCTGTAAGAATCATAAAAATTTCTATCCACGCCCTCCGCGAGGAGGGCGACGGTTTTTCGCAAGCGTCAACTTGCAGGTCCAAATCATTTCTATCCACGCCCTCCGCGAGGAGGGCGACCCAAGTGCGTCGAGATCAATGGCGTGTTCAAGTGTATTTCTATCCACGCCCTCCGCGAGGAGGGCGACTCTTCGAGGTCATCCTGATGGAAGCCGGTCACGGAATTTCTATCCACGCCCTCCGCGAGGAGGGCGACCCGCCGGGCGCGCCTGCTGCGGCGTGGAGAGCCTATTTCTATCCACGCCCTCCGCGAGGAGGGCGACGTGGGCGAGTACGTCACAGACCTCAAGGCGTGGCTATTTCTATCCACGCCCTCCGCGAGGAGGGCGACGGACGACAACACGTTCATTCAGACGTACTTTCAATTTCTATCCACTCCCTCCGCGAGGAGGGCGACCTCGTGCCTCCGCCCGTCGTAAACGATCCGGCAGAATTTCTATCCACGCCCTCCGCGAGGAGGGCGACTAACGGCAAATTTTCCCCTGTTCGTTATAATACGATTTCTATCCACGCCCTCCGCGAGGAGGGCGACCGAGATTATAATAGGAGTTCCGAACCGCAAGGTAATTTCTATCCACGCCCTCCGCGAGGAGGGCGACTCCTTGCGATTCTTGTTGTCCTCCCCCACGTTACCATTTCTATCCACGCCCTCCGCGAGGAGGGCGACCTATATTTCCGTGTACCCCAATGTGATGATTAACGATTTCTATCCACGCCCTCCGCGAGGAGGGCGACCGGCAGCGAGATCGTGTTTACCACTGACAACGATATTTCTATCCACGCCCTCCGCGAGGAGGGCGACGCGGGTTCCTTGCGGGATCATGGCAACGGTTTTCTATTTCTATCCACGCCCTCCGCGAGGAGGGCGACCCTTTTCGCTCGGCATCTTTCCGCCGGTCAGCATATTTCTATCCACGCCCTCCGCGAGGAGGGCGACACTGCTGGGCTAAAATCGTGCTCAACCATGTGGAAATTTCTATCCACGCCCTCCGCGAGGAGGGCGACACGCGCGCGGGCGCGAGGTTACAAAAGCGGCGTATTTCTATCCACGCCCTCCGCGAGGAGGGCGACCACTGCCCGGCGGCGCAGCAGCACAGATTGGAGGTTATTTCTATCCACGCCCTCCGCGAGGAGGGCGACGTTCCAGCTTTGAGCGTTTGACGACCTACATGACGATTTCTATCCACGCCCTCCGCGAGGAGGGCGACCCCGGCGCAGCAGATCGCACCGCCAGTGCAGACAATTTCTATCCACGCCCTCCGCGAGGAGGGCGACCGCCCGCCGCGGCTACCTGCTCACCGCCTGACACGATTTCTATCCACGCCCTCCGCGAGGAGGGCGACTCCTTACTCAATGGCCGCTTTCACGGCGGCAAAAAATTTCTATCCACGCCCTCCGCGAGGAGGGCGACCTTTTGGGATAGCGGTCTATCTCGTCAGCCAGCAATTTCTATCCACGCCCTCCGCGAGGAGGGCGACGTCCCGGCCTCACCTGCGATACTGACACCGTGGGTATTTCTATCCACGCCCTCCGCGAGGAGGGCGACCCCTGCGTCAGCGTGACGGTAGAGCCACCGACTATATTTCTATCCACGCCCTCCGCGAGGAGGGCGACGCGCCGGATGTTCGGTGATTGATGGGAGGTATGAACTATTTCTATCCACGCCCTCCGCGAGGAGGGCGACGCGCTTTTCCCTGTGCTTTTTGATTTCTACGTCCAATTTCTATCCACGCCCTCCGCGAGGAGGGCGACTCAGGCGGTGTAGTATGGATATATTGTTAGAAAATTTCTATCCACGCCCTCCGCGAGGAGGGCGACCTTGCGGATCAGGTCACCTACCGCGGTATCACGGAATTTCTATCCACGCCCTCCGCGAGGAGGGCGACGTGAGCCGGTATACGGCTGGCAGATCTCTCAGCTATTTCTATCCACGCCCTCCGCGAGGAGGGCGACGCGACACCGGCGCCATAGACGGCGTGTGGGATCTATTTCTATCCACGCCCTCCGCGAGGAGGGCGACCAATGGCGCGAACAACGGCGTTTTCGCCCTGAATCTATTTCTATCCACGCCCTCCGCGAGGAGGGCGACAAATCTATCTGCACGCCAAAGCGGCGGCGCAAGAAATTTCTATCCACGCCCTCCGCGAGGAGGGCGACACGCAAGCCGGATTGTTCAATGGGCGATATACCTTATTTCTATCCACGCCCTCCGCGAGGAGGGCGACCGAAAAGCTGTGGGAGTAGTGCCCCGAGACTGGTATTTCTATCCACGCCCTCCGCGAGGAGGGCGACAACTGCAACAACTTCGCCGTCGCCAGCAGCAAGATTTCTATCCACGCCCTCCGCGAGGAGGGCGACCTGCCGTCTACAACGCCATGCTGATGGCCTGCAAATTTCTATCCACGCCCTCCGCGAGGAGGGCGACAGTCGAGGGCGACACTGACGAGGACGCACTGATCCATTTCTATCCACGCCCTCCGCGAGGAGGGCGACATCGACCATCTGGCGGCTGCATCCGCAGGGACACTTATTTCTATCCACGCCCTCCGCGAGGAGGGCGACGACGTTGTGTGCAGCGCAGTTGATGACGCGGTCATAATTTCTATCCACGCCCTCCGCGAGGAGGGCGACCATACAGGTCCCACACGCCCGCCTCGATGTTATTATTTCTATCCACGCCCTCCGCGAGGAGGGCGACTTCGGCGGTTTCCTTGCTCATGCAGGCCGCTTCAAATTTCTATCCACGCCCTCCGCGAGGAGGGCGACATGACCGCCGAACCCTGACCGCGATTCTGGCCCAATTTCTATCCACGCCCTCCGCGAGGAGGGCGACCGCGGACTGAGGGCTTCTCGATGACCGAAGAGAAATTTCTATCCACGCCCTCCGCGAGGAGGGCGACGGTATCGGTCAGGGGCTTCGAGCCGAGCTTATACAATTTCTATCCACGCCCTCCGCGAGGAGGGCGACCGTACAGCTCATCTATGTCATCTTCCAGCACAGGGATTTCTATCCACGCCCTCCGCGAGGAGGGCGACGGGAGGGCAAGCTCACTGCCTACACTCGTGGTGAATTTCTATCCACGCCCTCCGCGAGGAGGGCGACTATCGAGGCTCTGGGCTGGGAAGAGGCCAACAAGATTTCTATCCACGCCCTCCGCGAGGAGGGCGACCGAGAATGTATGTGCCGCCCTGCATCTGCGCTTATTTCTATCCACGCCCTCCGCGAGGAGGGCGACGCCAACGGCTACTGCACCTGCTGCGACTGCGAGATTTCTATCCACGCCCTCCGCGAGGAGGGCGACGGGCTGTGCGGGTATCTGACGGCGGACGAGATGCGATTTCTATCCACGCCCTCCGCGAGGAGGGCGACATCAGGTCTCATTTCCTTCATCCTCCGATTTTTGATTTCTATCCACGCCCTCCGCGAGGAGGGCGACTGAATCACAGGCTCAATTACAGGCAGGAGACCGTATTTCTATCCACGCCCTCCGCGAGGAGGGCGACGCAGAGATCGAGCAGATCATGCGTGAACAGTTCGAATTTCTATCCACGCCCTCCGCGAGGAGGGCGACTTGTATTCTTCTCTTTCAGCCAGTCCTTGACGCAATATTTCTATCCACGCCCTCCGCGAGGAGGGCGACTTTACGCAAGGCTGGAATATTTCTTTGACTGATGGATTTCTATCCACGCCCTCCGCGAGGAGGGCGACGCCGGATTTATATGTTGCGGTCCCTGCTGGTTGGATTTCTATCCACGCCCTCCGCGAGGAGGGCGACCCACACCACCACAAAACAGGAGGACAAAAACCATATTTCTATCCACGCCCTCCGCGAGGAGGGCGACGATGGCATCTTTTTTATCAGCTTGTTCAAAAATGGATTTCTATCCACGCCCTCCGCGAGGAGGGCGACCGTAATGATTCCACGGGCAGCTGATGCACCTACCAATTTCTATCCACGCCCTCCGCGAGGAGGGCGACTAGCTAATAAGGAGGGCTAAAAATGACGACATTTATTTCTATCCACGCCCTCCGCGAGGAGGGCGACAGTATCGCCTTTGCCCCTCTTGCATGGCAAAGCTATTTCTATCCACGCCCTCCGCGAGGAGGGCGACTCGCCTGTGTCACAACCTTGCTCAACTGCGGGGATTTCTATCCACGCCCTCCGCGAGGAGGGCGACACATCTTTCGGCAGTCTCTCGCCTATCTCATCCCAATTTCTATCCACGCCCTCCGCGAGGAGGGCGACCCAAGCCATCCACCGCATCTACCGCTTCCTGCAATTTCTATCCACGCCCTCCGCGAGGAGGGCGACCCATCATTCTTTGACAGGAGGTACCACAATGGCCGATTTCTATCCACGCCCTCCGCGAGGAGGGCGACCAAGCTGCCGCCCCGGAAGCGATCCAGCCAAAAGAATTTCTATCCACGCCCTCCGCGAGGAGGGCGACTGTCCACAAAGGGCATTCCCGCCGCAGCCTTTCGATTTCTATCCACGCCCTCCGCGAGGAGGGCGACATCCGCAGCAGGAACGGAGGGGTTGACCGTGGCATTTCTATCCACGCCCTCCGCGAGGAGGGCGACCGTTCTGCCCAGTCCGGCCAGAGGGGAGGTGGAGATTTCTATCCACGCCCTCCGCGAGGAGGGCGACCAGAATCAACAAAGGAGGTTGACAGAGATGACCGAATTTCTATCCACGCCCTCCGCGAGGAGGGCGACTCGCTGCGGTTGATGTAGTAGGTCACATCGACGTTATTTCTATCCACGCCCTCCGCGAGGAGGGCGACCTCAGCCCGACGCAGCGCATCGAGTACATCGGCCTATTTCTATCCACGCCCTCCGCGAGGAGGGCGACCTGCGGCGATTGCGGCAAGGAGACCACTCTCAAATGATTTCTATCCACGCCCTCCGCGAGGAGGGCGACCAGATCCGAAAGATGCTGGGGCAGCGGTTCCGTTTATTTCTATCCACGCCCTCCGCGAGGAGGGCGACTATCACATCATCCTGCGCCGCATCCGCAGGTTTTTATTTCTATCCACGCCCTCCGCGAGGAGGGCGACGATGGGGACGGCTTTGCATGGACACTTCAGGATATTTCTATCCACGCCCTCCGCGAGGAGGGCGACCTTCACCGTGAAGGAGGTGAGCACCATCAGCAAAAATTTCTATCCACGCCCTCCGCGAGGAGGGCGACAGCAAAAACAGAGACAAAATCTCTATTTTCAAACAAATTATACAACATTCTGCACGAATTTAGAAGAGCCTTGATTTACAACGGGTCAAAGAACTATCCAAATCATGCAAAATGACACAAAAATCCGGTGCGAAGGTGCCGGAAAAATGCTGAGAACTCGCCCTTCGCACCGGGGCGGGAAACTCAGAACAACAGCAGGCCGTCCTGCTCGAAGGGCGGATGAACGCCGATATGCTCCACCTTGTTCTTATAGTTGTTGCCCAGCTGGTAGAAGCGCAGACTGTCCAGCGCAGGGTCGATGAGAGACATCAGCTCCGCCTTGAGAACGGCATACTGCGCGGCATCCAGCAGACACTCGAACACGGAGTTCTGCACCCGCTGGCCGTGGTCCACACAGCGCTTGGCGACTTTGCGCAGACGTTTGCGCCCGGCAGGAGTTTCGGTGTTGACGTCGTAGGTGATGAGGACCAGCATACACATCCCTCACTTCCAGAAAAATGGCGGGTAAAGCTCCATATCGCCCCGCAGGGTGCGGGCCAGAAGCAGAGCCTGCACATAAGGCACGAGGCCCCACGGAAGCTTTTCGTTCAGGAACGGGTGGGTGATAGTCTCCTGCTTGCGGGTCTGCCACCCGCCCAGAAAGGCGCGGCGGCCCTCATCGGTGAGAAGGACGGCCCCGTTCTCCTGCTTCTGGAAATGCTTCGGCGTCATGATTTTCTGGTTGATGCAGGAGAGCACGAAGCGGTCGGCATAAACTGCACGCAGCTCTTCCATGAGGTCGAGGGCGAGGCTCCTGCGCCCGGGCCGGGCGCGGTGGAGAAAGCCGACATAGGGGTCGAGGCCCACACTCTGAAGAGCCGCCGTGCAGTCGGAGGCCAGAAGCGAATAAGCGAAAGAGAGCAGGGCATTGGTGTTGTCCAGCGGCGGGCGGCGGCTCCGGCCTGCGAAAGAAAAATCATCGTGCTGCTGCAGGATGAGCGAATCAAAGCAGTCGAAATACCGCTGTGCCGCCTCGCCCTCCAGACCGCGAAGCTGGTCGAGGTCGTCGCACTGCTCGATGAGGGGCAGCGCCGCCGCCAGCTGGGCGCTGGTGTGCTTGAGCTGTTCCACCGGCACCCGCTGGGGGTGGTCGCGGGTGGCCCGTTCCAGCACCCAGCGGGCGTTATAGACTTTGCCCAGGATGAAATTGCGCGCATAGAGACAGCTCTCTGCCTCGCTGTCTGCGATGCGGTACTGGGTCTGCCGCAGCAGGACGTTGCCCCGCTCTTCGCCTACGGCCCGGGCCAGAAAGCGGCCCTGCGGGCTGAAAAAGCTCAAATCGACCCCGAGGCTGGCGCATTTACCCATCAGGGCAGGGCTTGCGCCGGGATAGCTGAAGCAGACGATGCCTTCCAGCGTGTGGAGCGGGACCCGGCCAATTTCAGCCTTGTTGCAGAGCAGGACGATGTTCTCCCCCTCGAGGGAAAGGTAGGCGTCCTTGTTGAGGACGTAGAGCGTGTTCAAAAACTTTCTCATGGCGCGGCCTCCTGCATCTCGTCCAGATGGGCGCGGAGATAGGCTTTCGGGTCGGCACGCTGATACAGCACGGGGAGGCAGAGCTCTTTGAGGGAGCAGGCGTTGCAGTGGGTGCCGGGCTTCGACTTGGGGGTATAGCCCCGGGCAAAATAGGCGTGCATCTCATCGGCCATCTTCTGGGTGGTCTGGCGGAGTTCTTCGGTCAGCGGCACGACCTCCCGCCGCCGCGTTTCCTCGTAGAAGAGCGCACCCTCCGGGATGCTGCACACCAGCATCTCTTCCAGCGCCATGGCCTGTGCGCAGAGCTGCAGCCGGTCAGCGTCGCTGGCCTTGGCGCGGCCATGCTTGTACTCGACAGGCATGGGCTTCCAGAGCCCTTCCGTGCTTTGCAGGGGGATGCCCTCCGGGTCGGCCCGGAACTCGACGACATCGCAGTTTCCGCTCAGGCCCAGCCGACGGCTGACCACCTGCATCCCTCGGGTGATGAGCAGACCGCCGCGCCGTTCGGTCTGGTTTGTGTCATGGCAGCGGGTGTGGTCGAGCTGGCCTTCGACGGTGCGGCGGTTCTCCGCCCACTGCTGTTCCAGATGGATGAGCGCCCACTGGCGGCGGCAGAAGCAGAAGTGCTGGATGCCCGACAGGGGCAGCCAGTCGTCTGCGCCGCCCATCAGGACAGCCTCTCGCAGGTGACTCCTTCCGGCAGAGTGTCTGCCACCGTGACGGTGTAGTCGCGGTAGCTGCGGGCGGCGTCCACATCGGGCTTGCGTTGGACGGTGACGGAGTCGAAGAGCTTATAGGCCGGGGCATTGCCCAGCTCAGAATCGTGCTTGAACACGATGAGCTCCCGCACGGCCATCTTGCCCCGGGCAGCGCTGTGGTCGTTCTCGAACATATTCAGAATGGCAGTCCACAGAAGTTTCAAATCATCCTCGGAGAAGCCGGTGATCTTCCGGGCGAGGTTGGCCGAAACATAGCCCTCGGCGCGGTAGAGGGCGTAAGGCACGATGTGCTTGCGGCCCATCTCAGTACCCTTCTTCTCGGCATCGGCCTCGGTAGTGATGGCCACGCGGGTGATGGTGACTTCCTGCGGGACGATGGGGTCTACCGACCGGGCAAAGCTCAGCTGGACGGGGCCGCGCACCTGACCGCAGTTCAGCGCACCCTTGACGAAGGTGGTCATGACAGCACCGAAGGTGCGGATGTCGAAGTAGTTCTCACACATATAGTCCCGCAGCTTGGCATCGATGTCGGGGTCGGCCTTTTTGGCGGCTTTCAGGTCGGGGTCGATGCCCAGCGTGCTGATGGCCTCGGCGTCGCTGCGGTTGAGGGGAACGCCGTCCTTGATGTAGATACGATAGCCTTTTTCGTCCTCTTTCAGGGTCTCGACATAGTTGCGGATCTTCCGCTTGAGGCAGACATCAGTCACCAGACCGTAGCCCGTCTCGGGGTCGATGCGGGGCATATTGCCTGCATCGGGGTCGCCGTTGGGGTTGCCGTTCTCGACGTCGAACAGGATGACGAAATCATAGCGGTTCTTAATGGGCTCAGACATAGTTTATTCCTCCTCATTCTTTTTGGCGTAGCGTTTCTGGGTCTGGTGGTAGTAGCCGATCTCAAAGACACCCTGCTCCGGCAGGCTGAGCCGCGCCGGGAAGCCTGTCTCGGGCAGCTGGGCCATCAGCTCGGTGAGCTGTTTGCTGAAATGCACCTCGTTGGGGGTGCTCATCTTCTGCAGATGCTTCTGAGCCAGCTTGACCAGCGTAGGGAAGGCCGTTGCCGGGGTGGCACAGGCCGAGTTGAAGTACCGGTCTTTGATGGTGGCGTTGATGCCGGGATTGGCGACGCTCTGGATCGTCTCCAGCACAGAGAAGAGACGCCCCAGAACATAGGGGACATTGCTGCTTTCGTTCAGGCTCACGGTAAATACCTCCTTGTTGAGCTCGGTGGGGTAGTTGCGGAGATAATAGGCTTTCAGGATGGCGGCGCGGCCCCGGGTGACTTCCCGTTCGGCCCGGATGCGCAGAGTCACGCCATTGAGCAGGGTGGCGGGATAGGGTCCGCCGGTGAGGATGGCCCGGAGCAGATCGCCCACCAGCTGGGGCGATGGATTTTTGTCCCGGGATTTCTGGTTGACCGTCTCCTGCGCCAGCGCCCAGACCGACAGGTTTTCCCGCTTGTCGAAGGCGGGGCGGGTGATGCTGAGCCGGTCGACGTGGTCCTGCAGATTTTTGGCAAACTGTCCGAAGCTGTTGCGCAGGAAGAACCGGACGGAGAGCCGGGCCGCGTTGGGCGAGATGCCCAGCACATAGAAGTTCTGGTTCGGGTCCAGCTTGTCATCGAGGAAGGAGACGGGGCGTCCCTGAGAAAGGGCTTTCAGTGCGGCGGCAAGGTCGCTTTCCGAGACGCCGCGCGCCTCGGCACCGCCGCAGAAAAACATCAACATGGCGTTTGAGTAGGCGGGAGCGGCGTTTTCGGCCCAGCAGACGATGGTGGTGTCGCCGATGCGCTGACAGCAATTCCGGTCAGCCAGCAGCAGATTGAGGGCCGTGGTATAGGCGAAAGCCGCGTACTCGCTGACAGGGGCGTTGGCACCCTGCTCATGGCCATAGGAGCAGAAAGCGGGCGCGTTGAAGGAGACCAGTGCCGCACCGGCGGCCTGTGCGCCCATCACACCTTTGATGGCGGGGTGGATGCGGGCGATGCCGGCCTCTTTGCCGGTGATGAGGCAGCGGGCCGTCTCGGCGTCTGCATCGGAGGTGTCAAAGGCGGACTGCCATGCGGCCCGGATGGCGTCATCTGTGGTGGCCAGCCAGTGGGCGCCGTCGGGGGATTCGTAGCCGAACACAAGGTTCGCGTTGTTGTTCAGGTCAGCCCACTGCTCTGCCAGCAGCGGGTGGGTGGGGGCTGTATCTGGCTCCCAGCTGTCAAAAAAGGCGAGGATGGCTTTGGCGGCAGGGGAGTCCACGCCGTCGAGAACCTTGTGGTGAAGGGCGGCACAGGCTTCGAAGCACTGGCGGGAACGCTCGGGCTTGCCCTTTTCGTCTGCGCCCAGCAGATAGGACGTATTGTCGCACAAAAAATTCGCGGCGACGCCGGAGGCACGCTTGACCCGGTGGGGGACAGGGAGATCACGGGGGGCGATGACGGTCTTTTTGCCCTTGGGGACTTCCTGCCGCAGGTCGTTGAGGGCGAGGAGCTGACCGTCGGGGCCGAGGCGCAGTTCATAGCTGACTTTGAAGCGGCTGTCCCAGCCGGGGGCCTCCACCTTGCCTTGCTTCAAGAGCTGTTCATAATAGGCGGTGAGTGCTTGGAGTATCATGTAAACACCTCCACGTCCCGGCATTCCATCACGCCGTCCACCAGCTTTGCGCGGAAGAACTGGCTGCGGATGTTGGCCGAATCAGAGTAATCGAGGCTGTGGAGCATGAAGCCGAGGTCCTGCGTGACCTTCAGCGCCGGAATGCTGCCGCCCGGCCACTCCCGGAAGTTGGCCGGGAACTCCCGGCACCCGAAACAGGGCTGGTGATAGCACTGACCTTTGCGCAGGCGTCGGCGCAGGATGTCCTGAAACTTGCCGGGATTGTCGCTGGGGGCGGCCTTGTCCGTCAAATCGAAGTGGCACTCGATGACGTAGTGGACGTCCTGCAGGACCATCGCGGCCCGCTGCTGGATGTCCTCCGAGGTGTAGAGCACCGGCGGCGTGCCGCCTTTGGCCGCACTGAGGGCGGCGGAGGACAGCAGGGTGGACTTGACCTCGTTGCGCCGGATGTTGGTGAACCGGATGGGCCGCTGGGTGTATTCCTCGGTGGAAGCTTCATCCTCGGGGTCAAGGTCGAAGGGCTTGAGCAGATAGATGCGGTCAACCGTATAACGCAGCCCGGGGTGCCAGTAGATGGCCTCCACAAGGCCCCGCGCGGCGGACGGGGTGATCATGTCGTAGCTCACGCGCTCGGTCTTCATCTCGGGGCGGGTAAAGCACCCGTAGCTGCCCCATACTTCAATGAGCATGGACATCAGCATCGCCTCCTTTCCGGGTGAAGTTGAATTTTCAGACTAAGATGAATGTTAGCCATTGCAACCACCTCTTTCAAAAATTATTTCATTTGTTTAGTTCAAACGCGTTCGATATGTCTCCATGACTTCAATATAGCACTTTGTAGAGGGCTTGTCAATAAAATGTGCAAAAACATGTTGCGGACAGGTCGGTGCTGACCTATACTAGTTGTGTCGTTGGCGGTATTTATGCCGCCGATGCGGGTTGAAATATTTGATTAGTGTCAAATGCGTTGAGAGAGAAGCGGCAAGGCGGCGTATGCTTTGCCGCTTCTCTCTTTTTAGAAGTAAAGGCCGATGCCGGTCTCCACATCCATGGCAAGGCCGGTCTTTTCACTGTAGCAGCTGGTGTCGGTGAGGATGGCCGAGCCATCGGGCCGCAGTTCCAGCGCCCCGGCGGCGTCGAGCTTGTCGAACTGGTCCTTATAGCAGGAGACACTGTAAATGCCCAGCTTCCGCAGCAGCGTCCGGGTGACATGACCGCTGCGCAGCTGTTCACAGAGGGCCGCGCCCTCGCCGACGGGCAGATAGACCGTGCGGGCAGCGTTCTCGATGAGGCGGAATTCCTCCGCCACCTGTGCAAAGGGGAACTGGCAGCCCCGGATGCCCCGGAGAAAGGCATCCAGAATGCCGTGCTTGTCCACGGCGTCGGGGCCGCGCAGGTCGGAAAGCTCGTTGAAGTAGAGCTGAATGGCTCGGGGCGTGTCCAGTGTGTCCTGATGCCGGGCGGTGTAGTCCAGCGCGCTGACATTCTGCCTGAGCATCTGGGGCGTGGAACACTCGTCCAGCCGGAACCGGTAGACGATGCTTTCCTCTGCGCCCCGCCGCCCCTCGCGGTTGCAGCGCCCGGCAGTCTGTAAGAGCGAGTCAAGACCGCACTGCTCGCGGTAAGCGACGGGAAAATCCACGTCCACGCCCGCCTCAATGAGAGAGGTGGATACCACCCGGCAGGGCAGACCTTCTTTCAGTCGCTGGCGGATGGCGTCCAGCTGACGGCGGCGGTCGGCGGCGCAGAGCAGGGTGGTCAGGCAGTAGCTGCCCTCGGCGGGCAGAGCAGCGTAAAGCTGCTGGGCCGTCTTGCGGCGGTTGACCACGCAGAGCACCTGCGGGTGCCGGGCCAGCCGGGCGGCGAACTCCTCCTGCGGCAGGGTGCCGAGGTCTTGCAGTGTGGTGCGCCGGAGCACTTCGTAGAGGCGGGCCGCGTCGGGCGTGATCTCCTGCGGGTGGAGCTCAGGCGCAAAGCGCCGGAACAGCGGCTCAAGGGCAGGCTGGGTGGCCGTGCAGAGGACGGCTGTGGAGTGGTAATGCTGGATGAGCTGGGCGATGGCACTGACGCAGGGGGCAAGGTAGTCGCCCGGGAGGGTCTGCGCCTCGTCGAAGATGATGACGCTGTTGGCGATGTTGTGGAGCTTGCGGCAGCGGCTGCTGTGGTTGGCGTAGAGCGACTCGAAGAACTGCACCGCTGTCGTCACCACGACGGGGGCGTCCCAGTTTTCGCTGGCCAGCATCTGGCGGTACTGGGCGGGGGTCAGGTCGTCCTGCTCAACAGTCTTGTACTCGGCGTTGGAGAAGTCGGCCAGAACATTTTCTGCGCCCAGCAGGCCCGAGAAGACGGCGGCGGTCTGATCGATGATGGACATATAAGGAATGACGTAGATGACCCGCTTCATCTTCTGGGCGGCGGCGTGCTCCAGCGCAAAGGCGAGGGAGGCAAAGGTCTTGCCGCCGCCGGTGGGTACGGTGAGGGTGTAGAGCCCCTGTGGGCCGTGAGCGCCTTTCTCGAGGCAGGCGCGGAGGACGGTGTTGCGCTGGACGCTGACGGGCGAGGGCGATTCAGCACTGAGATAGCGCTGCGCCTGTGCGGAAACGATGTCCCGCAGCGCGGCGATGTCCACGCCGCTGCCCCGGGGTGCGGCCTTGCCGTCCATGAAGGTCTCGGTGTCGATGAAGTCGGCGTCCACGAGGCAGGAGTAGAGCATCCGGGTAAAGAACGCGAGGCTCAGCGGGTCGGCGCAGGCCCACGCGGGCGGCGTCGAGGCGGGGAGCGTTACTTCCTGCCAGCCGTCGTAGGGGGCTACCGGCTTCTTGCTCCGGCCAAACAGGGTGGCGTCGCCCGGGTCATCGGCGGGGCTCCCGCCGTCGGGCAGGCCGCTGTGGTGTCCGGCCACGGCAAAGGCAGTGTGGAGATGTTGGCGAACCCAGGCCTCCTGCGCCCCGGCGGTGGAGTGGTCCACCTTGGGGCCGCCTTTGAGCCGCAGCTGGAAGGCGTCGCTGTACTTCCCGACGTCGTGGAGCCACGCGGCAAATTCGGCCTCGCTCTGCGCCCCGAAGGGAGCTGCGAAGGAACCGGCCAGTCTGGCAGTGCCGGCGAGATGGTCGTAGACGGTCTGGGTGCGGGTACCGTCCTCGCTGATGTGGGCAAGACGTGTGGAGTGCTCCATAAAATGACCTCCTGACTCTGGTTTGCAATAAGGATACGCTTTTCAAAAAGCGTCTGTCAACAAAACGCGCTTTTCGACGAAAAATTCTGGGACTTTGCATAAAAAAGCAGACGGAAAAATCTGCAATGTGCCAAAAAAGAAAGAAACGAGTATTTTCATGTTTTTATAATAATACAAATAATATCCAATAAACTGGACTTTTACTGATTTTTCAGGCAAAAATGAAAAGAGAACTGCGTTTGCTGTACTGCGGGAGGAAGACCGCCCATCAGCAAAGAAAAAATGAAGATGTTGTGTACAACAACACCGCATTAAGATGGAATTAAGGCAGGGTTAAGAAAGCCGCAAGAAAAGTGCTGAGTTATTCCATCTGGGAATGGACTTTCGGAAAAATCAAGGCGAATATCCCCCTTTTCATTTGCTGAAATCTGTTGTATTATGAATAACAGATATGGAATCAGAGAAAAAGCGCCGCGATGAAGCGCAAACAGGAATGATAAAAAAATAAAGGGCAATAGGGGGAAAGCTACGATGGACGAAAAAGATTACGAGCTGCTGCACGCGCTGGACGAGACGCGCAACATCACCCACGCAGCGGACAAACTGTACATGACCCAGTCGGCACTGTCCAAGCGCATCAAGGCGCTGGAACAGGAGCTGGGGGTGGAGATCGTGCTGCGCTCACGGCAAGGCATCCGCTTCACGCCGGCAGGCGAACAGGTGCTGCTCCACAGCGCCGCCGCCGCCCGCGAGATGGAAAAGATGCGCCGCCAGCTGGCTTCCATCCAGGGCGAAGCCTGCGGCACCCTGCGGGCAGGTATCTCGGTGAACTTCTCCTACTACCGCCTGCCCGAGGTGCTGACCGAGTACCACAAAGCCTACCCGAAGGTACGCCTCGACATCGCTACCGGCCACAGCCGGAACATCTACCAGCAGATGCTGGACTCTTCGCTGGACGTGGCAGTGCTGCGGGGCGAGTATCCGTGGGACGGTACCCAGTTCCTGCTCTCGCAGGAGAATATCTGCCTGATCTGCAGCGAGGAGAACAAGGACAGGCCCATCTCCGATTACCTTTATATCGACCACAGCAGCGACGCCACCATCAGCGCCCAGATGGCCCGCTGGCGCTACGAGAATGGCGTGACCAACGATGCGGGTAATTTTGTGGTGGATAACATCATGGTCTGCCGCGAGATGGTGGAGCGGGGCCTTGGCTGGGCGCTGATGCCGGAAGTGGCGCTGGATAACTTCAAAGGATATGTCAAGCCCTGCACCTTCGAGAACGGTGAGCCCTTCGTCCGGCGCACCTATATTTTCTGCCAGAGAGACGCAGCCGCCCTGCCGCAGGTGCAGCTCTTTATGGACATGCTCAAAAAGCACCGCTGAGAGGAGAAAAACATGGAAACGACTGTTTCGCTGGTCCAGATGCTGGATGCACGGGAGCGCCGGGTGCAGCACCAGCAGGAGCTGCTGGCCCAGTACCACAAGCCGCTCATCTGCTTTACCATGAATATCTGCGGCCCGATAAAGGATTCACCCCTCATCCGGCGGGGCTTTGCGCGGGGGCGTCAGCTGCTGCGCCAGCAGTTTCTGCGGGCAAAGCTGACGCCGCTGTATCAGGACGCCGTCCGGGAAGTGACCGGCTGTGAGGCGTTCTATGTGCTGGACGCCGACCCGCTGACCATCAAGAAATTTACCACCGACATCGAGGACGCCACCCCGCTGGGGCGGCTGTTCGACATGGACGTCATCCGTCCGGACGGCCTCAAAGTGGACAGAGAAGAGCTAAACCTCGAAGGCCGCCGCTGTCTCATCTGCGGCGGGCCTGCTAAGGTGTGCAGCAGCCGCCGCATCCATACCGTGGCCGAACTGCAGGAAAAGACGACGGAGATCTTGACCGAGGCCCGGGACGCGCAGGACATTGCCGACGCGGCCCGTCTGGCCGTCCGCGCCCTGCTCTACGAAGTGACCACCACCCCGAAGCCCGGCCTTGTGGACCGGCGTAACAGCGGAAGCCATAAAGACATGGACTTCTTCACCTTCATGGACAGCGCCGCGGCGCTCTATCCCTATTTTGAAGCCTGCGCCCGGACGGGCCGCGAGACGGCGGAACAGCCTGCGCTCGAGACATTCGCGGCCCTGCGACCTCTGGGTTGTGAGGCCGAGGGCGAGATGCTGGACGCCACCGGCGGCGTCAACACCCACAAGGGCGCGGTCTTTTCGGTGGGCATCGTCTGCGCGGCGCTGGGACGCCTCGACCGCTCCCTCTGGGCCGAAGCAGCCCGCGTTCTGGCGGAAGTATCCGCAATGACGGCGGGCCTGACCGAGAAGGATTTTGCAGGCGTCACTGCCGAGAACGCCGCCACCGTGGGCCAGAAGCTTTATATTCAGTACGGTATCACTGGTGTGCGGGGGCAGGTGGAAGCCGGACTTCCCACGGTGCTGAATGTCGGTCTGCCGGTGCTGGAAGAGGGCCTTGCCAAGGGTTACGACTTCGACCGCGTCGGCGGCGGCGCACTGCTGGCCATCCTGGCCAACAGCACTGATACCAACATCATCGCCCGCTCGAGCCGGGAGCGTCAGCTGGCCCTCACCGAAGAGCTGAAAGCCCTTCTCGCCCAGACACCTTACCCGGATAAAGATGCGCTCGCGGCGCTGGATGACCGGTTCATTGCGGAAAATCTCTCGCCCGGCGGCAGTGCCGACCTGCTGGCGCTGACCTGGCTGCTCCATTTTGTTACTACTGAGGGGAATATCAATGAGTGAATATACCATTTCGCAGGTCTATCCGACCGATAAAACCGTTCTGGCCCAAATCGACACACTGCTGGGTCAGGAGGGCATCCGCCGCGACGGCAATCTGGACTACATCTGCGCCATGTTCGACGAGGAATACAACGTCATCGGCACCGGCAGCTGCTTCGGCAACACCCTGCGGTGCTTCGCCGTCAGCAGCGCCCATCAGGGCGAGGGTCTGCTGAACCAGATCATCACCCATCTCATCGAGGTGCAGTGCGCGCGGGGGAATATACACCTGTTTCTCTACACCAAGGTAAAAAGCTCCAAGTTTTTCGGCGACCTCGGCTTCTACGAGATCGCCCGGGTGGAGGATACCCTTGTCTTCATGGAGAACCGCCGCGACGGCTTCGGGGCTTATCTGCGCGATCTGGAAAAGACCAGGACCGAGGGCAAAAGTGCGGCCCTCGTCATGAACGCGAACCCTTTTACCCTCGGTCATCAGTATCTTGTGGAAAAAGCCGCTGCCGCCTGCGACACGCTCCACCTGTTCGTGGTCAGTGAGGACGCCAGCCTCGTGCCTTTTGCCGTGCGCAGGAAGCTGGTGGAGGCGGGCGTGGCCCATCTGCCGAATGTGGTGCTCCACGACAGCGGCCCCTACATCATCTCGAATGCCACCTTCCCCAGTTACTTCCTGAAGGATGAGGCAGCTGTCATCGACGGCCACGCCCGGCTGGACCTCGCCGTCTTTACGAAAATCGCGGCGGCGCTGAACATCACTGCCCGCTATGTGGGCGAGGAGCCTACCAGTCAGGTGACGGGGCTTTACAACCAGATTATGTGCGAGCAGCTGCCCAAAGCGGGTATCGAGTGTGTCGTTGTACCCCGCAAAGAAGCAAATGGCAAGGCCATCAGTGCTTCCACCGTCCGCCAGTGCCTGCAGAGTGGCGACTGGGATACCCTCGAGACGCTGCTGCCCAAGACCAGCCTTGACTATTTCCGCAGCCCGGAGGCAGAGCCGGTGCTGGCACGCATCCGCAATGCGGGCAATGTCGTGCATTACTGAGAAAAACTTCCTCTCTCTTTGTGGTCATGACAACAGAAATAGGACGAAGCATCTGTTATAATAGGCTCATCAAGAAAAGGAGAGTGTGGATATGATACGTAAAATCATTCATATAGACGAAGAAAAATGCAATGGCTGTGGTGCCTGTGTCACTGCCTGCCATGAGGGTGCCATCGGCCTCGTGAACGGAAAGGCCAAGCTTATGCGCGACGACTACTGCGACGGCTTCGGCGACTGCCTGCCCGGCTGCCCCACCGGTGCCATCACCTTCGAGGAGCGGGAGGCCGCTGCCTACGATGAGCAGGCTGTGCTGGAAAACAAACAGAAAAAGGCTGCTGCCGCTGCCGAAAAGCCTGTCTTCCACGGTTGCCCGGGCAGCGCCATGCGCCAGTTTGACCGCCAGCAGGCCGCACCGGCTGCAGCTCCTGCCGCCGCCCAGCCCTCGCAGCTGGCCCAGTGGCCCTGCCAGATCAAGCTCGTGCCGGTGAATGCACCCTATTTTGACGGTGCCAAGCTGCTTATCGCCGCCGACTGCACCGCCTACGCCTACGCGAACATCCATCAGGAGTTCATGCGCGGCCATGTTACTCTCATTGGCTGCCCCAAGCTGGATGCCGTGGACTACAGCGAGAAGCTGACCGAGATCATCCGCAATAACGACATCAAGAGCGTTACCGTCCTGCGGATGGAGGTGCCTTGCTGCGGAGGTCTCGAACATGCCGCCGTCACTGCCCTCAAGAACAGCGGCAAGTTCATCCCCTGGAACGTCGTCACCTTCTCGGTGGATGGCCGTATCCTCGACCGGTAAATAATCGCAAACAAAAAAGCAGACGCTGCACAAAGCGTCTGCTTTTTTTGTATCATTCAGTTTGTGGTCTGGGTGGCGGACTGTATCATCTTCCAGACAGACTCGATGCTCTGGCGTATCTGAGCCAGCGTGGCGATGTCCTCGTCACTCATCCGGGAAGCCGGGGGAGTGAGCACCGTCTTGGCAGAAGTCACCGTGCCGGTGAGCTGAATGTGGACGTTGTGGTCCGGGATGGTCAGCAGCACATGGATGGGCGTGGTCTTCGAGAAGAGAGCGTCCGTCGAAAAGCCGAGCACGAGGGTCGTGCCGTCGGCTGCGGCGGGGAACTGATAGTAGCGGTAGCCGTCCCGTGCGGCAGAAGGAGAGACTTTTTTCAGCCCCTTGAGCGAGAGGGTGAAGCCGGAAAGCTCCTGAAGCTCGACCTTGTTCGTCTCGACGCCCAGCACGGCGGAAGCCTGCGTCTGGGAGATGTAGTCTCCGAGGCTCCACTCGGGCAGAAGAACGCTTGCGATGGAGAGTTTATCGGTGACAGCCTGACGCAGAACGGTGTAGAGCTGCCCGATGTCGAAGAGCGTCTCTTCCGAGTCGATATAGATCCGGGTGAAGGGAGACGTCTTGACGGAGTCGTCTTCGTTGAGCTGGTAGAAAGAGAGCTGCAGCTTTCCGGGCGCATACTGGCCACTGATACTGCCGCTGGAAGCGTTCACCCGCTCGAGGATGTTCAGCAGCGGCGGCTTATCCGGGCTGTTGGGCGCTATCTCATACCGGAAGGTGAAGGATGCACCGGTTTGCAGAGCCGAGATTTTGCTGTGCAGCTGGAAAAAGACCACGCCCACAGCGACCACTACGGCCACCAGCACGACCGCTAAAGCAACAAAAAGCGGATTGACACGTTTTTTTGGAGATGCCATCTGCAAGACCTCCTGTCATAGACTCTATGATTATAGCATACGAGCAGGTGGACGAAATGTCAAGCCGGAACTTGACGTTATCAGACGGTCAGCGTATACTGTCTGATACATCTTATATAAGGTAAAAGGAGGCAGAGATGAAAATAGCGATACTTGGTACCAGCGGCAGCGGGAAATCCACGCTGGCAAAGCGCCTGGGGGAGAGATACGGCCTGCCGGTGCTCCATATGGATACCGTGCATTTCCTGCCCGGCTGGGTGGAGCGGCCCTTCGCCGAGGAAGAAGCCATTGTCCGGCAGTTTCTCGACGAGAACGCAGGCGGCTGGGTCATCGACGGCAATTATAGCAAGACCTGCTATGCCCGTCGGCTGAAAGAAGCGGATAAAATCATCGTGCTCTGGTTTTCACCACTGGTCTGCCTTTGGCGGGCGATACGGCGCTGGCAGCAGAACAAAGGCCGTGTGAGGGAGTCGTCTGCGCCCGGGTGCGAAGAGAAGATCGATGCCGAATTCGTCCGCTGGATCCTCCACGATGGGCGCACGAAGCAAAAGTGGGCGAAGATGGAGCGGATCGGGGAAAAGTACCCGGAGAAATATGTATTGATTCGGAACCAGCGGGAGCTGGATGGGTTCTTAAAGGAACTTTGAACTGGTTCTCGCGCCGGTGGCGCGGGGGTAGAGCGCGGTTACGCGAGGTTAAGTTCTCTTTTGCGTGCCAAAAGAGAACCAGAAAAGCACCCGCTACTTTCGAAGCGCGGGAGGCACGAGAAAGGGGCTGCTCGCCCCTTTCAG
>OHBU01000246.1_pt1 | contig 24502 bp, 18 predicted proteins | sample 1577421 | NCBI WGS metagenome assembly OHBU01 (sample SAMEA3879550, study PRJEB24766) | human gut metagenome | biome: human-associated habitat; feature: feces | place: USA | collected 1985/1987 | reverse complement strand
GGCTGGAATACGCAGCAGGGGCTGGATAACTATGACAGTCACGTCAAGCCGTTCATCGAGCAGTACGGCTGTGACCTGTTCGTGCTGGCGTTCGGCATGAATGATGCGGGCGGCGCTCCCCGCACGATCGCGGCAACGCAGAAGAAGATCCTCAACAGGGTGCTGGAGCAGTCGCCCGCAGCCGGATTGCTGACCGTGTCCACCATGGTGCCCAACCCGGACGCGACCAACGGCTGGTACGGCAATCAGGAAAAGCAGCAGAAGAGCCTTCAGTCCCTGGCGGAGGAAATGCGTGCGCGGAACGCTTCCTGCGCCGTGGCGTGCATGACCTCGGTCAGCAAGGCAGTGCTGGAACACAAGAGCTTCCGGGATTATTCCGGCAACAACATCAATCACCCGAACGATTTCTTCTCGCGCGTCTATGCGCAGTGCCTGCTGGAGCTGCTGGGCAAGAACCCCATCCCGCGCTACTGCGACGACCACAACGACATCGTGACCTGCTTTGATGCCGGCACCGCCGATGCCCTGATCGGTTTCTGTCAGGGCATCCAGGCTGCCAGCCCGGTGGACAGCTATGCGGCCCCGGAACCCAGCCCGGAACCGGGCTACACCGATGAGGTGGTCATGGCAAGCGGCAGCTTTACCCAGGGCAGCACCATCGAGCTTTCCTGCGACGGCCCGCTGCGTGAGCCGTATACCTGCTACCTGCAGGGCGGCCTGAACTTCGCCGCCAGCCGCGCAGGCGTCCTGCTGGCTGTGCAGAATGCGTATTTTAAGGACTGAACCTCTCAGTTACCTTCGGTGCCAGCTCCCCTCTCGAGGGGGAGTCTAAGATGAAAAGGATCAAAAAATGCCACGATTAAGCGACCGCGTCGGCACCTTTACCGACTCTGTCATCCGCCGGATGACCCGCATCAACAACCAATACGATTCCATCAACCTGTCGCAGGGCTTCCCTGATTTCGACCCGCCGAAGGAGCTGACCGACGCGCTGGCCAAAGCCGCCCACGACGGCCCCCATCAGTACGCCGTGACCTTCGGTGCGCAGAACTTCCGGGAGGCGCTGGCGAAAAAGACCAGCCCGGCGCTCCACCACGAGGTGGACCCCAACACGGAAATCTGCGTCACCTGCGGCGGCACCGAGGCCATGATGGCCGCCATGATGACCATCTGCAACCCCGGCGACAAGGTGATGGTCTTCTCGCCGTTTTACGAGAACTACGGCGCAGACGCCATCCTCTCGGGTGCTGAACCCATCTACATCCCGTTGGTGCCGCCGGAGTATGAGTTCGATTTGAGCCTCATCGAGAAGGGCTTTGCCGAGGGTGCCAAGGCGCTTATCCTCTGCAACCCCTCCAACCCCTGCGGCAAGGTCTTCCGCCGCGACGAGCTGGAAGCCATCGCCAGGCTTGCCATCAAGTATGACGCTTTTGTGGTGACGGATGAGGTGTATGAGCACATCGTCTACGCCCCGGCAGAGCACATCTGCATGGCCAGCCTGCCCGGTATGTTCGAGCACACCATCACCTGCAACTCCCTCTCCAAGACTTACTCCATCACCGGTTGGCGTCTGGGCTACCTCATCGGCCCGGCCTACGTCATCGAGGGCGCCCGCAAGGTGCATGACTTCCTGACTGTCGGTGCAGCCGCACCCCTGCAGGAGGCCGCCGTCGCCGGTCTGACCATGCCCGCAAGCTACTATGAAGGTCTGCGCGCTCTTTACACCGAGAAGCGCGACCACTTCCTTGCCGGGCTGGATGCCATTGGCCTCAAGCACAACGTCCCGCAGGGTACTTATTTTGTCATGATAGACATTTCGGATTTCCTCGCCCTGCCCCAGTTCAAGGGCTGGACCGACCTGGAATTCTGTGAGTGGATGATAAAGAACATCGGTGTGGCGGCTGTCCCTGGTTCGAGCTTCTTCAAAGAGCCGGTCAACCACCTCATCCGGATGCATTTTGCCCGCGGCACCGACGTGCTGGACGAGGCTGTGCATCGTCTGGCAAAGCTGACGGAGCTGCTGAAATATAGCAGTTTGCGTTTTTAATGCACAAGCAACAGCCGCAAACTGCATATCGCAAAGATGCAGTTTTGACCGGCACTATTTTTGAAAATTGCGATAAGAAAGAGGACATCATGCGATTTTTTGCGTGATGTCCTCTTTCTCTATCGAGAGATAGATCTTATCAGCGGCCTTGCCCTCTCAGTCTGTAAGTAAGGGGAGCCGCAGCGTGAAAATGCTGCCCTTGCCGACTTCACTTTGCAATGTGATCTCGCCGTGGTGGAGGTGGGCCAGCTCCTGCGCGATGGTCAGGCCGAGGCCGGTGGAGTCGTGCTTTTTGTCGGCAGTGGTATGGAAGTATCGGTCAAAGACAGCGCTCTGGTCTTCCGGCGCGATGCCGCAGCCGGTGTCCTGTACGCTGACACAGGCCGCTTCGTCCTCGGCGCGGCAGTCCACATGGATGCTGCCCCCGGCGGGAGTATAGTGGATGGCGTTGGTGACAAGGTTCTGGATAATTTGCTGTAACCGCACGCTGTCGCCCCAGACAGGCAGAGGCGTGTCGGCGCTGACATGGAGTTCGACGCCCTTCTGGTCGGCCTCGCTCCGGCAGGCAGCGCAGACGGCGGCGGCTTCTTCGTTGAGGGCGGCGCGGTCTTCGTTGAGCAGGATCTGCTTCTGCTCGAGCTTTGCCGCGAGGAAGAGGTCTTCCGTCAGCCGCCGCAGGAATTCAATGCGCTGACGCAGAGCCGGAAGCAAGGCCGGAAGGGCCTCGGGGGCCGATTCCAGTGTTTCCAGTCCGCCGCTGACGGCGAAGAGAGGGCTGCGCAGGTCGTGAAAAATGTTGAGCATCATGCTCTTGCGGGCCTCGGTCTCGGCGGTCAGCTCTTTTGTCCGCTCTGCCACCCGGGCGTCCAGCTCCCGGGCCAGCTGCTCGGTGCGGTCGAAGAGAAGAGCGAACCGTCGGCAGACGAACACCATGCAGCCGATGGCAAAGGGAAGGTCGTAGAGGCGGGCGCAGCGCAGCAGGTAGAAGGGGACAGACTCCACAAAAAGCACGCTGTCCAGCCCGGGCATCAGCGCCCAGACCCGGAAGCCGGTGGTGACAGCACCGGGCAGGAGCATCAGAGCGGCACCCTCATAGTCTGCGTTCACGGCGGCCATTAAGTAATAAAGGCAGAGGCACATGCCCGCTACCAGCATCCCGACCCGCAGCGGGGGATAGCTGCTCATGGACAGCGCAAAGAAGACGACGCATCCGGCGGCAAGCGCAAGGAACCCCCGCCCGGAGCGGGGCAGTTTTACCCCCAGCAGCCCTGCCGCCAGCAGTGCCGAGGCCAGCACAGTGAGGGAGAAGAAGGAGCGGAGGATGCGCTGGAGCAGACGATTTCGGATGGCCGGGAAGAAGAAGACCATCAGCGCCCAGACGCTCATAATGACGAGGTAGAGCAGGAAGTACCCCAGCTCCGGCAGGTGCTTATAGTGGTAGAGCGCCAGCAGTACCATCCCCATGGTCACAAAGGCCGTCAGAGCGATGAGCTGAGTCATGGTGCGGAAGCGGAATGCCCGGGAGGCGAAGGCGGAAGTCATCAGCCATGTCTGGGGGCTGCGGCCGCAGGTGAACACCAGCTCCACCGTCTCGCCGGGCGTGACGTCCAGTGCATACAGCTCCCCCGAGCGCTCGAGGCTGGTGAGGCTTTCAGGGGCCAGCGGTGCCGCTGTGTTGGTGACGCAGAGGGTGAGGGACGGGATGTCTTCCCCCACCGTGAAAGTAAAGTGCCACTGGCCGGGGGCTTCCTGCCGCCAGCCGTCCAGCGCGATGCCCTTGGCGGCGTGTTCCCCCGTCAGCACGCTGCCGCTGTGCAGGCGCTCGAACTGCGCGTTGCCCCAGATGCCGGCCAGCACGATGAAGGCCGTGAGCAGGGCAGAGAAAATCAGAATGGGCCATTTTTGCTTCATGGCGATGCCTCCCCTTGTAGATGTGCAAAAAATAAGGTATACTATAGTATATCAAATCGTGCGAAAAAAGGGGAGGGCTGACAGGATGATCCGCGTATTGTTGGTGGAAGATGACCCCGTGATCCGCGACACCACATGCTATTTTCTGAAAAGTCAGCAGAATTTTGAGGTGGTCTGTGCAGAGACGGGCGGCGACGCTTTGAGCCATGCGCGGGAAAAGTTCGATGTCATCCTGATGGACATCCTTCTCCCGGACACCAACGGCGTGGACCTCTGCCAGCGTCTGCGCAGCTGGCACCACTGCCCTATCATCTTCACATCCTGTCTGGACGATACCGACACCATCGTCCGCGCGCTGGAAATGGGCGGCGACGACTTTCTGGCAAAGCCTTATAATAACAAGATCCTGCTGGCCCGCATCATGGCCAACATCCGCCGGGTGCAGATGGACGGCGCAGAGCCCAGCGTCAACGGCTACCACTGCGCGGCCTTCACGCTGGATGCCAACAGCCACAGCGTGGAGAAGGATGGCCGCAGCGTCCATCTGGCCGACATGGAATATCGCATCCTCACCCTCTTCGTCCGCTACCCGAACACCTTCTTCACAGCCAACGAGCTCTACCAGAAGATATGGGGCAAGGAAAGCCTCGGCGATGTGCGGACGGTGCAGGTACATATCCACAACCTCCGCAGCAAGATAGAGCCTGACCCGGCAAAGCCTGTCTACTTAAAAAATGTCTGGGGCAAGGGCTATGTCTTCCAGCCGGACGGCGGCAAGGTTTAAGAATCGTTTTGATGAGAGCGCCGACTTCTTAAGGAAACTTAAGTGGTCGGCGCTCTTTTTGGACTTGTTAAGCAAATAATTAACGAGAATGTCCAGAATTGACTAAGAAATGGCTATAAAGTTTAAGGATTCTTAAAAGACAGACCCTTGAATTTGTGTTAAATTATTATCGAACGATGTGTGAGGCAGTGCAAGAAGGTCTGCCGCTGCACGGAGCTATGAGAAAGAATAGAGAAGAAGAAAAAGACACGAAGAAAGGAACCACGCAAAATGAACAAGATCTCCCGTAAAGGTTTTCTGAAGATCGCTGCCGCAGCTGCCATGTCTGGTGTGACTGCCGGTGCTCTGGCTGCCTGCAATGCTGCCAGCTCTTCCACCGCCGCACCTGCTGCTTCCGGTGCAGCCGGTACCTACATCCCCGGCACCTATGAGGGTACTGCTGAGGGCATCTCTTCTACCGTCAAGGTCACCATGACCTTCTCCGACAGCGCTGTGACCGACGTTGTGGTCGATACCTCCGGCGAGACCGCTTCTTACGGCGCTGCTGCTGCCGACCAGCTGCGTGAGCAACTGATGGCTGCAGGCTCTGCTGAGATCGACGGCGTTTCCGGTTCCACCATCACTTCCGACGCTGTCATGAAGGCTGCCAAGAGCTGTTACGCTCAGGCCAAGGGCGAGGCTACTGTGACCTCCGTCCAGCTGCCCACCGGTGACGAAAACGATTGGCTGGGCAAGGAGCCTGACATCGACGAGGCTGCCATCACCGAGACCGTGGACACCGACATCCTCATCGTGGGTGCTGGCAACGGCGGTATATTCGCTGCCGCCTATGCTGCCGCCAACGGCCTGAACTTCCGCATCATCGAGCAGAACGGCAACGTGCAGGATACCCGTCACTGGTACGGCGCTATCGATTCTGCTGCCGCAAAGGAAGCAGGGGAAAAGCCCGCTGACCGTGCCAAGCTGCTGAGCGAGATCTCCCGCTACGCTTCCGGCAAGTGCGACCAGCGCGTTGTCAAGACCTGGATCAATGAGTCTGCTGCAATGCACGATTTCATGCGCAGCATTCTGGAAGATAAGTACGGCTGGACCTGCGATTTCACTTCCGGCGCGGAGGCAGCATGGCCTGCCGAGAACGCCGAGCACAACACCGATTACCTCTTCCCCGTGCAGGAGCACAACTACATGGCCAGCGAGTCTGCCTCTGGCAAGCCCCGTAACGAGCTGCTGCTGGACTACATCCGTGAGCTGGGCTACGATGTGGACTTCAAGACCTCTCTGGCAAAGCTGGAGAAAGACTCCACTGGCCGCATCACCGGCATCATCGCCCAGAGCACCGAGGATGACCACTTCATCCGCTACAACGCCAACAAGGGCGTTCTGCTGGCCTGCGGCGGCTTCCCCGGCAACCCCTACATGATGGAGCAGCTGGATCCGCTGGGTACCTCCGTCACCACTGCCTGCTCCTACTCTCCGGCCGATAAGGGCTACGGCATCCGTGCCGCTGTCTGGGCCGGTGCAAACCTCGACAAGGAAGCTGCTCCCATGCTGTTCGACCGCGGCATCGTGGCTCCCGGCGTGGACGGCGGTTATGTGGCAAGCGACTCCGCTTTCGGCGGCAAGGCCTTCCCCGGCCCCATCCGTCAGTACAACCCCGGCACTCAGCCCTTCCTGAAGGTCAACCGCAACGGTGAGCGCTTCGCCAACGAGAGCAGCCCCTACAACGATATTGTTTACGCTGCTGCTCATCAGCCGGGCCGTGTCTACGCACAGATCTGCGACGCAAACATTCTGGAGGACGCAAAGCGCTTCCACACCATCGGCTGCTCTGCCCAGACCCGCAATGCCGGCGCAGAGTATATCCAGAAGCAGATGGACAATGCAGAGAAGGAGGGCGTCTTCTTCAAGGCCGACACCATCGAAGAGCTGGCCGACAAGCTTGGCTTCACCGGTGAGGCCAAGGACACCTTCCTTGCTACCGTTGACCGCTACAATGAGCTGTACGACAAGCAGAACGACGAGGACTTCGGTAAGCCCGCTTACCGTCTGAGCGCCATCCGCACCGCTCCCTTCTACGGCTGCTGGCTGGGTGCCTCCCTGCTGTGTACCGAGCAGGGCATCGCCATCAACGACAAGGGTCAGGCTCTGGACAACGACAACAAGCCGATGCCCGGCCTGTATGTCACCGGCGATATGTCTGGCTCCTTCTTCGCCAACAACTATCCCTGCCTGATGGCAGGCGTGGCTATGGGCCGCACCCTGACCTACGCCATCAAGGCGATCAAGCAGATGGGCGGTCTGGAATAAGTTATCCCTCAGTGGTACCTGAGCGCATAAGATAAAAAGACACCGCAGAAGTGTGAAAGCTTCTGCGGTGTCTTTCTTTGTCGAAAACCCTCTATACACAAAACCACAAATGGCGGAAAGTCTTAAAAACAGGCTCAGCACACGGCCCGATGGACGGGCAGCGGCTCCACGATGTCGGGATGGATGCCCTCACGGTAGTCGAGGTCGCCCTGGTCGAGGCCGCGCAGCAGCACTTCGGCGGTGGCGATGTTGGTAGAGATCGGCACACTGTGCATATCGCACAGCCGCAGCAGGTTCTGCTCGCTGCCGCCGTTCTCGGCCTTCAGCGGGTCGCGGAAGAAGAGCACGAGGTCTACTTCGTCGCAGGCCACCCGGGCCGAGATCTGCTGGATGCCGCCCAGCTTCCCGGAGAGGTAGCAGTGTACGGGCAGGCCGGTGGCCTGCGCCAGCATCCGACCGGTGGTGCCGGTGGCAATGACTGTGTTGCGGGATAGGATGCCGCTGTAAGCTGTGCAGAACTGCAGCGCCAGCTCTTTGCGGGAATCATGTGCAAGAATAGCAATCGTCATAACGCTCTCTCCTTCATTCCAAGTATAGTGTTGTGAGTGGGCGGATATGCTCGGAAGAGTGTTCTCCGCAGTAAAACGGTCTGAAAAATTGAAGCCTTGCGGAGAACAATTCTCGATAAACAGACTAAACCAGTGCGATTGTGTTGAATCACACCTTCATTTTAAATTTAACCCGCAGAAGGCCCGTATGTCAAGAGGTTTGTTGTGATTTTTGCAAGATAAAATGGCAAAAGTATGACTATAGCTTTGTGGAGAATGGAGAAAATTTGGATACAAGGAATTATTCTCGGATGTATTTGCAAAACTTTTTCAGCCAAAAGTGTGCTTGAGAGAAAAACGATCCATCTCGATGAAACAAAAATACAGGCCGGGGCATTTGACCCCGGCCTGTGGAGAAAATTTTTACCGAAAGGGTGATGCATCCCGGGAAAACCCGAAAATTACCGGGTCTGGCCGTTGCCGTGGATGATGTACTTGTAGCTGCACAGCTCGCCGAGGCCCATGGGACCCCGGGCGTGGAGCTTCTGGGTGGAGATGCCCATCTCACAGCCAAGGCCGAACTCTCCGCCATCGGTGAAGCGGGTGGAGCAGTTGACGTAGACGGCGGCACTGTCCACTGCCGTCGTGAAGAGGGCAGCGTGGGCGTCAGTCCGGGTCAGGATGGCTTCGCTGTGGCCGGTGGAGTGAGCCGCGATGTGGGCGATGGCTTCCTCCAGGCTGTCCACGATTTTCACCGCAAGGATGTAGTCGAGGAACTCCGTGTCGAAGTCCTTCGGCCCGGCAGGGGTACCGGGGATGAGGGCGGCGGCGCGCTCGTCCAGCCGCAGTTCCACCGGGTGCAGACCCTTGGCGGTGCGGTCGGGGCCGAGGCGCTGGGCCAGCTTCGGCAGGAATTCGCTCGCAATGGCGCTGTGGACGAGGCAGACTTCCTCGGCGTTGCAGACGCTGGGGCGGCTGGCCTTGGCGTTCTCGATGATGTCCAGCGCTTTGGTCTGGTCGGCGGTGTCGTCCACGAAGATGTGGCAGATGCCGGTGCCGGTCTGGATGCAGGGGACTTTCGCGTTCTCGACGCAGGCACGGATGAGTCCGGCCCCGCCGCGCGGGATGAGCAGGTCCACATAGCCGACGGCGGTCATCAGGGCGTTGGCCGAGGCATGGGTGGTGTCCTCAATGAGGCAGACTGCTGTTTCAGGCAGACCGTTTGCCCGCAGACCCTGCCGCAAGGCCTGAACGATGGCGTTGGCCGAGCGCCACGCCTCTTTGCCGCAGCGGAGGATGCAGGCATTGCCGCTCTTGATGGCGAGGGCGGCAGCGTCGCTGGTGACGTTGGGGCGGCTCTCGTAGATGATGGCGATGACGCCCATCGGCACGGCGGTCTTCTCGATGACGAGGCCATTGGGACGCTCGATGTGGCTCAGCACCCGACCCACCGGGTCAGGCAGGGCGGCAACGTCCCGGATGCCCTTGGCCATGGCCTCGATGCGCTGGGGCGTCAGGGCGAGGCGGTCCAGCATGACGTCGCTGATGCGGCCCTTGGCGGCGGCCATGTCCTCGGCGTTGGCGGCGAGGATGGCGTCCATGGACTCAGGTGCGCAGAGGGCATCAGCCATCCCGAGAAGGGCAGAATCACGGGTGCCGCTGTCCGAAAGGGCAACGGCAGTCTTGGCCCCGCGGGCGGCTTCCAGAATTTCCTGTGTGGTCATGTTATGCCTCCTGTCTGTGGGCCGCAAAGCGGGTGCCTGCGGCACGGCCCTCGGCGATGTCATAGAGCAGCTCGGGGTGGGCGCCGTTCGCGATGACCATGTCAGCTCCGCTGGAGGTCACCATCCGGGCGGCCCGGAGTTTGGTGGACATTCCGCCGGTACCCAGCGCCGAGCCGGCTCCGTCGGCCAGCGCCATCACCTCGGGCGTGATGTCCTCCACCAGCGGGATGAGCTTTGCGTCCGGGTGGGTGTGGGGGTTGGCAGTGTAGAGGCCGTCGATGTCGCTCAGCAGCACCAGCAGATCAGCTTTGATGCAGCAGGTGACGATGGCGGCGAGGGTGTCATTGTCGCCGATGGAGGTGATCTCGTCGGTGGCGACGGTATCGTTCTCGTTGATGATGGGCAGTGCGCCCAGCTCCAGCAGACGGGTGAGGGTGTTCTGGATGTTCTCACGGCGGCTGGCGTGCTCGATGTCCACACCGGTGAGCAAAATCTGCGCCACCGTGTGGTCGTAGGCGCTGAACAGCCGGTCGTAGGTGTACATCAGCTCACACTGACCCACGGCGGCACAAGCCTGCTTGGAGGACATATCGGTAGGGCGGGCGGAAAGCGACAGCTTGCCCACACCCATGCCGATAGCACCCGACGACACGAGGATGACCTCATGTCCGGCGTTCTTCAAATCGCTGAGCACTTTCACCAGCTCTTCGGTGTGGCGGATGTTCAGCCGTCCGGTGGAGTGGGCCAGTGTGGAGGTGCCGACTTTGACTACGATGCGCATAGATCAACCCTTCCCCATCTCTTTGGTCTTGTTGTAGGAGGCGATGACGGCGTCCATCACCGCGCCCCGCAGGCCCTTTTCTTCCAGCACCCGCACGCCCTGAATGGTGCTGCCGCCGGGGCTGCACACGGCGTCCTTGAGTGCGCCGGGGTGTTGGCCGCTCTCAAGCACCAGCTTTGCGCTGCCCAGGACCATCTGGGCGGCGTACTCCTGCGCCTTGGCACGGGGCAGGCCGCAGGCCACGCCGCCGTCGGCCAGCGCCTCGATGAACTGGTACACCCAGGCCGGGCCGCAGCCGGACACGCAGCTGGCCGCGTCGATGAGGCTTTCCGGCACAGCATCCAGCCGCCCGGCGGGGGCCATCAATTTCAGGAACTCGGCCTCTTCCTCGGCGGTGACATTGGAGGTGCAGTACTGGATCATACCGGCCCCCACCGAAGCGGGCGTGTTGGGCATGATGCGGATGACGGGGCAGTCGCTGCCCGCCATCTCCTGAATGCGGGCGATGGACAGGCCCGCCGCCATGCTGCACAGCACGAAGCGGCTGGGCCGTTCGGCCAGCGTGAAGCGGAGCGGTGCCAGCAGCTCCTCCATCATCTGGGGCTTGACGGCTAAGAAGATGAGGTCGCAGCGGCCTGCCACCTCGTCGTTGATGGTGGTGTTGCAGCCCAGTTCAGCGGCCAGAGCCTCTGCCTTGGCGGCGGTGCGGTTGGCCAGCCAGACGTTCTGCGGGTCTGCCGCCTTGCAGACGGCCCGGGCGATAGCCCCGCCCATGTTGCCGCAGCCTAAGAAACCGATGGTATTCAGCATAAGAAAAACCTCTTTCCCAATCAAAAGAACAGGGGAGATGCCCCCCTCTGTGTCTCCATTGTAAGCAGGGCCGGGGTAGAAATCAAGAGGAAAGCCAGAAAATGTCAAAGCTTTTCGGAAAGCTCCTGATAGACGCGCTGCGGCAGCGCAGGCTTTTTTGCTGTCCAAATCTTAAGAAAACATAAAAAGTTCATGAAAAAGTCGAAAAAGGTGCTTGCACCTGCACGGGCAGATGAGGTATCATAATAGATAGAAGTTGGAAAACTCCGCATAGAACGGGGCAAACGCGAAAGGATGGGCATTCTCGTGGCACAGACGACAAAACGCGCGCTGGAAGCATCGCTCAAAAAGCTGCTGCTCCGCAAGCCGCTGAATAAGATAACGATAAACGACATTACCGAGGACTGCGGCGTGAACCGCATGACCTTTTACTACCATTTCAAGGATATTTACGATTTGGTGGACTGGATCCTGGTGGAGGATGCCACAGAGGCACTGGAAGGCCATCAGGACTTTGAGACGTGGAGCGACGCCTTCCGCGATATGCTGGAAAAGGTGCAGGCCAACCGGGTGCTGGTGCTGAATGTCTACCGCTCCATCAGCCGGGAACAGGTGGAGCAGTATCTCTATAAAATGCTTGACCCTCTGCTGCGGATGTTTGTGGAGCGTGAAAACATCCCGGTGCAGGAAGAGGACAAGCAGTTCATCATTGATTTTTATAAGTATGGCTTTGTGGGTATGGTGCTGGAATGGATACGCCGCGATATGAAGACCGAACCGGCCATCATGGCCGAACGGCTCAACATCATGATGCATGGTGATTTGAAGCGGGCGCTGCTGCGCTTCAGCACCGACGGCAGAGCATCAAAAACCGACGACTGATAAAAATCTGAACAAGCAGAGCAGGATGATAGAAAAACTATCACCCTGCTCTGCTTGTTTATAGAACCTTTGTCGGAAAAATGTTAAAGTATTGTCAAAACAAAGGGCTGGCAAAGACCCACACAAGGAGGCAGACTTTTATGAGTATCGCGTTGGAGCCGTTGAGCCATAAGGTACAGCGTACCGCTGTCGGAACGATGGTGGATGTGGCACTGGCTCATGTCAGAAAAGACCGTCAGAAGGCGTTTGCCGAGATGGTGGACGTCGCCAAGCAGTTCTATGGCGACTCGTTCAGCGAGGAGACGTATGAGCACGCCCGCGCAGTGCTGACCGATGCGGACAGCAAGTGGTCGAAGCTCATCAACTGTGTGCTCGACCAGACCGCGCCCAACGTGGCACGCACCACGGCGCTCAACCTTGGCTATGAGGCGTTCTTCCGGGGGACAAAGACCATCCGCGAGAATCGCACAAAGTACCACTGCAACATTCCGTGGCTGATCCTGTTCGACCCCACTTCGGCTTGCAATATGCACTGCGTGGGATGCTGGGCGGGCGAGTACGGCCACAAAAACAACCTCAGCTTTGAGGATATGGACAAAATCATCACCGAGGGCAAGGAGCTGGGGGTCTATCTCTATATGCTCACCGGCGGCGAGCCTCTGGTGCGGAAGGCGGATATTCTCCGTCTGGCAAAAAAGCACAACGATGTGCAGTTTGCGATTTACACGAACTCTACCCTCATCGATGAGCCGTTCTGTGAAGAGGTCGTAAAACTGGGCAATATCGCCTTCATGCTCTCGATCGAGGGAACTCCCTCTACCAATGATGCCCGGCGGGGCGACGGCCACTATGCCGCTGTCATGAATGCGATGGACTTGCTCAAGGCCCACGGGATCCTTTTTGGCACCTCCATCTGCTATACCAGAGACAATCTCGAAGCCGTCACCAGCGACCACTTTATGCGGATGCTCTGCGACAAGGGTGCGCACTTCGGGTTCTACTTCCACTATATGCCGGTAGGCAACGAGGCTGCGCCGGAGCTGATGCCCACGCCTGCTCAGCGCAAGTACATGATTGAGCGCATCCGGTATCTCCGCTCAGAAAAGAGCGATATTCCGTTCTATCCGATGGACTTCCAGAACGATGGCGAGTTTGTGGGCGGATGCATCGCAGGCGGACGCAACTATTTTCATATCAATTCGGCGGGCGATGCAGAGCCGTGCGTCTTTATCCACTATTCCAACGCCAACATCCACGACAGCAGCATCCTCGATATTCTCCGCAGCCCGCTCTTCATGGCTTACCACAACGGCCAGCCCTTCAATAAAAACCATCTGCGTCCCTGCCCGATGCTGGAAAACCCCGAGCTTCTGCGCCAGATGGTGCATGACACCGGTGCTCACAGCACCGACTTGCAGTCGCCCGAGAGCGTAGACCACCTCTGCGACAAATGCGGTGCATATGCTGCCGACTGGCAGCCTGTAGCCGACGAGATCTGGTCGCACGTCACCCTCAGGGAGAGCCGGTACGAGAATTACAAGGACTGGGAACCGGCGCATTCCACTGCTCACGCGAAATGACTTTATCGGTCTTTCAAACATAAAAATGCGCAGAAAAGCCCCCATCTTCACCGGCTGAGGCAGCCGGGAGGATGGGGGCTTTATCTTGTTATTTTATTCTTCGCCGGAATCAATGACGATTTCAGTTTCCGTTCCTTCATCTTCTACAGGCGCGGGAGCCGGGTCGCCGGGATCGCCGAACTCGTCGTGGTAGACGGTCATCTGGTCGAGCTGGCCGTTGCGGCGCAGGCCGTGGAAGACCAGCTTCTTGATGACGTCATAGATGACGGCGAACAGCGGCACGCCCACGATCATGCCCACGAAGCCCCACAGACCGCCGAACAGCAGGATGGAGAAGAGCACCCAGAAGCTCGAAAGGCCGGTGGTGTTGCCCAGGATCTTCGGGCCGATAACATTGCCGTCCAGCTGCTGGAGCACCAGAACGAAGAGTACGAACCAGATGGCCTTGATGGGGCTCTGGATGAGGATGAGCAGCGTTGCAGGCACGGCACCGATGAAGGGGCCGAAGAAGGGGATGACGTTGGTGACGCCGATGATGACCGACACCAGCAGTGCGCTCGGGAACTTGAAGATGATGCAGGCGAAGTAGCAGAGCACGCCAATGATGGCGGAGTCCATGATCTTGCCGTTGATGAAGCCGCCGAACATCTTGTCTGCGTAGAGGACTTCCTCCTGGATGAGCTGCGCCCAGTGGGGCTTGACGACGCTGTAGAGGATCATCTTGGCTTGTTTGGCGAACTTTTTGCGGCTGGCCAGCAGGTAAACAGCGACGATAAGGCCGATGAGCAGGTTCTTGAACCAGATCACCACATTCATGACGCCGACGCCCACACCGCTCAGGATGCCTTGTAAATTCTGCAGCGAGGGGAGCAGGGTGGTGCGCAGAGCGGTCAGATTGTCAGCAATGGCATCGTAGGCATCGTTGAAGTAGCCCATCAGTGTCTCATTATCCAAAAAGACTTTCTGTGTGTTCACCCAACGCATGAACCGGGTGATGCTGGTCTGCGCGGTGTAGTAGAGGGAGGTGACGCTTGTGATGAGCTGCGGCACCACCATCATCACGAGGGCGTAGACCACCAGCACACCGAACAGCAGCGTCGCCGCAATGGCAAGCATATTGGCCATGCTGTGGAGCTTTTCGGGGAAGATACGGTGCAGAAAGCCCTCAATGGTGTTGCACACCGGCTTGAGCAGATAGGCGATGACGGCACCATAGATGAAGGGCATCAGGATGCCGGTCACCTTGGAGACCGCGTCGCCGAACCCGTCGAAGCGGTAGATGAAGAAGAAGAACAGGATGCTTAGACTTATCGCACCAAAGCCCGCGAGCATTCCGTAGATATAGGGCTTGATGTGCGGTTTTTTGTCCATCATGTGTGACTCCATTCCTGCCGCAGACGGCAGGAGCCGGTACGGCGATGTTTAGATTTTGTTGCTGCGGCGCCAGATGTGCATCTTCTCGGCCTCTTTGATAAGCTCCTCGCGGAAGTCGGGGTGTGCCACATTGATGAGGGCTTCGGCCTTCTCCCAGGTGGTCAGACCCTTGAGGTTGACGCAGCCGTATTCGGTGCAGAGGTAATGCAGATTGGCGCGGGTATCGGTGATGATGCTGCCGTTTTCCAGCGTGGGACGGATGCGGCTCTCGAGCTGACCGGTCTTCTTATTAAAGAAGGTGGAAGACAGGCAGATGAAGCTCTTGCCACCCTTGGAAAGGTATGCGCCCAGCACGAAGTCCAGCTGGCCGCCTGCACCGGAAATGTGCTTGACGCCGGCGCTCTCCGCATTCACCTGGCCGAACAGGTCGATGTCCACCGCATTGTTGATGGAGATGAAGTTGTCCAGCGCGGAGATGCTGCGGATGTCGTTGGTGTAATCGACGGGAGCAGACATGCACTCGGGGTTGTTGTTGAGGTAGTCGTACATCTTCTGGGTGCCGGCACCGAAGGCGTAGACCTGACGGCCCTTGTCCAGCTGCTTGTGTGCGCCGGTGATCTTGCCGGCCTTGGCGATGTCCACGAAAGCGTCAACGTACATCTCGGTGTGGACGCCCAGGTCCTTCAAATCGCTCTGGGCGATGAGGCTGCCGATGGCGTTGGGCATACCGCCGATGCCCAGCTGCAGGCAGGCACCGTTGGGGATCTGCGGCACGACGAGGTTTGCGACCTTCAAATCGACCTCGGAGGCGGGGCCGGCAGCGACCATCTGGCCGATGGGCGGATTGTCGCCCTCCACGATGCCGGTGACCTGGGAGATATGGACACAGTTTTCCATACCACCGAGGCAGCGGGGCATATTGGTGTTGACCTCCACGATGATCTTCCGGGCCTTCTCACAGACGGCACCCAGATGGGAAGCGCTGGGGCCGAAGTTGAAGTAGCCGTGCTCGTCCATCGGAGTCACCTGGAAGACGGCGATGTCCAGCGGGTCGGGACTCTCGCGGTAGTAGCGGGGCAGCTCCGAATAGCGGATGGGGGAGTAGAACGAGAAGCCCTGTGCGATGGCTTTGCGCTCAATGCCGCCCATGTGCCAGCTGTTCCAGGTCATGTGGGCAGCGGGGTCGTCGATCTGGAAGATCTCAGGCACCCACATCAGGATGCCGCCGCGGAAATTGACGTTCTCCAGTTCGGGCAGGCGCTTGGCAAGGGCGGCGTCCACGGCCACGGGGGTGTTGACGCACCAGCCGTAATCCACCCAGTCGCCGCTCTTGACCAGAGAAGCAGCCTGTTCGGCAGTCATCTTTTTCTGGGCATACATTTCCATGAAATCCATTATAAACCATCCTCTCCTTTAAGAACATAAAAGAATTGTAAATTTATTATTCACAATTCTACGGGACAAAATCTTAGCCGGAAATTTACCGTTTCTTTCCAGTCCGGACACTGTCTTATCACACCCCGGCGGTATCCTTGGGGTCGGCAGGGCAGGAGCCTCCGGCAGCGGCACACCTGCACAGCTTAGTTATAACATTAACAAACATTATAATCAAGCCCTCTTCCGCGAAAAAATGCCTCGCAGGACAATTTGACTAAATTTCTTAGGTATTTGTGGCGATTGTTTGGTATAGCAAAAACAATTTTTTTCGAAAAAGTACTTGATAAAATTTTGACGATATGGTTTACTAAGGGTGTACCAAGATGATACGCCCCAGTGCGACGTTGATTGACTAAAAATTAACGATATTGCGATGGCGATGCGGCCTGGTACTTGAAGCAGGAACTGAAAAGTGCTATCATGGCAACACCAAATGCGCTTTTCCAAAGCGCGCAAATAAAGGAGACCATACCGATGGCAACAGCAGTTTACCCCGGGTCCTTTGACCCGGTCACGAAAGGACATCTCGACATCATCAAGCGAGCTGCAAAGATAAACGACCAGCTCATTGTGGCAGTGCTCATCAACAGCGCAAAGAACCCTCTGTTCACCGTAGAAGAACGGGTGGCGCTGCTGCGGGAATGCTGCAAAGACATCCCGAATGTGACGGTGGAGAGCTTCGACGGCCTGACCGTGGAGTTCGCCAAGAAGCGCCACGCTTCGGTGATGGTGCGGGGTCTGCGGGCGGTGACGGATTTCGAAAACGAGATACAGCTTGCCCAGACGAACCATGCACTGATGCCCGGTATCGAGACGATGTTCCTTGCCACCAGCATCAAGTGGAGCTACCTTTCCTCCACCATCGTCAAGGAGGCTGCCCGCTACGGCAGCAACATCTCCAAGTTCGTGACGCCCAACGTAGAGAATGCCATCCACGCCAAAGTGGAGCAGCTCCGGGCGGAAGGAAAGATGTTCTGATACCTTTTATAATGCAGAAAGGCCCTCGGGCTTTTTGATAAATAGTTTTACGAAACCCCGAAACAGATAAATTCAGGAGGCTATTAACATGAAGAAAATTGTTATCGCATCTGCTTGCCGTACCGCTATTGGTAAGTTTGGCGGCACCCTGGCAAACGTCCCTGCTGCAGAGCTGGGCTCCATCGTCATCAAGGAGGCCCTGAACCGTGCTAACGTGAAACCCGAGCAGGTCGATCATGTTTACATGGGCTGCGTCATCCAGGCTGGTCTGGGCCAGAACGTCGCTCGTCAGGCTTCCCTGAAGGCTGGCCTGCCCGTCGAGACTCCTGCCGTCACCGTCAACGTGGTCTGCGGCTCCGGTCTGAACTGCGTGAACATGGCTGCTCAGATGATCGAGGCCGGCGATGCTGACATCGTGGTCGCAGGCGGCATGGAGAACATGGATATGGCTCCCTTCGCAATGATGAAGGGCCGCTACGGCTACCGCATGGGCGCTCCCATGGGCAAGAGCGAGATCGTGGATACCATGGTCAACGATGCTCTGTGGGATGCCTGCGGCTTCAACAAGCACATGGGCATGACCGCTGAGAACGTCTGCACCAACGAGACCTATCAGAAGAAGTACGGCTACAGCCCCATCACCCGCGAGATGCTGGATGATTTCGCTTACCACAGCCAGCTGAAGGCTGACAAGGCCATCAAGGACGGTGCTTTCAAGGATGAGATCGTTCCTGTTGTCATCAAGGGCAAGAAGGGCGATACCGTGTTCGATACCGATGAAGGCCCCCGTCTGAGCGCTCCCGAAGTGTTGGCAAAGCTGAAGCCCGCCTTCACCAAGGACGGCATCGTCACCGCTGCAAACTCCTCCGCTATCAACGATGGCGCAGCTGCTCTGGTCATCATGAGCGAAGAGAAGGCCAAGGAGCTGGGCGTGAAGCCTCTGGCTACCTGGGTCGCAGGTGCTCTGGCAGGCGTCGAGCCTGAGGTCATGGGTCTTGGCCCCATCGCTGCTACCAAGAAGGTCATGGCTAAGACCGGCCTGACCGTTGCTGATATGGACCTGGTCGAGGCCAACGAGGCATTCGCAGCACAGTCCATCGCAGTCGGCGAGGCTTTGGGCTTCGATAAGGACAAGCTGAACGTCAACGGCGGCGCAATCGCTCTGGGCCACCCGGTCGGCGCTTCCGGTGCTCGTATCCTCGTCACCCTGCTGTACGCTATGAAGCATCGTGGTGCTCACAAGGGTCTGGCTACCCTGTGCATCGGCGGCGGCATGGGCTGCGCAACCATCGTCGAGATGGACTAATTTCCCTTTGGAGGGTCACTCCGGATATTGATACAGCCCGGACAGTGGGCGAGACCGGAGACTTGCCCCTTGTCCGGGGGCTGTTTTGAATAAGATATAACCTGAATGGAGGTTTTCACAATGGCATTTGTAAAAACCGAGGTGCAGGGCGCAGTCGAGATCATCACCATCGACCGCCCGAAGGCACTGAACGCCCTGAACCCCGAAGTCCTGGCAGACCTGAAGGCTGCTTTTGAGGCAGTTGACCAGTCCGCCATCCGCTGCATCGTCCTGACCGGCGAAGGCGACAAGAGCTTTGTGGCAGGCGCTGACATCGGCTCCATGAGCACCATGACCAAGGCCGAGGGTGAGGCTTTCGGCAAACTGGGCAATGATGTGTTCCTGATGATCGAGAGCTTCCCCATCCCCGTCATCGCAGCCGTCAACGGCTTTGCACTGGGCGGCGGCAATGAGCTGGCTATGAGCTGCGACATCCGCATCTGCTCCGACAACGCTGTGTTTGGTCAGCCGGAAGTCGGTCTGGGCATCACCCCGGGCTTCGGCGGCACCCAGCGTCTGGCACGTCTGGTTGGCATGGGCATGGCAAAGCAGCTGGTCTACTCTGCACTGAACATCAAGGCTGACGAGGCTTATCGCATTGGCCTGGTCAACGCAGTGTATCCGCAGGCTGAGCTGATGGAGAATGTCCTGAAGCTGGCCAACAAGATCGCCAAGAACGCTCCCATCGCCGTGCGCAACTGCAAGAAGGCTATCAACGACGGCATCAGCCTCCCCATCGAGAAGGCTGTCGAAGTCGAAGAAAAGCTGTTCGGCGACTGCTTCGAGACTCATGACCAGAAGGAAGGCATGGCCTGCTTCCTGAGCCGTGAAAAGCCGAAGCCCAAGGCTGTCTTTACCAACAACTAAACCATAACGCCTCTGCAGTGCCTCCCCGGAAAGGGGAGGCACGGAGAGGCACTACATTCAGAAGATATAATAAAGGAGAGATTTCCCATGAAGATCGGTGTTATCGGTGCTGGCACTATGGGCCAGGGCATCGCAAAGGCATTTGCTCAGGTCGAGGGCAACACGGTTGCTCTGTGTGACATCAAGCAGGAGTGGGCCGAGAATGGTCTGGCAAAGATCAAGAAGGGCTATGAAAAGCTGGTCGCTAAGGGCAAGATGACTCAGGAGAAGGCTGACGCTATCGTCGCTGCTATCACTCCGGGCCTGAAGGAAAACCTGTGCGCTGACTGCGACCTCGTCGTTGAGGCTGCTTTCGAGGATATGAAGGTCAAGCAGACCACTTTCGGCGAGCTGGATAAGATCTGCAAGCCCGAGTGCATCTTCGCTTCCAACACCTCTTCTCTGTCCATCACCGAGATCGGCAAGGGTGTCAGCCGTCCTCTGGTCGGTATGCACTTCTTCAACCCCGCAGACCGCATGAAGCTCATCGAGGTCATCGCTGGCTGCAACACTCCCGCTGAGACTGTCGAGAAGATCAAGGAGATCTCCGTTGCCATCGGCAAGCAGCCGGTCCAGGTCAACGAGGCTGCCGGCTTCGTCGTCAACCGCATCCTGATCCCGATGATCAACGAGGCTGCCTTCATCAAGATGGAGGGCGTTTCCAACATCGCCGGCATCGACACCGCTATGAAGCTGGGTGCCAATCACCCGATGGGTCCCCTGGAGCTGGGCGATTTCATCGGCCTGGACATCTGCCTCGCCATTATGGACGTCCTGTACAAGGAGACCGGCGACAGCAAGTATCGTGCATGCCCGCTCATCCGTAAGATGGTCCGCGGCGGCAACCTGGGCTGCAAGTCTGGCAAGGGCTTCTACGTTTACAACGCAGACCGCACCAAGACCCCTGTCGACGAGCTGTAAATTAGTTTGAAATTTCTCTCGGTCGTCCCGAAGAAAACGGCCGGGAGGAATTTGTTTGCACAGGACATGAGTGTAGCTGCCCTGTGCTGAAAGAAAAACATCCGTTAGGAGGATATAGCGATGGATTTTACTCTGTCCAAGCAGCAGCAGATGGTGCAGAAGATGTACCGCGAGTTTGCTGAAAACGAAGTCAAGCCTCTGGCAAAGAAAGTCGATGCCGAAGAGTATTTCCCCAAGGAGACCGTCGAGAAGATGGGCAAGCTGGGTATGATGGGCATTTACTTCCCCACCTCCGTTGGCGGTGCAGGCGGCGACGTCCTGTCCTACGTCATGGCTGTTGAGGAGCTGAGCAAGGTCTGCGGCACCACTGGTGTTATCGTTTCCGCACACACCAGCCTGTGCGCAGCACCTATTTATGAGAACGGCACTCCCGAGCAGAAGGAAAAGTATCTGCCCAAGCTGTGCAGCGGCGAGTGGCTGGGTGCTTTCGGTCTGACCGAGCCGGGCGCTGGTACTGACGCTCAGGGCCAGCAGACCACTGCTGTGGAAGATGGCGATTACTGGGTGCTGAACGGCTCCAAGGTCTTCATCACCAACGCAGGTTACGCTGACGTGTTCATCGTCATCGCTGTTACCGATAAGGTCCTCGACAAGAAGGGCCGTCCCACCAAGCTGTGCTCCGCCTTCATCGTGGAGCGTACCGACCCGGGCTTCTCCGTCGGCAAGGCTGAGGATAAGATGGGCATCCGTGGTTCTTCTACCTGCGAGCTGATCTTTGAGGACTGCCGCATCCCGAAGGACCGTATGCTGGGCGTGCGCGGCAAGGGCTTCCAGCTGGCTATGGCTACTCTGGACGGCGGCCGTATCGGTATCGCTTCCCAGGCTCTGGGCATCGCTGAGGGCGCTCTGCAGGAGACCGTCGCTTACGTCAAAGAGCGCAAGCAGTTCGGCCGCAGCATCTCCGCTTTCCAGAACACCCAGTTCGAGCTGGCCGAGATGAAGGCTCGTATCGAGGCTGCAAAGTATCTGGTCTACGCTGCCGCTCTGAAGAAGCAGGAAGCTATGAATGGTGCAAAGGTCCGCTACAGCGTCGAGGCTGCTCAGGCTAAGCTCATCGCAGCCCGCACCGCAAGCGACGTGACCCGCCGCTGCCTGCAGCTGTTCGGTGGCTACGGCTACACCCGTGACTACCCCATCGAGCGCATGATGCGTGATGCCAAGATCACTGAGATCTACGAGGGCACCAGCGAAGTGCAGATGATGGTCATTTCCGGCGCGCTGCTGAAGTAAGGGAGGCAAGATTTACAATGAAAGCAATCGTTTGTGTAAAGCAGGTTCCTGATACCTCCGGTAAGGTGGCTGTCAAGGCGGATGGTACTCTGGACCGTGCCTCTATGGCAACCATCACCAACCCCGATGACCTGAACGCTCTGGAGGCCGCTCTGAAGCTGAAGGACGAGACCGGCTGCGAAGTCGTCGTCGTCACCATGGGTCCCCCGCCGGCCGAGGGTATGCTCCGTGAGCTGCTGGCCCGCGGCGCTGATAAGGCTGTTCTGGTCTCTGGCCGTGAGTTCGGTGGTTCTGATACCTTCGCGACCAGCCAGATCCTCGCTGCTGCTGTCAATAAGATCGGTGTCGGCCCCGAGGACGTCGTGTTCTGCGGCCGTCAGGCAATCGACGGTGATACCGCACAGGTCGGTCCTCAGATCGCTGAGAAGCTGCACCTGCCTCAGGTGACCTATGTTGCTGACATCCAGAAGGATGGCAACAGCCTCACGGTCAAGCGTATGCTGGAAGACGGCTACATGATGGTCAAGGTGCAGACTCCCTGCCTGCTGACCTGCATCAAGGAGCTGAATCAGCCCCGCTACATGAGCGTCAACGGCATCTTCACCTGCTACGACAAGCCGATGGAAGTGTTCGATTACAACGCTCTGAAGGACGATCCGCTGATCGAGGTCGATACCATCGGCCTGAAGGGTTCTCCGACGAACGTCTTCAAGTCCTTCACTCCTCCGCAGAAGGGCGCAGGCACTATGCTGACTGGCGACGATACCGCTGCACAGCTGGCTGGTATCCTGGCCAAGAAGCACCTGATCTGATGAAAGGAGCATAGGATTACAATGGCTGATTTTAACGAATACAAGGGCGTCTGGATCTTCTGCGAGCAGCGCCAGGGCGCACTGATGTCCACTGATTTTGAGCTGGTCAGCGAGGCCCGCAAGCTGGCTGATGAGCTGGGCTGCGAAGTCACCGGCCTGCTGCTGGGCGACAACGTCGAAGGCATTGCAAAAGAGCTGGGCGGCTATGGTGCCGATAAGGTCATGGTCTGCGACAGCCCGCTGCTGAAGGATTACACTACTGACGCATACGCCAAGGTCGTCTGCGACATGGTCAACGAGTACAAGCCTGAGGTCCTGCTGATCGGTGCTACCAACATCGGCCGCGACCTTGGCCCCCGCTGCGCAGCTCGTCTGCACACCGGTCTGACCGCTGATGCTACCCATCTGGACATCGATACTGCAAAGTATGTCGAGTTCCTGAAGGAGAGCTCCACCATCGACCTGTCCAAGCAGAAGTTCGATTACGAGGACCGCAACCTGAAGATGACCCGTCCTGCTTTTGGCGGCCATCTGATGGCTACCATCATCTGCCCCCGTTTCCGTCCTCAGATGTCTACCGTCCGTCCCGGCGTCATGAAGAAGGCTCCCTTCGATCAGGCCAAGGCCGATGCCTGCCAGATCGTGAAGCCCGCATTCAGCCTGACCGCTGACGACATCAAGACTGAGGTCCTGAGCGTTGAGAAGGCAGCTGAGAAGCTGGTCGACCTCATCGGTGCAGACGTCATCGTCTCTGTTGGCCGTGGCATCAGCAAGGACGTCAACAAGGGCATCGAGCTGGCTGAGCAGCTGGCTGCAGCTCTGGGCGGCGGCGTTGTCGGCGCATCCCGTGCTGTCACCGATGCCGGCTGGATGACCGCTGACCATCAGGTCGGTCAGACCGGTAAGACCGTCCATCCCAAGATCTATGTGGCTCTGGGCATCTCCGGCGCTATCCAGCACACCGCAGGTATGCAGGATTCTGAGTGCATCATTGCCGTCAACAAGAATGAGTCCGCCCCCATCTTCGGTGTGGCTGACTACGGCATCGTGGGCGACCTGTTCAAGGTCGTTCCCGAACTCATCAAGCAGGTCGAGGCAGCAAAGGCTGCTCAGTGATCAGCTGAGAAATAAGGTCCGGGAGGGCAGCTCGAGAGAGCTGCCCTCTTTTTGCATTTTACTTTTATAAATTAAGAAAGAAAACTCTATGATTTTCCCATTGACAGGAAAGAAGAAATATGATATATTCTATCCAGAGAGATGAAGGTGCTCAGGCACTGGAAAATCACTTGAATGTAATTGACTCAAAAAAGAGTTTGCGAATAGAATATTTAGCAAAGCAGTTGAAAAGCTGTGACGCAAAGCTAAAGGGCCTGTAAAATGGTAGCCAGTTGCATTTTTAAGGAATTACCTTTACTTTGTCTTTGAGTATCGTGATTCCTTTTTTTAGTCGCCGGAACAGTTCATGTGATGATGTCTCTCGAAACCCCACAGATGAGCAGGAAACATCTGTGGGGTTTTTATTTTTGTCTACGGTGTCGGGACGCCTTATACAAAGAATCCAAGAGGATGAAGCCGATTTGAGTCAGCGCGAAAAAACCTGAAAAAACTTGCAAAAAAGTGTTGACATCCGGCCCGGCGTATGGTATTATACTTGAGCGCCAAGCGCTGAGACAAAAGAATGACTTCTGAGTCCCAGCTGGAAGTAAAGCGAAAAGAACCAATAGACGTCCGAAAGTTCCGGTCAGCGCCGAGAAACTGAGAACGCTCCAAGTTCGATAAGAAACGAAAAACTTCGAAAAAAGAGCTTGACAAAAAATCACTTCTGTGATAAAATAATCAAGTCGTCAGCCGCTTGGCTGAGGCGCTACAGGACCTTGAAAATTGAACAATATCGAAAAACTTGTAACGGAACCTATTTTCGTGTTGGAAAAACACGTTAAACAATTCCAAACAAAGTAATTCACACAGGACGCAAGCGATTGCGTGCTGAGCGAAGAGAGATTTAACACTTTTTAAGTGATAAATATCATTTATAAAGAGTTTGATCCTGGCTCAGGACGAACGC
>OHBU01000242.1_pt1 | contig 24731 bp, 23 predicted proteins | sample 1577421 | NCBI WGS metagenome assembly OHBU01 (sample SAMEA3879550, study PRJEB24766) | human gut metagenome | biome: human-associated habitat; feature: feces | place: USA | collected 1985/1987 | reverse complement strand
CGAGGTTGTAGTCCACGGCACGTTGGGGATTGTAGGGAGCGAACTGGGCGTCGCCCGTGAGGTTGCCGACGCGCTCCTTGTATCGGATACCGGGGCGCCCCGTCATATACTGGAGCGTGTCGCCGATGCCGATAATGGGAAGCATAAGGAGGTCGGCGCGATACTTCACGGCGGCTTCCTGATACTCCTTGAGGGTGAATGTTAATTTACCTGCCATATTCGGGTGGATGAGTTGATGAGTTAAGAGTTGATGAGTGGGTCAGACCTCGGCAAAGAGGGCTTTGGCGGAGTTGTAGGTATCTACAAACTGCTCGACATCGTTCTTGGGCTTGGGTTCGCCGCCGGGCTTGTTGTCCTCGACAACCTGCTTCGACGGCTCCGCCGGAGTCTTGGCGAGTTTGGCCTGAAGGTCTGCGATGGTCTGTTTCTGCTCGTTGCAGAGGCGGTCTTTCTCGGCGAGCGCGTCTTCTATGGCGTCGAGCTGCGCCACTGTAACCGTAGCCGCACCGTCTTTGACGGTCAGCGGCTTGTCGGCGAGGATAGCCGACAAGAAGGTGTAAGTCTTGATCATTGCGGTGGTAATGGGATTGGTTAACGGTTTGAAGAAGGAAGTCAGGGCGGCGAGGAAGCGAGAAAACGCACTGTCCTTGTCGACTTCGGCGATGGGTATGTTAGGTATCGGCATACCCTCCGAGGCCATAGCCGAAGCGAGCGCGTCGGTGAGCTTCGGGGCCGGTTCATCGGCAAGGTCCGTGATTTCATCGACAAATCCCCAGTTGAGGGCTTCCTTTGCCGTGAGCCAGCCGCCTGCTTTCATCAGGGCGAGAAGGTCTTCCGTCTTGCGCTTGCAGCGCGAGGCGTAGAGTTGGGCGCAGTTAAGGTCGAGCTTGTCGAGGTCGGCCTTGATTTTCTCACAGTCGGCGATGAGCGTTGCGAACTGGTCGCTGTTAAGACTGCCCCACTCGAAGAAGGCCATCGAGCATTTATGCACAAGGTACATGGCCCCGGCATCGATGGAGATACGGGCCGCGCCGAGCGAAGCGATGGTTGCGGCCGAAGCATTGAGACCCACGAAATGCACATTGACATTGCCGTGGTTGCGGAAGGCTGCGGAGATAGAGAGGCCGGTGGCGAGTGAACCGCCGAGGCTGTCGATAAGGACGTTCACCTGCTTGCCATCGTTCTTTGCGAGTTCGCGGTCAACGGTCGAGCGGTCGAAGTCGTAGCCTCCGACGTAGCCTTTGAGCGAGATATGGTATGCGGTCTTTGACATGGCGTAACTGAGTTTTACACCACGAAGTTACCGCTGTAAATAAGGAGGGTAAAAGACACCGAAATTCACGAAAATTTCGTAACTTTGCAGAATGAAATTTGAAAAACCGCCATTAACATATAAAGAGCAAATCGAACTTTTGAAAAGTCGAGGCTTGGTATTCGATGATGAGCAGAAAGCAGAACTGCAATTATCGAATGTCAGCTATTTCAGGCTGAGTGCGTATATGCTTCCTTTCAAGAAAAATATTCACTCTGAAATAGTTGACGAGTTCCGATATGGAACAAACTGGAAATCGGTCTACGATTTATATGTTTTCGACAGAAAATTGCGACTTCTGGTATTTGATGCCATCGAGAAAATCGAAGTGGCTATACGGTGTCAGTTGGTATATGTCCTATCACACAAATATGGTTCGCATTGGCAGGATAATCCTGCAATATTGAAAGATCCATACGTCATTACCCTTAATGACGGAAGCAGTAAAACCGTTGACGTTTACACCGATATTCAAAATCATATTGCCGAGCAATTGATTAGCCAACAAGCCGAGCTGTTTATAAAGCATTACCACGAGACCTACGACGAGCCGCAAAACCCTCCATCATGGATGAGCGTCGAGGTAATGTACTTCAACCAACTGTCAAGGATATGTTCCAACCTGCGAGAAAGAGCCGACAAAGTCGCGGTTGCAAAGCATTTCTCGCTGCCTCCCGATGAATTTATTTCTTGGCTGCACACTATCAATTATGTGCGGAATATCTGTGCGCACCATGCGAGATTGTGGAACAGAGAGATAAAAATAGTACCATCAGTACTGCGTTTCTCCAGAGATAAGGTATGGATTTCCGACCCGGCACAAGCTAAAAGAAGCAAGATTTATTATACCTTGTGCATGATAAATTACTTGTTGCAGTCGGTCAATCCAAACTCCTCATTTTCGGAGCGCCTAAAGCAGTTGATTTCCGAATATTCTCCGAAAATAAGTGCGATGGGATTCCCGGAAAATTGGAAAAGCGAAGAAATTTGGAAATAATGTGCCTAAAATTTTGGCGGTTCAGAAAATAGTAGTAACTTTGCGGAACAAAACCGACAACACATTGTTTACAAGATAACAAGCCTCTCAGGCGTCCGAAAGGAGCATACTTGAGGGGCGTTCTTTATTTTAGGTCATTGCTATCATTAGCGATGACCTAATATTTTATAGATAAACAGAGCCGCCCCGGAGGGCGACCCTGCAAGGAGAGAGGGAGGAAAGGGGTCAGATTCGGCGGAACACGTGATTGTTGGCGCCCATGTTGTAGTCCCACATGAACAGGTCGCGTCCGAAGGCTTCATAGTCGAAATAGCGCGAGAGGTCGCCCATCAGTTTTTCGAGGTTGTAGCACTCATTGACGATGTGCCGGGCGAAATCTTCTTCGCTGTCCCATTCGCCGCAGTAGGCTTCCTCGAAGTTGTCGAGTTCGTCGGCAAACTCCATGTAATCGTCTACGGCATCGACATCGTACTTGTCGCACAGCTCCGTGTATTCCTGAATGTGGTCGAAGTCTTCCTCGGACATGAAGCCCTCGTTGTACCACTGGCGGGGGAACGCCTCGTAGTCCTGGGCCATCAGCTCCGGGTCTTCCTCGTCGGCGTGGATAGCATTGCAGAAGTCGATAAACTCGTCGTAGTCGCTGAAGCTGCTGAGGTCGATCCACAGACCGCAGAGAGAGCCTTCGTTGTACTTGCCGTAAGTACCGACATAGACGGAGGGTTCACCGTCGCAGCCGCTCTTGTGTTCGCTGACCGCTTCCTGAAGTTCTTCGGGCGTGTAGCCCAGTTCGGCGAGTCGTTCTTCGACTCTTGGAGTGATGTTGAGTTCTCCGAATTGTAGTCTCATTGTAGTTGAAATTGAGGGGTTAAACATAAGGTTCATTGTTTTTGTTTTACACTGCCCCCAAAGTGCCTTCGGGCGGACCGATGAGGCAAGGGTGATTGCCGTTCTGCAACGAAGCGAAGAACGGAGGAACGCGGAGCGCAAACCTGCCCTTGCTGTTCCGAACGGAGGTAATAACTTTGCGGCGTAAAACAGGGCAATGGGCCTGACGTGGTAGCCCGACAGATGGAAACGAAGATGAGAACGGAAAGCAGGGGTTGCTCAACACCAAGAGTCAGAAGAACAGCCGGACGGGCTGCATGACCGGAGCAGGGAGCGGTCAACAAGAGAGGATGCAGGTGTGACCCGACGAGTCTCTGTGCCGGTGCTTACGAATATGGCAAGTGCAATGACGGCTCGCGGACTGAGGCTTGACCTACTCGGCGACCACGACACCGCTTTATCCTGCAAGGCGTTCCATATAGACAGGCAGACCCATTCCTTAATTATGGCTCGGACTATGAGAACTTCCACCGCCTACCTCTGAAAATCAAGAGTAATGTCCGAGGATGATTCCGACCGCCAAAATCCACGGAGCGAAAAAGTGCGATACGTATGTTGCCGATGCCGTACCGCTGACAATTGGAGTATGCGGACAGGCCGACAACCCGAAGGGTCACTGCCGAGAACGGAACAGGCACCTGACACATCGTGTGCTATGACCAGAAAGATGGGCCACTGCTCACGCCAATTATGAAGCCGCGCTGTTCAACGTGACCACAATATGGGCGCACCGCTGAATGTTCCGCGGCATCTGACCCCTCCCTCACTCCTGCAAAGTGTCGCCCTCCGAGGCGGCTCCATCCAATGAAAAACCGCCGACGCCTCACGCGCCAGCGGTTCCGGTAACTTCAAAATCTGTAATGACTGTTGCCGCATCCCTGCGGCGCAACGATTGGGAATGTTCTTGATGCAAAAGAATATCATATCACGCACGGCACCATCGAGCGGATGGCGATGTGCTTTATTTCGTATTCATACCCGGCGGCGTCGCCCGACGGGAGGCCGCAACGCTGCTCCGACTCAACTTGTGGATGTGGCGCTTCGAGCGAGCCGATCAGGTAAGACTTGCCGTTTACGTCGGTAACGACAAAACCGAGGCAAGGATTCCTCGGAAGCCGCCGGTCGGTAAGAAATTTCAAGGTGGCGGTGTCCTCGTAACCGGCACTGTCCTTTTTGGTCTTGCACTCGCAGGTCGGCTCGTCGAAGAAGGCAATCGGATGAACGTCTGTAAGGACAGCCACCGTCATGCCGCAGATGGCAGAGAGGTCAACTCGCCTCGGCAGATGTCGGCAGTCAATCCAGCCGATAGCCTTTATTCCGGGAAGTATCTGTGTCGAAGTCCGCATAGTCGTAGAAAACGTAGAATAGAAAATTATGGCCGCTGAAATCAATGAGATTTTTTGCGGTTATATTGTTTTTTCGCCCTGTCTCGCATCATGTAGATGTTGCGCTGACGCTGATAACGTTTGGCGATGGCGTTCCAGTTCTTCTCGGTCGGCTCGATGCCGTGCTTCTCCATCCAGGCATAGATCAGCTCGTCCTGACGCTTGCCTATCTTTCCGAAGTGATGCAGTTCCTCCCAAAGCTGAATGTCGAAGCGGTTGCGGATAAGATTGAGCAACATCGACATGGCACGTGGCGGCAGGTAATTGTACGTCTCCGGCGGACGGTTGCGGAACGTCGGAATCCTGACGGCCAGTTTGCCGTCGGCGCAGACCTCCGGCTCCATCCCCTCCGGCAGCTTGGCCATATACAGTTCGAGCGTCTTGCTCTCGACAGAGCCACGGGTAAGATGAACCGGCACCTCGCCGCCGTGTTCGTTTACGAACCACTGCGCGAGATAGTCTTCCAGAGGTAAATAGATGCAAAGGTTGCTCATGAAACAGTCTGATTTATATACAAAATTACCTAATATCAGCGTGTTAGCCTAATAATCAAGGGGGATAATGGGTGACTTGCGGGGATACTTCGGAGTCGATTAGCGATTATTTTTATCAGCCCGGCAAAGAGTAAAAATATGGGAGTGGTATAATCGGCGGGGTGACAGCGTTGACACGGGAGCCACGGTGACACGAAATCCAAACTGCGATGCGTAAAGCCGCTTAACTACAATACTTTATCTTTTTTGAAAGAAAAATAAGTATGTATAGGTATGGCTCGGAAGTGTCAACCGTTGGCTCTGAAAATTTTCGGAAAATCGAAAATGACTACAAGTGTCAACGATTGTCAACCATAGGGGAATATGATAAATAGTTGATAACCAAAGAGTGCTTTATTGTCAACGCTGACTTTCGCGGAACATACGCTTTTGCTTTCCTCTGATTGAGTATTGGAAAATAAAAAAGGCCAACATCCGGGTGTTGACCTGAGAGATAACATAGGGGAAGATAATGTCAGAACGGCAGATCTTCCTCCTTGTCGGGAGTGTCAAAGAGCGAGGTCGGCTTTGGAGGAACCGCCGGAGATACAGGTGCGGAGTCGGTCGGGTCCGCGTCCTCGGCCATTTCCTCTGTCTCGGTTATTACTTCGGTTTCGAGGTTCAGCCCGAACTCCGCTTTGAGCATGGCATAATTGAAGCACATAGCCTTGGGGCGGTTGACTTTCATCTTCTTGGTCTGAGTGCCGTTCACCGTTTCAAAGGTATAGTCCGGCGTACCGTTTGCGAGAAGAATAGTGAAGCGGTCCTGTTTCAGACCGAGGAACGAGGGATGCGAGCGGAGATATGAGAGCATCGTACTCCAGTTGCTACGGTTGGCAGTGGCGTTAGCCGCACCCCTGCCGTTGAAAAGTCCGGCTACTGCGGCGCTGTTCAGATACAGCACGGGAGTAGGCTCGGCGAATATCATATCCTCCTTCATGGTAGTGGAGCGGAAAGTGCGGTGCCACTTGATGCGGAAATGCGCCTTGTCGATGGCGCGGCCCTGGGTATGGAAGCCTTGAAGCGCCTCCCAGAAGTCGCCCATCTCGGAACTTTCCTGAGCGGTCTCGTTCTGCAGACGCATACCGGCCACGGCCACCGTGAGCAGGTCGTTGTAGCTGAACGGCAACGACAGCACCGATTCGAGGGTGCGGAAAGCGGCAAGCGGAATAATCCAGTTGCCGAAGATACGGTCATGTATCTTCTCGCCCTCGACAATCTTAGACAGCTCCGATTTAGTGAGGGAGTAGGCGTTTGAGAAATTTTTCTCAAACATTTGCCGGTGGCCGAGGACTTCGAGGGTCAGGTGTGTATTGCCGAGCGAACACATAGCCACAAGATCCTCGTAAGCGTCGCGCTCCGGCTTTGTGAACGATGTCTTGGAGAAAGCAAGGAACAGAACACGGGTAAAGAGTGCCATGTCCTGTGTGGGCTTATCCTGGCCGCATAGGGCTATCCCGGTGGAGATGATAGTCTGCGCCGCCATGCCGTCCGTGTTCTGATTCTTCTTGGTCTGACCGCCTCCGCCCCACAGACCTTTGAGGTATGCGATTTTCCGCACATCGAGGTCGTTCTTATACTCGTCGAAAACGACAAGCGAATTGACCGCCTGACTGACGCGGTCATTCATGGCCGGAACGGAGGTAACGCCGAGGTTCGGCGGGTCAACGCTATGTATAAAGAACGACTGGAGAGAGGTCGCAAGCGTAGTTTTGCCGGTGCCTTTCTCTCCGAAAAGGTTAAGGATTGGGAAATGGCGTGTGCGGTTGAAGATAACATCGCGGTAGAGAGTGGCAAGCAGGTAGCAGAAAGCGATTTTGGCATTGTCGCCAAATACTTTGACGAGTTGTATGGCAAAGTCGTAGAGCTTTATGCCGCTGCGGTTTTCATGGATGAAAAGCCGCTCGAACTGATAGATTTCGGGGTTGTTCTCATACATCTTCGATGTGGCCGGGATATAGAACGACCTGGAGGGGGCGGTTTCCACGATACCGAGGTCATCGACGGCCAGGAAGCGGTCGCCGTTGAAAACGCCGTTGCCAAAGGCGAAGAAGCCGTTGACGGCATCCCAGCCCATCTTGCGGACACGCTCTGCGGAGCGGGTGCCGCGATAGAGATATTCCTTTACGTTGTTGAGCTTGTCTATCTTGGCTCGCCATATATAATTGCCGACGGAGCCGACGCGCTGCTGAAATGTAGTGAGCGAGCATAGTTCAGACTCCCTGAACTCTATCTCGACCGCCTCGTTGAATTTGTTTACCATGCGGAACAGACGTGTGCCGTTGGTCTCGTCTTTGATATGGTAAAGGGATTCGAGGAAGAAATTTGAGAGCCTTACGGCTTCTCCCTCGTCGTAGGTATAGAAGCAGTTGTCGATGATGTTCAGATTGCACTGGCGCAGAAGTTCCTTCCTGCGCTCGGCATCGTTCTTCGGGTCTGACTTGGCGGCACGTTGCCGGGCTTCCCCTTTGGCACGGCTTATGGCGGCTTTCCACGATTTGACTGTGCCGTTGATTTTGGCGAGAGAGGCGATGCACTCGTCAGCGATGGCATCGTCCTTGATATGTCGCAGCAGGTCTGCGACCTCGGCGACAATCACGCGCTGTTCGGCAAGTGATGAAGCCACGGAGAATTTCTTCTCCGCGACCCAGAGGATAAACGGCTTCTCAGGAATGGCGGCGTAAATCTCCGGCGAGAGAATGTATTCGTCGGCGTCGTTCTTGTGGAGAATAACGGCATCATCATCGGCTTTTTCCTCGTTAAACGGCAGCTCGCGCACCGTGACATCGAAACCCCGGCGCACGGCTTCGGCTCCGTTAGTCATAACGGCCTTGAAGCCGGGCCCGAAAGACTCATCTTTCGGAGGGTCGGAGTCCGGGATAAAGCATAGGGATTGTATATGCTTTTTGAGGATGTCGAACTGGGTGCCACTCCAGGCGGTGCCGAGAGTGGCGACGGTGTTTTCAAGCCCGATGGACTGGAGGCGCAGGACATCGGGCGCACCCTCGACGATATTATAGTAGAGCGCATCACGGCAACGGCTTGCCCTGTCGATGCCGAAAACGGACTCACCTTTGGTAAATACCGACGAGTTGCACGAGTTGACGTATTTTCCTACCTTGTCGGCCTTATCGTCGCCGAGATAGCGGGCGGTGAAGGCAATGACGCGCCCGAAGCGGTCGCGGATAGGGATAACAAGGCGGTTTCGGAATAAGGTATATATCCGACCACTCTTTTCATCCCGTTTGTAAATGCCGGACTGCACGAGCAGATCTTCTGTGATAGCTTTGCTCTTGCAGTATTCCATAAGAAGTTTACCGTCCTTCGGAGCCAGACCGATGCCGCAGGTGGAGCAGAAATCCTCCGGCCATCGTGAGTAAGCGTACTCACGGGCAGCGCTGGCTTCATCGCTCAGTTCCACTCGGAGCTGATCGAAGAAGAATTTATGCACCGTGGCGACGGCGGCCAGGACTGATTCTTTCAGTTTCGCCGCCTCCTTTTGTTCGTCGGTCTGTTCTTCCTGAGTGTATTCGATATGCAGATTGTTGGCTTTTGCGATGGCTTCGACGGCCTGTAAAAAGTCCATCCCCTCGCGCTCCATATAGAATTTGATGCCGTCACCCCCACGGTGGCAGCTATGGCAGAACCAGAGGTTTCTGCCGGGCGTGATGGAGAAGGAGGGTGTGTTCTCGGAGTGGAACGGGCATGAGGCGAACATCGTTGAGCCACGGCGACGGAACTCCAGCCCCCACGATTTCAGAACATCCTCGATGTCGAGATTGCGTACCGCCTCTATTGTCTTGTCGCTTATCATAATTCTTTGGCTTTATCCCAGCAGTCGATGATTGACTGGCCGGTGTATTTGAGTCTGCGCGGATTGCCGTTGCAGGGAGAGATCAGACCCATGCGGCGCAGTTTGCGCAGGGTCTTGTGGCAGATGCCAAGTTCGGCACAAGTCCGCTTAACCGAAAATACACCGTCGGGGTCGCATTTGGGGCGTATCTCAATCATGGCTGCGGTTGCTCTGTGTCGGGCGGCGTATCATCAAAGATACGCTTCCCGGCCTCGTCCTCGATAATCTGTTTGGCGTGTTCGGGTATGCGGCAGGCCATACCTTTCCAGTTGAAGAAGGTCTGCCGCCGGACACCGGCCAGTTTGGTTACGCCGGTCACGAACTCGACCCTCTCCCAATAGGAAAGAGTGTCAAGAAAGGCGTTGAGCTGCGTGGCCTCAATATGCTTTATATCGTTGTTCGTCATAAGCGTTCAGATTTGTTTGTTCCAGAAATTTATAATCTCGCTTCCGAGATAGAATTTCTTTGCGGTAGACTTTCTGACACCTGCTTTAATGCGTCCGGAGAGGGTATATTTTCTCAGGCTGTTGCGGTGGATACCGAGCAGTTCGCAGGTTTCTGTAACTGTATAGCGTGAGTTAGGCTGTACCTTTGGGGCTTCCGTTACCATAATCAATAATCCTTACCGTCTGCGAACAGATAATCAACATCAATGCCGAGAGTTTCGGCAATGATATTTTGGATTATCGGTTCAGGTTTGAACTTGCCGCCTATCCACAGGCGCACAGTGACCTCGGAGCGCCCCGTCGCGTCCATGAGGTCTTGAATAAGTTGTCTTCCGGGAGAGAGCTGCGCCATCTTTTCCTTGTAGAGTTCCGCGAGGGAAATTTTTCTTTTATCCATTATAAGGAAAATTTTAGTGGGTAAATCTTTGGTTATATCAAGAAGAAGTGCTAACTTTGCAATGAATTTAGTAAGGCAACGAAAGCAACTAATTCTTGGTTTGGTTAATATAACCGCAAAGTTAATGCTTTTATTGCATATATTCACCACTAAAACGGCAGAAAAATTGTTAAAAATATGAGGCCGAAAGGACAAATATTTGACTTAAAGACGTTTAGAAGCGACTACAATCTCACGCAGAAGGAGATTGCGGAAGCTGTCAAGCGTCCTCAAAGTTTTCTGTCCGCGATAGAACACGGCAAACGTTCAGCACCTCCTGGCTTTCTCGATGACCTGACGCGGTTATATGATGTGGATAATATATCTGATTATTTACGCGACAGGGACGAGCCTACATTCGGGGAAGTAAAGAACGTAAAGGATGCCATTGTGAACTCTCCGGGCGGTCTGATACTGCTGAATGAATTTGACGACAGACTAACAGCAAAAGATATTCTCAGAATATTGTCAATAGAGGAAGAAACGAGGGAAAAAGAGATAAAGCAAATGCCTCCACAAGCACCACCTCCCGAAAGTTCCACGGTGGCAGAGTTGGTGAGGCTGCTGTCAGAATCTCAGGCTCGGTGCAACAGTGCCGAGGCGAGAGTCAAAGAGTTGGAATTGCTTGTCGCCGACTTGCAAGCACAACTCCCCAAAAAGAAAAAAAAATAAACCTTGTACATTACCTTGTACATGGCAGAATAGAGTTTGTTATATATTTGTAAACCAGCTGTATAGAGCCGCAATAGCAATACCTCATAATCAGGGAGTCCTAGGTTCAAGCCCTAGTGGGACCACCCTTAAATCGGACTATATATTTGAATTTCAAATATATAGTCCGATTTGCTTTTTGATTTTGTCCACAAATTGTCCACCAAACCGAAAATTAGCATCCCGTGGACAAAAAATTTTTCATCTCGGAGCGTTAAATTTTCATAAATGCTAAAATCCTCAGAAAAATCCGTTGGCTCAAACATTTCATCGGAGGAGGGTGTTTTCTATTTCGGTGACTGTTTCACCGATCTCTTACAAATACCCCTCCGTTATGATTGACGCTAACAAATACGCCCAAGCGAAGAGGATTCTGCAGGAGTGGAAGACCTCGCATCACGATGAATACTGTTGTTTCACTGACTGGATGCATGACCGTGACGGTTCAGGTTTCATGGAAATATTCAACAATGCCATAGCCTTCCTACCGCTTTTTGAAAAAGCCATCATAAGACATATCAAGGATGACAAGACCGACGGCATCACAGACATTGAATCCATGCTCAAGGAAATCGGTCTTGAATCCCATCTGATGAAAGGGTTGAACACACCACACATCACCGGCTCCACATTCATGCCTATGATGGCTTGGCTTTTCTTTGGCCGCAGCTTTGAGTGCATGGTGGAACATGGCGAGGAACTGCTCAGGAATCAGAAACAGAATTTCCTGATGCGCATCGCCATCAAGAACAACATAAAGTTTATCGTCCGACAGAGTATCTCCATCAACGCCCGCAAGGAAGAAGCCTGGATCCATTTCGTAGACGAGCAACGAGAGATGGGCGTTGAGCCTACGGTCACAGGGAATGTTGTCTCCAAATTCAAATCCATTGGCGGCGATGAGAAAGAAAAGCTGAGACAGTCGGAGAAGAAACGCCCGGCAGGACGAGCTGTGAAACGTCGTTCACTCACGGAACTGATACCAAACGGAGATGATTATCTATACGAAACCATCGACGATCACGTGAGAATACGCAACAGTGGAAAGGATTTCGCCATGCTCTATATCGTGCTTCATGAAGGGCAGGCATTAGCTCGTACAAATATCGTGGAATTTCATGCCGCCTTGACAGATCGGTACAGAAATAAACCGGAGGTATCCATACCTACTCCCCGTAGCATCCAGGAGGGTCACAAGAGCCTATCTGAAATAGTAACCATTGGAGGCAATCGTTTGCGCGCGTTTGAGTTACCGGGATACAAGGAAGAGTTCAAGGAGATCTGGAAAAAACTCAGCATAACGGACTATCGATATAGTTCATAATATCATCCTCCACCGAAATCATTTTATCAGAAGCCATCTGACAGCAATGTCGGGTGGCTTTTGTCGTTTTAGGCCGTTTCCGGAAGCTGCGAAAATGGCTAAATTCTTCGTTTAATTTCGTTACGAAGTAAAACGAATTTAAACCACTGTGTATCAGTGTTGTATATTTGCAAAGCGAGAACTTTTGTATTTACTTTGCACCGCTGAAAGACACACGATACGCAGTGGCAGCGAAGCTCATCAGGGAAATTGACCGGTCGCCCCGAGAGCCATCGCCATAGAAAAAAGCATCGTCATGTCGATCAGACTTGTCCGCATTTAAATGTTGTCGGTGCGGGCATTGAGTTAACCCAGACGACGCGAGATTTTCAACAATGACAGGATTGTCCCAACTTTTGCAGGAAGGAGCCGCGGGCCTCATGGTCAGTGTTCCCCTGTGCGACCTCAAGGAACTTGTCGATTACACAATTGCCAAGACCAAGGAGAAACTGCTGCCAGTGTTGAAGGCAGCAGATGCAGATCCGCTGATTCCCCGTTTGGAGGTGATGCAGATGCTTGGTGTGTGCGCCAACACCCTTAGGAACTGGCGCAAGAGTAAGTATCTTGAGGCAGTGCTTGTAGGCACAAAAGTCTACTACCGCACGTCAGCCGTTAACAAAGTCCTCGACGAGTATGGAAAAGAAAGATGATGTAAAGAAAGGTCTTGACCCTATCCTTGTGCTCGGCAAAGCGGTCGACCATCGGGAATCGTTGCGCGGATGCGAGTTTCCCCTCGGTGCCATGCCGATGAAGATTCAGAGGATTGTACGCGAGGCAAACAGTTGCTACGGTTATCCCGTGGACTATCTTGCCGGTGCCATGCTTGTGGCAATAGGACTCGGCATCGGCAACACCCATTTCGCCAGACTCAAGGGTAAATGGGACGAGAGTGCCATCCTCTTCCTTGCCCTCGTCGGTAAACCGGGAGCCTGCAAGTCGCATCCGCTGAATTTTGCCATCCGCCCGTTCACCGAACTTGACGGCGAGGCAACCCGTGCCTATGTCAAGGCTTGTGAGGAATACGAGGCTCAGCGTGAATTGCCAATGAAGGAGCGCACGGATCCGCATCCGAAGATGCCGGTATGCAAACGCTTCCTGATTTCAGACGCTACGCCGGAGGCCATGCTGATGATCCATTCACAGAATCTTCGCGGCATCTGCATGTGGAATGACGAGCTTGCCGGGTGGTTCAAGAACTTCAACCGCTACAACAAAGGTTCTGACGAGGAGTATTGGCTGAAACTGTTCAACGCCAACCCCACATTCTCCGACCGCAAGGGGATGAAGAACTCCGTCTACATCTCCCGGCCTTTTGTCAGCGTTGTCGGCACGATTCAGAACGGTATCCTCAACGAGTTGGCCCAAGGCAGCCGAAGCAGTAACGGCTTCATTGACCGTCTGCTCTTCGTCATGCCCCAGAATCAGGACAAGGTGGCGTGGAGCGACCTGGAACCGACCTTCGACATCGAGGAAGAATGGAGGCGCATCATCAACAGGCTCGTTGAACTGCCCATCGATTCCGATGAGGACGGCAATATCCGCGCGGTATCCATTCCTTTTGCTCCGGATGCCAAGAGGCGGCTCTACGAGTGGCAAAGATGCAACACCGAGGAATGCAACCGCGAGGAGGACGATGCGCTGAAGGGTGTCTACAACAAGTTCGATTTCCATGCCATCCGGTTTTGCCTGATTATCCAGATGGCGCGTTGGGTTTGCGGAGATGCAGACAAGGAGGAGATTGACCTTACTACCGTAGAGAACGCCGTTTCACTCGTCGATTACTTCAAGGCCACCGCAACCCGAGTGCAGGGAATAATCCGCGAGCTGGAACTGACCGAGCAGCAGAAAGCAGTCATCGGAGCGTTGCCGCAGGAATTCTCAACGGAAGCCGGAGTGGCAATCGCCTCGCAGATGGGTATGCCGGAACGCACGTTTAAGGATTTCATCAAGCGGTTCACAGGAGTGCAGTTCAGGAAGGAACGGCATGGAGTGTATTCAAAGCTTTAACTCCTGCATTTTCCGCATTATCCGCATTTTGAAATTCAAAAATGCAGAAAGTGCAGGAAATGCAGACAAAAGTTGATGAAATGAACAATCACAGATTCATACTCCAGCCCTACAAGGGCCCGGGCTCCCGACACACTTGTCCATCATGCGGCAAACGGCGCTGTTTCTCGCGATACATCGACACGGAGAATGCAATCGCATTTCCCGATGATATAGGCAGATGCGACCATGAGCAGAGTTGCGGCTTTCACAAGACACCAAAGGATTATTTCAGCGAACATCCCTATTCGGTTCCATCCCCGGCTTCGGCAATCCATCGACCGGAATTGCCCAAGCCAAGGAGTCCATCGTTCATCGACGCAACGATTGTCACCCAATCATTGCGAGGATATGCGGCCAACAACTTCCATTGATTCCTTGTGTCGCGCTTCGGCCCCGCTGATGCCGGGGAACTGGAGCAACGCTATCGCATGGGCACATCTAAGCACTGGCATGGCGCGTGCGTCTTCTGGCAAACTGACCGACTCAACCGAGTCCACGCAGGCAAGGTGATGCTCTACGACACCGAATCCGGCAAGCGCATCAAGCAACCATTCAACCATGTGACGTGGGTCCACTCCCTGCTCCGGTTAAATGATTTCAATCTTCAGCAGTGTCTTTTCGGAGAACATCTGCTGTCGGAGAGACCGAATGACCCGGTTGCATTGGTGGAGAGCGAGAAGTCGGCAATCATTGCCTCCTGGTATCTTCCACAGTATGTGTGGCTCGCAACCGGCGGTAAACACGGTTGCTTCAATGAAACGGCATTGCGGTGCCTATGCGGTAGACAGGTCACACTTTTCCCCGACCTTGGCGCGACCGTCCATTGGAGAGGAAAGATGGAGTTGATGAAACGGCTCGGAATAGATGTGTCGCTTTTCGACTTCATGGAACTCAACGCCTCGGTGGACGAGCAGACCGAAGGTCTCGACATTGCCGACTACCTCCTGAAGATTGAGCCTGATGAAGCTATCCTTCAATCTATGATACGCCGCAACCCGTTCCTCGGCAAACTCATCGAGGACTTAGACATGCATCTTGTCTCGGTTGAGCGGATGCCACAACAAACCCGATTGAGCAGTCAACCCGATTCATTAACCCGCCGGACAACCGGCACAAACCCTTTATCCCAATGACTAAAATCAAATCAAACCCCAAATCCATCGAGTCAACCAAGTTGACCGATAAAACCCTTAACCCCAACCCCCAAATGAAACAGAAAACTGAAACAACTCCCGCATCGGCTATGACCGATGCACCCGTAGGACCCGTTGCAACCAATGCTCCGGTTCTCCCTCTCTATGCCGGAACTCTGGCATCAGAACCTCTTGTTGAACCCGTGGCCGTCAGTGAACCCACTACTCCCGGCACCTCGGCAGAACCGCTCACTCCCGAGCGCCCCAAGCTGTCGGGCAAAAAGCTGATGTTGGCTGAACGCGATGAATACGTAGCCACGTTTCTCTCGCCGCACTCCGTCACCAAGAAGCACGGCATCAACATCGATGACTCCCTTTGGGAGGAACTCGACACCGTGGTCAGAAGATTCGGCAAACGTGGCTCGACAGTCACCGCCTTGGTTCACCACATCCTTCGTGACCATCTTGACCGTAACGCTCAGAACCACGAAGTCTGGCGTAAACTCTAACTGAAAATTGCACCTTGTTCAGCGTCCTGAGGGGGCTTGGCGAAGCCAATTTCATGGCGGCGCAGCCTCTGCGAAGCTATTGAAAAAAGTTGGAATGGCAATATACCTTTTGAGGAACTCAAAAGGGGCAAATCCGCCCGTTCCCCGGGTCGTATTAGCCTTTCTCCCGATGGTCGCTGAACTGGTGCAATGATTATAGTCACTTAAACATACGAGCCATGTACAACCCTGACGAAAAGAACGGCCGTCCGAGGCTCGGACGGGCCAAGAAGAACATCTCTTTCCGCATAAGCTGCGACCGTGACGAGGCTGACATAATCACCATCAAGGCGGCTCGCGCCGGTATGCCGAAGGCTGTATATATCCGCGAGTCTGCCGTGGCTAACACGTTCACGCCCCTGCTGTCAGGTGCCGAGAAGGAGTTCATTCACGAAATAAGGAAACTTGGAAGCAATCTCAATCAGATTGCGAAAATGGCGCACGAATGCGGCTACAAATCGGCGGCCGCGAGTGCCGAAAACATTATCAACGAACTTGCTGAAATCATCGGCAAGGTCAAAAAACGAATTGAAAAATGATAGGAAAAATACTTAAATCCGGGTCGTTCGCGGGGAAGGTCGACTACGTTCTCCGCGTCAAACACGACCACAAAATCTTTACTCTCGACACCTGGAAAGTGCTCGGAAGCGATGGACTGATGGGTGAAAAACGCAATCAGATCATCGCGAGTTTCGAGGCGCAGGCGATGCAGAACCAGCGCATCGGCAAGCCTGCCGGACACATAACGCTGTCGTTCTCCGAGGAGGACAAGCCGCGGCTTACCGACGATTTCATGTTGAAAATCGCAAAGGATTATCTCCGGATGATGCACATGCAGAACACCCAGTGGCTCATCGTGCGCCATTACGAGACCACCAATCCGCATTGCCACATCGTGTTCAATATGGTCGACAACCGGGGCAAAAGGCTCGCCGCCGGACGCAACCGGTACTGCAACAAGAAGGTTCTTGAGGAACTCAACAAGCGCTATCGTCTTGCAAAACCCAAGAACCAGCATCCCGAAATCGAGAAGCTTCACGGCATTGACCGTGCCATCGCCGAGATAAGGATCGCCGCAAAAGCGGCTTTGAAATCCGCCAAGAGCTGGGATGAATTCAACCTGCTTTTATCGAAATACAACGTCACCACAGAATTCAAAAACCGCAAGGGTACCAAAATTCCCGAGGGAATAAGGTTCCAGACAGGCGACTTCAAGGTGAAAGGTTCGGCCATCGGCGATGAATTCAAGTTCAGCAAACTCGATGCTTATTTCGAATCCTTCAAGCCGAAAGAGAAGCAACCGAAGACCCAGGTTCGCGCAAAAGCCAAATCGGCCGACCACGATTCCGGCATCAATGCCACCCTTAACATGGCGAAGGAAACGGCTTCATTTGCCAATGAAACAACCTCCGGTTTAGCTTCCGCAACCGCCAGTGCCGTAGGCGATCTGTTCCAGCTCGGTAGCGGTTTTGACCCCGATGCCGAACGCGAAGCACGCGAATTGATGAAGAAACGTAAACGTAGAACCCCTAAACTACACTTCTAATGAGTAAGAAAACCGACAACCCTATCCCGGCTGACAACAGCCTCCTTATCGAAAAAATCAATATTACCGTCGGGCGCATTGAAGAAACCCAGGAGAAAGGCTTTGCTTTTCTCGAAAAGAAAATTGACAAAATCCCGACGACTCAGGCACCTCCACCTTCGCCACAAGAGCCACCGGCGGCAACTCCATTCGAGGTGACACTGCCCGATGACATCGCCCGAAGCGGAGATATCCGGAAATTGGGTGAGGCCATGCAGATCACCAATGGATCCATGAAAACCGTGGTCCAGGGCATGGGCGAACTCAGCAAATCGATCGCTGAGATTCCCCATGTCGATGCGAAGTCCATGGCGGAAACCGTGGCAACTGCAACCGCTACAAAAGTCGAGGCAAACCTCTTGCCGAAAATCCAGCAGGCAGTTAAGGATGCCGTCCCTTCACCTCAACCGACCAAGGCTCCAGCCATCGGCGTGGACGACATACGGAGCATCAACGCAAAGCTCTCTCGTATCGAGCAGAACATTGACTTTCGTGAGAAGTGCCAGGCGCAATCCTCACTGATAAAGAAAATCGGAATAATCCTGATTGTCGACATGCTCATCGCAGTCGGTTCCCTCTGGTGGGTACTAACCCTCCGCGAGGAGAACGAGCATCTCCGAAGAGTCGAATGGCTTTACCGCTGGAGCCGAAACTCGTTCAAGGACTCGGAAACATTTCAAGACTTCGAACGAAAAATGCTCTACGGCACAAAGGAAGAACGAGAGAACTACAAGACGGTAATCTTCAACAACGAGCGTACCGTCCCGCAGTTCCAGTACTTCCGCCCATCGACGACTGGCGTCCCGAACCGCCCAAGCCCAAAGACGATGAGTCCAAGCAAGAGCCATCATCGTCGAAACCATATGGTGAACAAGAGTCGGCCAAGTCAAAGACTTCAGCGCAGCAACCCGCAACCCGTCCGAAATCCGACCTCACTCCCGGTGAAATCGAAGCCATCAAAGCCGTCCGCGCCAACCCCCACATCCCCGAAGACGCCAAGCCTCCCCTCCCAGACGGCTACTAAGTCCTCATCCCTCTGCTAACCAATTCGCCCCGGCAATCACTGTCGGGGCGAACTTGCTTAGTATGAGTAGCTATTTTTTCATTATTCTGATTGATTTTCGTTATCTTCGGACTGATTTGCGTTGTTGCGGCGCATTTGCTCTTTGCGGAAGTTGTCCCAGCAGCGGTTGAAATTCTTGTGGGATTTGTAGTAGGTTATGCCGGTTGCTTGTTTGAGCAGGTAGAGTGCCCTCATACCAAGGCCGTTGTTTCGTTTCTTGCCGTAGTTTGGGTTCATCAGGCGGCGGTCAGGTTCAAAATCGAGTCTTACAGCGTCTTGGTCAATGGCATCGACGCGGGCCATAAGGTCAAGTATGAAGGGTTGTAGATCGGGTGCTTCGGGCGGGACCAACAACTCTATTTCGTCATTGGCAAATTTGTGCTTTTCCCATTTCTTCGCTTCTTTGACGGTAATAAACTCCTTATCCATAATGTAGACCTCGCCGTAGGTCGAAACAAAAAACGGCTCGTCAACTTTGTTGAAGCGGAACATGCTGTGTCCTCGTCCGTTTGACTCGATATTGAAGGAATAACCCGTCAAGTCCATCGGAGAAATGGAGTCGCCAACTATGTTGTCATAGTTGAAGCGGACTCTGAAATTCTCAAAATCAAGGTGTTGTTGAAAGAAACCTGCAAGATTAGGCACCCACTTACGGCTCGTTGTATCTGCGAGCACGTTTATGTCAATCGAAAATTTATCGCTGTTCTTCAGCCAGACCTCGGTCGGACTATACCTGCCGTGGATGGTGTCGGTTCCTATTTCCTTTGAGCGCAGGGACACCGGGACGGAGGGATGCGCGTTAACGCCCATCCAGTCCGACCAAGAGAAGTGGTGGTTGCAGTTGTCGCTTACGCTGTCGAGTCCCTGTGCATTGGTGAAGCGGTAATATGACTTGCTTTTGAGGATGCGTGGGTATGACCAGCCTTTGAATTTCACCTTTGGGTCCGGATTGAGCATGAAGTCGACCATCTTCTCGCGGAACAGGAACACCGTGTCGGTGTAGGTTGTCAGAGTGGAATATTCCCGGACATAGGCGAGCATGTGCATCACCTTTTGCTGACGGGATTCCACGACAACCTCGGCAAGTTCGGTGGGGTTGTCCTGAAGAAAGATTGTATCGGCTTCGGCGTCCGGCACAAGTTTCTCCTTGTAGCCCATGTACCGCACCGTAAAAGGATAATCCAATTTGGCAATATAAGGCATACGTCCCTTGGAGTTGCAGATGCCGATTACATTGCCCTTGCCATCGAACACAGAGGCACTTGGCAATGGTGATTTGGTCAGAGAATCTACGACAACCGCAGAATGACGTGTCTGCCCCATCGTATTGAGAATGGATAGGGCAAACACAATCAGCAGTATGTCGAATCTGTTTCTCAATGTTATTTACCGGTTCCGAATCGGGAAGTGTCCGCGGAGGTGTCTTTGGGTTTGAAGCCGTTGAAACGCCAGATGAATGTCAGGCGAAGGTTGCGGGTCATGTCACGCACTTTCATACGGTAGTCCTGGCCTTGGGAGTTGATGTTCAGTGTCGGCGACCATTTGTTGAAAATGTCGTCGGCTTTAAGGTCAAGTTCGCAGCAACGCTTTTTGCCGAACTGCCATTTCACACCCGCGTCAACCTTCCACATGCTTGACAAGTCGGCAATTCCCTGTATTGACGGCGAAATATAGGAGAAGTCAACCGAAAGTGACACGGGGCAATTCTCTGTGAATCGGATGGTGTTGTTCAAGCCACCGTAGAAAATCCACTTTTTGTTGTCAAAACTGAGCGAATGGAAATGGTCGGCCTTCTCACGTTGATTGAATACATTGGCCGTAGCCGTGGCGTTCCAGACATATCCGACTTTGAAGGGCACGTTTAGGTTAAGTCCGACAGTGCGCTTGAAGTTCATGTTGATAGTCTGATAAATCAGCTTCAACTCGTCTGGCGATTGATATGGAAGTTGCACGGTAGCCTTGTCGCCGTATTGAACATAGAGCGTGGCTACATATTTCTGCTTGAAGATGTAGGAGAATTGCCCCGAGTAATTGAGGAAAGGCTGCAAAGCAGGGGTTCCAAGAATCTCGCTATAACCATTCAGATAGCTCGACCCTCCGCGTAGTTCCCAATAAGAGGGATATTCACGCTCGGCATTGAAACTCAACTGGAAAATTGAAGTCGGGGTCTTGTAGTAGGTGGCTCCAAGCTGAGGAATGAAATTCCAGTTATGACGATATAAGTTGTGGTAATATTCCATTTTGCCGGAAGCGGCAAAGGAAAGCCCGAACGGGAAAGAGTGTTGCAGACTGACGTAGAAGTCGGCGACGTCCTCTTTCTGAACGCCGTTAAATCCGTCGGATTGAGGCCGTTCGTACAACTGGCTGCTTCGATCGTCGGAGTGTTGATACTCCACGCCATAACCGAGCTGCCAGCCTTTAATATCATGCTCCTGATCAACGTATGCATGGTAGCGGTTGATGCGCTGACGATTGGTGGCTATCACAGTTTCGGTATCCGAGGGAAGACTGAAAAGGTGCTGTGTGCGGTGCTCGAAATAGTGGGTGAAGTCGCCCCCGACCGTCAGACCGAATGGAGCGGTATATTTGGCAGTCACGTTATGATAGCCTACCGGAGAATGATATTTTACGTCATTGAGGAAATCGCCGAGGTTTCCGAGGGTAAGGTTTCGAGAATAGGAGTAAGAGGTAATCTGCCCGTTGTATTTCAGCTTGAAATTCTTATAGCCAGCGGCGGCATATATGAGGTTGGAAAGCGTGGAACTTGACCGCCGTGAATCGTCCTCAATCATCTGGCGGTTGCCGTTGTAGAGGTGATTGGAAAACGACTGCTCGTTGTTCCACCCCTTAGCTTTTGTCAGACTGTAATTCAGGTCAAAAGTCCAATCCTTGATAGCGTAAGTTGCGGCCAGCGTTGCGCCATACGAGCCATAATGAGCCTGATTGTAACCCAGCCGCGCCTCGCCTTGCAATCCGTCGAGCGGTGTAGGCGTTTTTAAAACGACATTGATCACCGCGCCGTTGACATGATACTTCGCAGGGGCCGCATACATTACCTCGACTGTTTTCAGTCGGTCAATAGGCGTTGAATACAGGAGCTGATAAAGGTTGCTTACAGGCATATTTGTCAGCTCACCGTTGAGGATTATCGTAACCTCTGAGGCTCCTGCAAGACCATACATTCCGTTATTATTGACGACTCCGGGGAGATAGCCGAGCGCTTCGAGAATGTTGGTGACGGGCTTGTCCTTGACAATGCCGGGCAAGTCAACAACCAATATTCCATCTTGGCTTTTGACCTGCGGTTTCTCTCCATTCACGACAACTTCATTGAGTTGTTGCGTGGCGAGCGTGTCGGCGACCTCGGATTGGGCGTATAGCGTACCCCCCGAAATCAGAGTGAGTATTGTTATGAGCATCAGTTTCATGGTGCAAATTTAGATATAATAGACTTAACAAAGCCTTATTTAGTCTTATTTCTGCGGTGGCACAGAGAAGATTATGATGAAATATGGCTAAATTTGCAGTATGAAAAGCAATCGGTTCAGAAATATAAGTATCTCGGTAATCTGCCTCTTGGTCGTTTTATTGGGAATAAACATATGGTACTTGGTCGGGCTTTACGGCTCGATTGAGCAGACTACGCGGCAACAGCTACATCAGGCTCTCGTTGATGCTGATATTGACGAGGTACTGAATCGTGTGCCGAAACATCGGCTTGACACGATTCCTGGTTTTCAGCTTGAACAAATGTCCCAGTCGCGTAGCATCGTTGGCGACACATTGTATATCACCGTGGAAGAAGCCGGGAAGGAGGCCTTTGTCAGGAAGAAGGCACTCCCCAAAGGCACCAACTACTCCGATAATATGCTTTTTGAAATCGGACTGGGAGCGCATGAAACAATCGACCGTCACCACGGCCCGTTTATCGAGGATGTTGACAGTCTTTTCAAGCGCAGCCTTGCAAAAATAGGCATCCATCCAGAGGTATGCTCGGTAGTGATGGTTGACAGCCTCGGGAACTTCATGGCTGGAGACTCCACGAAGCTTTCTCAGAAGGATTTGAGTTATTGCGAAGTGGAATATGATATTTATGGCAACAGTTATCGCGGTTACTATTCTTCGCTGACAGGCCATATTCTCCGGCAGATGTGGGTGATTATCGCAACGACTTTGCTTATCGTAATTTTACTTGCTTTTGCCTTCTGGTATTTAATCAATACCGTTCTGAAGTTGCGCAGCATAGAGGAGATGAAGGACGATTTTGTCAATAACATGACCCATGAACTGAAAACTCCCATAGCAATAGCATACTCAGCAAACGATGCGCTGCTCAACTATGACGAGGGCAACGACCGGCAAAAGCAACAAAAATATCTCGCGGTTGCCCTCGAACAACTTAACCGTCTGAGCGGACTCGTAGAGAATATCCTGTCGATGAGTATGGAGCGAAGAAAGACCTTGGCTTTCAACAAAGAAGGCATAGAGCTGTTGCCCTTCGTCAGCGAAATTGCCGCATCGCAGGAACTGCGAACTGATAAGGAAATAAAGATTGAGGTTGAAGCCTCGCCGGAAAATGTCACTGTGGAGGCCGATCCGACACACCTTGCCAACATCATCCACAACCTTATTGACAATTCAATTAAATACTCCGGTTCGGCTGTCGACATTAAAATCAGAATAGGCACCGAGAGCATGGAGGTGTCCGATAATGGCATCGGTATATCTGCAAAGGACTTGCCCCACATATTCGATAAATTCTATCGTGTGCCGACTGGCAACCGACTTGATGTAAGCGGTTACGGCATAGGTCTTTTCTATGTCAAAAGCATTGTCGAGAAAATGGGATGGAATATTGAAGTAGAAAGTAAAAAAGGTGATGGCACAAAATTCATAATTCGATTCTGCCATGAAAAATAAAGTTCTGCTTGTAGAAGATGAGAAATCGCTGGCTATGATAATAGCCGACACGTTGACTGGCGAGGGCTTCGATGTGGCCGTAGCTTTTAATGGCGAGGAAGGACTGGCGACATTTCAAACCGATGGTGCGGATGTCCTCGTTATTGACATTATGATGCCTCGAATGGATGGATTTGAACTCGGTCGAAGAATCCGCCAAATCAATCCCAATGTCCCATTCATCTATCTGACCGCACTTTCATCACTTGACAACATAGAAGAAGGCTTTGAGATAGGAGCCAACGACTATCTCAAAAAGCCCTTCAAGATACGCGAACTGATAATCCGTTTGAAGGCCATGTTGCGCCGCTATGGGAGCAGGCCAACGAACAATGATGATATTTTCCCGATTGGAAAATACATCTACAACGCCACATTGCAGACTCTTTGCATCGACGGTAAGGATTTGGAACTTTCGCACATCGAGGCAAAAATCCTCTCGGTACTCGCCTCAAATATCGGCCAGACCGTGGAAGCGTCCCAATTGATGGAAGCCGTGTGGGATAGAGATGACATCTACAACCGCAATTCCCTCCACGGCTTCATCCACAAACTGCGCCGCCTGTTATCCGAAGATCCCTCAATCGCAATCCTAAATCAGCGAGGAATCGGCTACAAACTGACGGTGAAACCTTAAATTTAGTTCAACTTGCTGGCACTCGGTTTATAAAAGGCGTCAATTGAAATAATCTCTCTGTGTTCACCTTCGATTAGGCCTTCATTAATAGCTTGAGATTTAAGGTTGGCGACTCTATTTTGATCACATTTTTTGTCGATAAGTATGAGGCAAACTCCATAATTGCTTGATTCGGCTTTAAGATATGCGCTCAACTAATTGTAAAAGCCCTTCTTTAATCCTGAATTAGAAGAAAGTTTCATTTCAATTAAAACCTTTGATCGAGCCCCTGATGATAGTTTGAAATCAAGTTCCCCTGCTCCTGCATCACATTCACGGGTAAGATCTATGTTGTTCGCCTCGCAGTAAGATTGTGCAATGCAAAAGAATAAATGTTGTGCTTGGTTTCTGAATACTTTCCATTCTCCCCTATGATTAAATCGTACATACGATTATTCTCAATCAGACTCTTGTATTTTGAGCAGATCTTCTGAGTGATGGATATTACATTATCTAAATTTTTAATTGGTTTGAATGGCAACAGGTCACTGGGGAAAGAATATTCTCCTATGACAGCGGAGATGTATTCTCCATCTTTATCACTTCTGAAGTCATAAGGGACTCCTTTGAGTTCCTTATAATAATCCAATACATCCTTGAGCAAAGCTTTGTCCGATAGCAGGGGGCTCTTGAGTTGATGTTTTTTTACAGTCGTTCTGTCCTTCCAATCTATCCCCAACTCAGTGCATATCTTATTCCTGATTTGTTGGTTGTAATTACAAACATCATCAATCTCTCTCCATGAAGACGCTTGTGGTAATTTACTAGGGTGTTCAGTTCCGTGTTCCAAAATTAAC
>OHBU01000236.1_pt1 | contig 24996 bp, 19 predicted proteins | sample 1577421 | NCBI WGS metagenome assembly OHBU01 (sample SAMEA3879550, study PRJEB24766) | human gut metagenome | biome: human-associated habitat; feature: feces | place: USA | collected 1985/1987 | reverse complement strand
GCGATAGGATAGAAATTGACACGACCCGTCGTTCCGTCGAGAGCGATAGGCATTTCAGTGTCGAAATTAAATGAAAAAGCGTCGATGCCTTTGTGGCGGAAGGCATAATCCACTTTCGGAGCGAAACGGAAATGCTCCGTGAAACGATACGAGAAATACAGTCCGGCAGTGGCCGTGGTGTTGCGTGTCGTAAAACCGCCCCGCAGGCCTACGCTTTTTTGTCCGCGCCACGACTGGGCAGACGCATCGGGAGAAGCAAATGTAACCATAAGCGTAATTGCTGCGACGATAAGTGAAAATATCCGCTTTTTCATGTGACGATTCTATTATCAGTTAATGTGAGAATGTTAATTTTAATTGTTAACGCAAAAATAATTCTTTCTGTTTAAATTATGCTATAGGTTTGATGGAAATGCGTAATTTTGTGGAAAATTAACAACGAATATGACAAACGGTTTTCTCAGGATAGCGTCCGTAGCGCCGCAACATCGCGTTGCCGACGTGGCATACAACGTCGACCGCATAATTGAATCTCTCGTCGAGCTTGATAGCAAGAAGGTCGAACTGGCGGTCTACCCCGAGCTCTGCATCACTGGATACACCTGCGGCGATCTTTTCCACAACGCCACGCTTTTAAATGCAGCTGCCGCGGGGCTGCAGCACATCCGTGAGGCTGTCAGCGAGCTTAACATTCATGCCATAGTCGGGCTCCCCGTGCGCAAGGCTGGCGGTGCAGTATATAATTGTGCCGCATTCATACGAAACAATGAATGCGACATCATTGAAAAAACATATCTGCCTTCATATAACGAGTTTTATGAGCGGCGCTGGTTTTCTCCCTCAGCCACGCCGCGGACGCCGCGATTTTTTACAAGCCACGGTGTGAAAATAGGCATAGAGATATGCGAAGACCTGTGGGTGCCCGTTCCGCCGTCGTGCAATGATGCCATGGCGGGTGCTCAGGTGATATGCAACCTTTCGGCGTCGGACGACCTTATCGGCAAGCATGACTATCTCATGTCGCTTATCCGCCAGCAGTCGGCCCGGTGCATGTGCGGCTATGTCTATTCATCGGCCGGATTCGGAGAATCGACTACCGATCTCGTTTTCCTGCCCAAAACCATCATAGCCGAGTGTGGAACGCTGCTGTGCGAAAACGACAGGCTCGATTATCTGTCGGCCCCCGCTGTCATTGCAGATATTGATATCGACGCGATCGACCGAGACCGCGAGCACACGACCACCTTTGCCGATTGTGCGCGCAACAACGGATGCCTGTCGGGCGACACCCCCGTATGCGCTGAAGAGGAGATGTGGGATGAAGATTTCGAGCCTGATTATCGCCGTGTCAATCCCACACCGTTTATCCCTTCCGACAACCGGATCCTGGATGACCGCGCACGGGAGATATCGACCATTCAGCAATGCGGCCTCGCACGGCGTCTGCGTGCCGTAGGAAGCAACCGCCTGGTCGTTGGCATATCCGGCGGCCTCGATTCCACGCTCGCGCTGCTTGTGGCCGTTGAAACGGTGAAGAGCCTCGGCGGTGATGCCAAAGATGTGATCGGCGTGACAATGCCCGGGTTCGGTACCACCGACCGCACCTACGACAACGCGCTCCAACTCATGCGGCTGCTCGGCGTCACGGTTCGTGAAATATCCATTGCCGCCGCTGTGACCGGCCACTTCAAGGATATAGGACATGACCCCTCGGTTCACGATGTGACTTATGAAAATTCACAGGCCCGCGAACGCACCCAGATACTGATGGACGTGGCCAACGCTACCGGATCTCTGGTCCTTGGCACGGGCGACCTGTCGGAACTTGCGCTCGGATGGGCAACATACAACGGCGACCACATGTCGATGTATGGCGTTAATGCCGGCGTGCCCAAAACGCTCGTGCGGTATCTCGTGCGCTGGTATGCGACCAAATCGGATGATGCGGCTCTGAGAGCTACACTTGAAGACATCATGGCAACACCTATAAGTCCGGAGCTTACGCCTGCCGACAACAACGGCAATATTCAGCAAAAAACGGAGGAACTGGTAGGCCCGTATGAGCTTCACGATTTCTTCCTGTATTATATGCTCCGGTATGGTTTCGCGCCCCGAAAAGTGTTTATGCTTGCCCGTAAAGCTTTTGCCGGACGGTTCGGTGCGCCCACGATATTGCATTGGATGCGTGAGTTTTACCGCAGATTTTTCAATCAGCAGTTTAAACGTTCATGCCTCCCCGACGGCCCTAAAGTCGGAAGCGTATGCCTCTCGCCCCGCGGCGACTGGCGAATGCCGTCCGACGCTTCATCGGCTGTGTGGCTGAATGAAATCGACGGTATGATCGCCCGTCTCGTGTGACATGCCGGATTCTGCCGGCATTGCCGCAGAAAAGAAAAATTGGAACAAAACACTAAAAATGGCCCGAGATTTTGTCGAAGGCCGTTTTTTTTGTATCTTTGTAAAAACAGCAACAATTTTGCTATAAAATCTTTATCATTTTAATCAACCATTAACCGAAATTTCAATACTTGATGATTAATCATTCTGTTCTATTTATCCCTATAATCGCAGCCGGCGTTATCGCCACTGCATGTGGCTCATCAGGTGATGCGTCTCAATCTCCCGCCGACACCACCAACTATGCCGCACTTGTCAACCCGATGATCGGTACGGATTTCACTGGCAACACTTATCCCGGCGCTCAGGCACCGTTCGGCATGGTGCAGCTGAGCCCCGATAACGGTTTGCCCGGATGGGACCGTATCGCAGGATATTTCTATCCCGACAGCACCATAGCCGGATTCAGCCACACCCACCTCTCCGGAACCGGAGCCGGCGACCTCTACGACATATCGTTTATGCCGGTGACACTTCCGTATAACGAGGCCGAACAACCGCTCGGGATCTATTCGAAATTCTCACACGATGACGAAGAAGCTTCCGCCGGTTACTACCGCGTGCTTCTGAAAGACTACAATATCAATGTCGAGCTTACGGCAACCGAGCGAACGGGAATCCAGCGCTACACCTTCCCCGGAGGTGATGCCGCCGTGTTCCTGAATCTCCGCAAAGCCACTAACTGGGACGCTACTGTCGACACCCGCATCAACATCGTTGATTCCGTGACCGTCGAGGGCTATCGCTTTTCAACCGGCTGGGCCCGCGATCAGCGTGTCTATTTCCGCACCCGCTTCTCCAAGCCATGGAAAAGCGTGACGATAGATTCCGCCGTGATCGATGCAAAGGATCCCGAAGCGCTTTCAATGGTGGCACGTTTCGACTTCTCCACTACCAAGGGTGAGCAGATAACCGTGTCGACAGCCATCTCAAGCGTCAATGAAGCCGGAGCGGCTGCCAATCTTGCAGCGGAAGCACCGACCGACGATTTCGACAAATATCTCGCACAGACACGCGAGGCCTGGAACCGCGAGCTCGGCAAGATAAAAGTGAAAGGCGACGACCGCGACCAGATCGTATGTTTCTATACCGCTTTATATCATAATATGATAGCTCCGACCATCTACTCCGATGTCAATGGCGGCTACCGCGGCCCGGATAAAAAGACGCATACGGCAAACGGCTGGACCAACTATTCCACCTTCTCGCTCTGGGACACTTTCCGTGCGTCGCATCCGCTTTACACACTCACTCAACCGGCCCGTGTAAACGACATGATCAAATCGTTCCTTGCATTCTATGATCAGAACGGACGTCTGCCTGTGTGGAACTTCCAGGGCGGCGAAACCGACATGATGATCGGCTACCACGCGGTGCCTGTCATTGTCGACGCATATCTTAAAGGTATCGGCAATTTCGACGCCAATAAAGCTCTCGACGCATGCATCGCCACCGCCAACATCGACGATTACCGCGGCATAGGCCTCTACAAGAAGCTGGGATATGTGCCTTACAATGTGGTCGACCCTTATAACGCCGACAACTGGGCGCTTTCGCGCACGCTTGAATACGCCTATGACGATTACTGCATTGCCCGTATGGCGGAGAAGCTCGGACGCAAGGATGTGGCCGATGAGTTCTACAAACGTTCGCAGAACTACCGCAATGTGTTCAACCCCGCGAACCGCTTCATGCAGCCGCGCGACGACAAAGGCAACTGGCAGCCCAATTTCTCTCCCGACGACTACACGCCCAACATCTGTGAAAGCAACGGCTGGCAATATTTCTGGTCGGTGCAGCAGGATATTCCCGGTCTTATGGAGCTTACCGGCGGGAAAAAGGCTTTCGCACAACGCCTCGACAGCATGTTCACCTACACCCCCGGCCCGGGTCACGAACTTCCGATTTTCAGCACCGGAATGATCGGACAATATGCTCACGGCAACGAGCCCGGACACCATGTGATCTATCTCTACAACTATGTCGATCAGCCATGGAAAACGGCTGAATATCTTCGCAAAGTGATGGATGAATTCTACACAAATACGCCCGCCGGACTCTGCGGCAACGAAGATCTCGGACAGATGTCGGCATGGTATGTGTTCTCTGCCATGGGACTGTATCCTGTCGATCCCGTCAGCGGAGTATATGAAATAGGTGCGCCCACATTCAAAGAGGTCACACTTGATCTCGCCAACGGAAAGCAGTTTAAAGTGCTTGCCCCCGGCGTATCGAAGACAAATAAATATGTGAAGTCGGTGAAGCTCGACGGCCAGCCTTACAGAAGCAGTTCGATCAGCCATGAACGGATCATGCAGGGCGCCACTCTCGAATTTGAGATGACTTCGCAGCCGGGCATTTGCTGGTTCGATGCGAAAAAATGAAAGGCAGCTATTGCGCATCCGACAAAAATAATGTAATTTTGAATTAACAAACATAGCCAAAGGTACAACAATATGAATATTAAAGACGATTTTAGAAAATTTGCAGTAAACCATGTCGGCCTTAACGGTCTGGCATTTGACCAATACACCTCGAAAGCATCTTCAGCCATCCAGTCAAGCTATATTTCTCCGACAATCATCGAAGAACGTCAGCTCAATGTGGCACAGATGGATGTTTTCTCCCGACTGATGATGGACCGTGTGATTTTCCTGGGCACCGATGTCAACGACTATACCGCCAACGTCATTCAGGCTCAGCTTCTTTATCTCGACTCAACCGATCCCGGAAAAGATATCAGCATCTACATCAACTCGCCCGGCGGATCGGTATATGCGGGCCTCGGGATATACGACACTATGGAATATATCTCAAGCGATGTCTCGACAATATGTACCGGCATGGCCGCTTCGATGGCTGCCGTGCTCCTTGTAGCCGGCGCGAAAGGCAAGCGTTTCGCTTTGCGTCATTCACGCGTCATGATCCACCAGCCTATGGGTGGAGCTCAGGGCCAGGCTTCGGATATCGAAATCACCGCACGCGAGATTCTCAAACTCAAAAATGAATTATACACCATCATTTCCGATCACTCGGGCCAGCCGCTTGAAAAAGTTGAGCGCGACTCTGACCGTGACTATTGGATGACCGCATTTGAAGCCAAAGAATACGGTATGATTGACGATGTGCTGATCAAGGCTAAAAAATAAATATTCGGCAAAAGATGGGTTATATTTAATTCCCCTGAATTAGTATGGCAAAGAAAAGAAACGGAAACAATGACAGCGAAGAGATCCGTTGCTCGTTCTGCGGACGGCCGGCGTCGGAAGATGAGATAATGGTTCCGAGCGGCTATGACGACGTCTTCATTTGTTCCTCATGCGTTGATCAGATCCATGAAGCCGTGAAGAATTTCAAGATCGAACACGGCATTCCGACACATTCCGGGGATAAATCCGGCAGTCAGTCCGCAGAAAAGGCGGATCATGCCGGAAACATCCCGAAGCCTCAGGAGATATGCGCGTTCCTTGATAATTATGTTATCGGTCAGGATGTGGCCAAACGTTATCTCTCAGTTGCAGTCTACAATCACTATAAACGTCTCGCACAGGACAAATCCGACGATGTCGATATCGAAAAGAGCAATATCATTCTTGTAGGCCCTACCGGCACCGGCAAGACTTTATTGGCCAAGACGATAGCGCGGCTGCTCGACGTGCCGTTCACGATAGTTGACGCAACGGTGCTTACCGAAGCCGGCTATGTGGGCGAAGATATCGAAAGCCTGCTCACACGTCTGCTTCAGGCTGCCGACTACGACGTAGCGAAAGCCGAACGCGGCATCGTCTTCATTGACGAGATCGACAAGATTGCCCGTAAGGGCGACAATCCCTCCATCACGCGTGATGTGAGCGGCGAGGGCGTTCAGCAGGGCCTCCTGAAACTTCTCGAAGGCTCGATAGTCAACGTTCCGCCGCAGGGCGGCCGCAAACACCCCGAGCAGCGTATGATTGCCGTTGATACCAAAAACATCCTTTTTATATGCGGTGGTGCTTTCGACGGTATCGAACGAAAGATCGCACAGCGACTCAACTCACACACTGTAGGCTACAGCAACACGGCGCGCAAAGGCGTTGACCGCGATAACTTCCTGCAATATGTGGCTCCTCAGGATCTCAAGTCGTTCGGACTGATCCCTGAAATCATAGGCCGTCTGCCGATCCTTACGCATCTCGAGCCTCTCGATCGCGATGCTCTGCGCCGGGTGCTCACCGAGCCTAAGAACGCCATCGTGCGACAGTATGAAAAACTGTTCAAAATGGATGGCGTCGAACTTGTGTTCACGCCTGAAGCTCTCGACCTGATTGTCGATAAGGCTATTGAATATAAGCTCGGAGCTCGCGGCCTGCGCTCGATTGTTGAGACCGTGATGATGGATGCCATGTTCAACATCCCGTCGTCGGATATAAAAAAATTCGAAGTTACTGCCAAATATGCTCTGCAGAAACTCACCGAAGCCAATTTTGAAGTCAACAACGTTTAATACAATTCTATTGTCACTATAAACCGTCAACACCTTTCTCCAGATTATGACCACAAATAAGGTGCTCACTGATGCACTAAAAAAACATTTCGGTTTTGACACCTTCAAAGGCAACCAGGAGGCTATCATCACAAGTCTCTACGAAGGAAACGACACCTTCGTGCTGATGCCCACCGGAGGCGGTAAATCTTTGTGCTATCAGCTCCCGTCGCTCTTGATGGAGGGCACCGCCATTGTGATTTCGCCCCTGATAGCGTTGATGAAAAATCAGGTGGATGCAATGCGCAATTTCAGTGAGGACGACGGTGTGGCTCATTTTCTCAATTCATCTCTCAATAAGGCAGCTGTCGACCGTGTAAAATCCGACATCGTTTCCGGTGTCACAAAATTGCTTTACGTGGCTCCGGAATCGCTGACCAAGGAGGACTATATTGAATTTCTCAAAACGGTGCCCATATCATTCTATGCAGTCGACGAAGCTCACTGCATCTCGGAATGGGGACACGATTTCCGGCCTGAATACCGGCGCATCCGTCCTATCATCAATGAAATAGGCAAACGCCCGTTGATCGCTTTGACGGCCACGGCTACGCCAAAGGTGCAGCACGATATCCAGAAAAATCTGGCGATGCTCGATGCCAATGTGTTCAAATCGTCGTTCAACCGCCCCAATCTCTATTATGAGATCCGGCCCAAAACATCGCAGATCGACCGCGATATCATAAAGTTCATTAAAAACATGGAGGGCAAGTCGGGCATTATTTATTGCCTCAGCCGTAAAAAGGTCGAGGAACTTGCCGAATTGCTTGTTGTCAACAACATCAAAGCTCTGCCTTACCATGCGGGAATGGACGGTGCAACGCGTTCAGCCAACCAGGATGCGTTTCTCTATGAGAAAGTCGATGTGATTGTCGCCACGATAGCCTTCGGCATGGGCATCGACAAGCCCGATGTGCGGTTTGTCATCCATTACGATATGCCCAAATCGCTTGAAGGCTACTATCAGGAGACCGGACGTGCAGGCCGTGACGGCGGTGAAGGTCTTTGCATAACCTATTATGCGGCAAAAGACCTTCAGAAAATGGAGAAGTTCATTCAGAATAAGCCTGTTACCGAACAGGAAATAGGCCGTCAGCTCCTTCTCGAAACGGCAAGCTATGCCGAATCGAGCATCTGCCGGCGTCTTTCGCTGCTGCATTATTTCGGAGAGAAATATGATGTTGAAAATTGTGGTAACTGTGACAATTGTCTGAAACCCAAGCAAAAAGTGGAAGCTAAAGATGATTTGTGTGCGGTGCTGGAAACAATTATCGCACTTAAAGAAAAATTTAAAGCTGATTATGTTATAGATGTGATGCGCGGACGCGTCACTGCCGATGTCAAATCCTATCAGCACGAAGATCTGGAGGTATTCGGATGCGAACCGAAGGCCGACGCCCGGCATCTTGGGGCGGTAATCCGTCAGGCTGTGATGGCCGGTTACATCGACCGCGACATCGAACAGTATGGCCTGCTCAAAGTTACCCCCAAAGGACAGGAGTTCCTTAACCATCCTTCATCATTTAAAATTGTTGAAGATACGGAATTTTCTGAAGAACCCGAGCCTGAAGTGGTGAAGGGTGGTGCCGGATGTGCCGCTGATCCCGAACTGTATTCCATACTCAAGGATCTGCGCAAGACCATTGCGAAGACTCACAAGCTCCCACCCTATGTCATATTCCAGGATCCCTCGCTGGAAGCTATGGCCACCACATATCCTATAACTATCGAGGAGTTGGCCAACATCTCCGGCGTTGGCATCGGCAAAGCTAAAAGATATGGCGAAGAATTTGTCAAACTGATCCGCCGCCATGTCGAAGAAAATGAGATTGAGCGCCCTGAAGACATGGTTGTGCGCACAGTCGCCAACAAAAGCAAGGTGAAGATCGCCATTATCCATGCCATCGACCGCAAGATTCCTCTCGATGAAATCGCCCGCTCGCGTGGCCTCGAAATCGACGAACTGCTTGACGACATCGAGGCTATCGTCAACTCCGGCACCAAAATCAATCTCAATTACTATATCGACGATCTGCTTGACAGCGAGCAGCAGGAAGATATATTCGACTATTTTAAAGAGAGCGAGAGCGGTGACTTAAATGATGCCTATAAGGAACTTGGCAACGAATATTCCGAGGACGAAATCCGTCTGATGCGCATAAAGTTCATATCGGAAATGGGCTATTGATTCCGTCACACAAACAGTTTCGCACAATGGAGAGCATAATCAAATACTCAGGCGTAGAGCTTCATCGCAATGACGTTGTGGTGCTGAAAAACGTCAACCTTAATGTTTCGGCCGGCGAGATGGTATATCTGACCGGCAAAGTGGGCAGCGGTAAAAGTTCGCTGCTTAAATCGTTCTACTCTGAAATCCCTATTGCGGCCGGCAGCGCCGAAGTGCTTGGATATGACCTCGTTTCGATCAAACGGAAAAACGTTCCCGATCTTCGACGGGAAATAGGCATCGTGTTCCAGGATTTCCGCCTTCTCTCCGACCGCAGCGTCTACGACAATCTCCTTTTCGTGCTCAATGCCACTGGGTGGAAGGACAAGGCAGAGCGCAACGAACGCATCGAGCAGGTGCTTCGTGAAGTAGGCATGCTCAATAAGAGCTATAAGATGCCTCACGAACTCTCCGGCGGTGAACAGCAGCGCATTGTCATGGCCCGTGCTATGCTTAACAGTCCGCGGATAATTCTTGCCGACGAACCTACCGGCAACCTCGATCCGGAGACTGGATCACTGATCATGCAGCGGTTTAAGGAAATAGCCGAGGCAGGCACTGCCGTTATCGTGGCAACTCATAATCTTTCTCTCGTGGAGCAATTCCCGTCAAGGATCATTAAGTGCGAAAACCGTCACATCTCCGAGTGACGCAATCAATGACGGTGGACTTGCGTCTGCACTGAGGTTCTCAATGGTTTTCAACATATGACAGGGATGTATTCCGGCAATTTTGATGTCGGAAACTGTTTTTTGAAATAAAAGTTGTAAATTCGCAGAAAATATACATTTGCACATAGGCTAAATATTAGGATAAAGATGAAAGTAATGAAATTTGGGGGCACATCGGTCGGATCTGCCTCACGGATTAAAAACGTTGCCGATTTAGTTAAATCGCGCGGACGTAATATCATTGTGCTAAGTGCAATGTCCGGCACAACCAACACTTTGGTTTCCATCGCCGATTACTATTACAAAAGCAATATCCCGGGAGCGATGGAAACCATCAACGCCCTCGGTCAGAAATATGCGGCCACTATTGAAGAGCTTTTCGAAAAAGAAACCAGCAAGGAATCCGCACATAAAGCTATTGATGAGACACTGACGCTTCTAAGATACAAAAGCAAGCAGTCGCCCTTCACCGCAGTCGATGAAAAAGAGGTGCTCTCTCGTGGCGAACTGATGTCGACGGCCCTGATGGCACTTTACCTGCAGGAGCAGGGAATCAATGTGGCGCTTTTGCCTGCGCTCGAATTCATGCGCACCAACGTCAACGGCGAACCCGACACGGAATTTCTGAGCACACATTTGCGTGAAATGATGAACGGGCACAGTGATGCTGAAATCTTTCTTACCCAAGGCTTTATATGCATGAATTCCGACGGCGGAATTGATAATCTCCAGCGCGGCGGCAGCGATTACACCGCATCGCTAATCGGAGCCGCAATCGGAGCCGATGAAATTGAAATATGGACCGACATCGACGGAATGCATAATAACGATCCGCGTTATGTCGAAGGGACAGCACCCGTGAAACAGCTCCATTTTGATGAAGCTGCCGAGCTTGCCTACTTCGGCGCTAAGATCCTGCATCCCACATGCGTACTTCCGGCCAAGCTCAACAACATCCCTGTGCGCCTGCTCAACACTATGGATCCCGAAGCCGAAGGCACCTTGATTTTCAATGCCCGTCCGGACCACACCATTAAAGCGGTTGCTGCGAAGGACAACATCACGGCAATAAAAATCAAAAGCGGCCGTATGCTTCTTGCCTACGGTTTCCTGCGTAAGGTGTTTGAGATATTTGAGAATTACCGCACTCCGATTGACATGATCGTCACCTCCGAGGTGGGCGTTTCGGTCACGATCGACAATGAGAAGAATCTTGATGCTATTGTCGATGACCTCCGTAAATTCGGCACCGTTACCGTCGACAGGGACATGGTTATAATCTGTGTGGTAGGCGATCTCGAATGGCAAAACAGAGGGTTTGAAGCGAATGTTGTCAATGCGTTGAAAGATATCCCTGTGCGCATGATTTCCTACGGCGGAAGCAATTACAATATCTCCCTGCTCGTGCGCAAATCCGACAAGATAAAGGCTCTCAACCTTTTGAGCCGGGGTCTGTTTAATAATTAAACTTCTTGATTCAGCCCATGTTTCCCGTCGAAAAATTCAGCAAGATACCCACGCCTTTCTATTACTACGACCTCGCTTTGCTCAACGAAACACTAACGGCAGTCGAAGCGGCGTCGCCGGATCCCGCATTTAAGGTGCATTATGCCGTAAAGGCCAATAGCAATGAACGGATTCTTCGTATGATTGCCGATCGCGGATTCGGCGCTGACACTGTGAGCGGCGGAGAAATTGTAAGAGCAATTGAATGTGGCTTTAAGCCTGAACATATCGTGTTTGCAGGTGTCGGCAAGACCGACGCGGAGATCTCCGAGGCTATACGGCTTGGAATAGGATGCTTCAATGTAGAATCGGCCGAGGAGCTGGATGTTATCATCGAACATGCTTCACGCCTTGGCAAAGTGGCGCGTGTAGCCCTTCGTGTCAACCCCGAAATCGATGCACACACACATCACTTTATCACCACCGGTCTGGCCGAAAACAAGTTCGGCATCGCAATGCCGATGCTTGATGATCTGCTGCACCGGTGTGCCGAAAGCGAATGGATCGATTTTCGCGGTCTGCATTTTCATATCGGCTCGCAGATCACCATCGGCGAACCGTACATCGAACTCTGCCATCGCATCAACCGCCTGACGGCCAATATTGAATCGACGGGTATCGAAATCCCGACCATTAATGTAGGCGGCGGCCTCGGAATCAATTACGATGATCCTGATGCAGACCCCATACCTGATTTCCAAAGCTATTTTGATATCTTCCGGCAGAACCTGCGGCTCAGGCCCGGTCAGGAACTCCATTTCGAGCTCGGACGGTCAGTTGTGGGCCAGTGCGGTTCGCTGATCAGCCGTGTGCTTTACGTGAAGAAGGGCCTTGAGAAACAGTTTGTGATCATCGACGCCGGTTTTACCGATCTCATACGCCCTGCGTTGTATCAGGCTCACCATAAGATAGAAAATATCTCTTCTGATGCTGCTGCGACGCATCGCTATGACGTTGTCGGCCCCATCTGTGAGTCGTCCGACACGTTTGGCATGAATGAGCTCTTGCCGCACACACACCGTGGCGACCTGATGGCTCTGCGCTCGGCCGGAGCTTATGGCGAAGTGATGGCGTCGCAATACAATTGCCGCCCGTTGCCACCGTCATATTTCTCGGAATAGCGGTGCTTGGTCTATGCTGTTGCGGAGGATTCTTATGTGTTCGGGTGTCGTGCCGCAGCATCCGCCAATGATGCCCGGCTTCCTGTCTCCCATCATTCTCATTATTGCCTCGACAAACGATTCCGGACTTTCCGGATAATTCCCGTCTTTATCCGGGATTCCGGCACTTGGATAGCAGACAATAGGGTAGGGCGAAGCGCCGGCAAGCAGGTCTATCGTGCGGTTCAATCCGCGTGGGCCGCAACAGCAGTTCAGCCCGAAAGCGGCAAGTCTGATATTGCGTTCAACTGTTTCAAGGAATTCTTCAGGCTTTTCTCCGGAAGCCATGCGTCCGCTTTCGTTATCGACTGTCACCGAAATGATTAAAGAAGTATCGCCGCCGTGCTTGTCTATCGATCGGCCTACGCCCTCGATGATAGCTCTCGCAGTCATCGGATCATAAATCGTTTCAATAATCAGCAGATCAACGCCTCCATCAATCAAAGCATCGGCCTGATGTTCATAAGCATTGCCGATTTCTTCGGGTTCCGGGATTGTTGCATCATTCACTGACAATGAGAATTCCGAAGGCCCGATTGAACCGGCAACAAAACGCGGCAACTCCTGTGTGGAGAATCTGTCGGCCTCGGCGCGGGCGATGCGGGCTGCGAGAAGATTCATCTCATTGGCATACTCCGACGTGTGATAGCGCCGTTGCGACAGCTCATTGGCATTAAATGTGTTAGTCTCGATGACGTCGGCACCGGCTTCAAGATACTGCAGATGGATTGAAGAGATGATTTCGGGTGCCGTAATGTTTAGTATATCATAGTTTCCCGAAAGTGAAACCGGGTGGTTTTTCAGTCGTGCTCCGCGATATTGCTCTTCCGAAAGCGCGAGACGCCGGATCATCGTCGCCATTGATCCGTCCAATAAAAGACGTCGTTGTGAAACTATGTCGCGGAATGATGCCATATTCTGTGCAAAAATAGCGATTAATCAGATAAAAACTTCGTATATTTGTATTTATAATCAAACCTGAAGTTGATGATTACTTCGATAAAAGACTTTAACCTTCACTCTTGCAACACATTTCGCATAAATGCCCAGTGCGCAGAGTTTATAGAATATACATCGGCCGACGACCTTCCCGCTGTGATGCAAATGGTTGGTAACCGACCATATATCAACATCGGGGGCGGAAGCAATATGCTTTTCACCGACGATTTTGACGGCGTGGTGCTTCATTCCCGTATCCTTGACATAACATCCGATTATGTCGACAATGATAAGGTGCTACTCAGAGTAGGATCCGGCGTTTGCTTTGACGATCTGATTCAACAGTGCGCACAGTCGGGTCTGTGGGGCATAGAAAATCTCTCGGGAATTCCAGGTGAGGCCGGTGCGGCCGCTGTGCAGAATGTGGGCGCTTACGGCGTCGAGGCTTGCGATGTGCTTCAAAAAATTGAATGTTACGATGCACGCTGTGGCCGGTTTGTCGAATTCGCGAAAGATGAATGTGACTATGGCTATCGTCATTCAATGTTCAAATCACCCGATAATCACAACCGATATATCATTACCCATATCGTCATTTCGCTGTCAGGCAAACCCATACCACAGATCGGCTACAAAAGTTTGCGCGAAGCAATCGTCGATACTCCAGTCGTTTCACCCATGACGGTGCGCGATGCAGTCCTCGCTGTACGTGCCGCCAAGCTCCCTTCGGTTGAAGAATATGGCAGCGCAGGCAGCTTCTTCAAAAATCCGATTGTGGATAGAGCTGTCTTCGACAGGATTTGTAGGCAGGTAAGCGAAGAAAGCGGCGCCGCCGTCAGCGTGCCGCACTATGATCTCGGCTCACAGGTGAAGATCCCGGCAGCCTGGCTCATCGAGCAGTGCGGACTGAAAGGTTACGTAGCCGGGGATGTCGCCGTGTGGCATCTGCAGCCCCTTGTGATAATAAACAAGACGGGACGGGCAACGGCTGATGAGATTCTGCAACTTGAACATACAATTATCGCTAAAGTGAATGATCGATTCGGCATAACACTTTCGCCCGAAGTAGAGCACATTGGTAAAACAACATCTAACATCAACACTCCCAAATAAAGCATCATGAGTACATTTATTATAGAGGGCGGCAACAGGTTGCATGGCGAAATCGAGCCTCAGGGCGCTAAAAATGAGGCGCTTCAGGTGATTAGCGCTGTGTTGCTTACCGACCAGGAAGTCCACATCACCAACATCCCGGAAATCCTCGACGTGCGAAACCTTATCGACTTGCTCAAGGGCATGGGAGTTAAGGTGACGCGCAACGGTAAAGGCGATTTCACATTCTGTGCGGCGGATATCGACACGGAATATGTGTCGAGCAAAAGCTTTATAGATAAATCGGCTGCTCTCCGTGGCTCTGTACTTGTTGTCGGACCGCTGCTTGCACGTTTCGGCACTGCTTATTTTGCAAAGCCTGGCGGCGACAAGATTGGCCGACGGAAAGTCGACACCCACATACTGGGCTTTGAAAAGCTTGGCGCATCGGTGGAATATGATGCCGACAAAAAGGCTTACCGTCTTTCAATTCCGAACGGCAAGAAATTGCGCGGAGCTTATATGCTGCTCGATGAAGCCTCTGTGACCGGCACCGCCAACATCATTATGGCATCGACCAAGGCCGAGGGAGTGACCACAATTTACAATGCTGCGTGCGAGCCTTACATTCAGCAACTCTGCCGGATGCTTTGCTCGATGGGCGTGAAGATCGAAGGCCTTGGCTCCAACCTGCTCACCATCCACAGCTGCGACTCGATTCGCGGAACGGAACACCGTATTCTTCCCGATATGATTGAGGTGGGCAGTTTCATCGGCATGGCAGCTCTCAACCAGAGCGAGATCACGATCAAAAATGTGGCTTACGATGAGCTGGGCATAATCCCCGACAGCTTCCGCCGCCTTGGCATCAACCTTGAACGCCACGGTGACGACATTTTTGTCCCGGCTCAGGATTGCTATGAGATAGAAACCGCGCTCGACGGCTCGATCCTTAATGTCGCCGATGCACCGTGGCCCGGACTGACCCCCGACCTGCTGAGCGTGATGCTCGTCGTCGCAACACAATGCCGCGGCAGCGTGCTCATCCATCAGAAGATGTTTGAAAGCCGCCTTTTCTTCGTTGACCATCTGATAGATATGGGCGCCCAGATTATGCTGTGCGATCCGCACAGGGCTGTAGTCATCGGTCTTGATCATAAACTGCCGCTTCGAGCCAACAAAATGCTGTCGCCCGATATTCGTGCGGGCATCGCCATGCTTCTTGCTGCGATGTCGGCAAAAGGGGTCAGCGAAATTGGCAATATCAACCAGATTGACCGCGGATATGAAAATATCGACCAGCGACTTAATGCCCTCGGCGCCCGCATCACACGACGCGAAGATATCTGAGCACTGCTTGTCAAACGGCCTGCACTTCAGACAATTGTATAATAACGACTAAAGCATTATGGTGTTTCAAAATTGCAAGATTTTGGCACGCCATCTTAATGTGCGTCAGAATGGGTAATTCGCAAGGTGCTGAGGATGAAACTGAAGGGAATTGGTTTTAGTAACTGACCGAAGCCGAATTCCGAAAGCAACGCCGCATATTGCCCATCAGGATACACCTTCACTGTGTCATCTTATCAGATGGGAATGACAATCATCGGGATATCGGAATGGAAGAGGATTCTGTGTGCTATCCCGGGATTGAAAAGGCGTGCAAAGATGTTTTTCTTCTTGTTGGGAACAGCGATAAGTTTCACAGGCATATCGCGCGTAATGCGTGAGAAATCATCCTCAATCGAGCTGATCGAAAGCGTGTCGATAGCAAAATGGTGGGCGGGATAATGCTCCCGGCAATAAGCTCCGAGCCGGCTGAGCGAATCGGAATCGCTGTCGCTGCTTTGTTTTTTGCCGGGAATCTTCACAAGCACCATGTTGAGATGTTCAACCGGCAGAATCCGGAACAGTGCGTCGATAGCAAGAATATCTTCCTGATCAAAATTGCTGAAAAACACAATGTCGGTGATGTCGCTCACGCTGCTGATGCTTACCGTATCAGGCACGGTGAACACAGGGAAACGGCATGTGTCAAGGACTTCAGCCGTCACACTTCCGACAAGCTCTCGCTCTTTGGTGCCGGCGCCGCGGGTTCCCATAACTATGAGTATAGGCAAATGCTCTTTGGCATACTGAACAATGCTTTCTTCCGGTATTCCCTCAATGATTTCCGTGGAGAATTTTACGGCCGGGATGCTCCCTGCCTTTATTCTATCAAGAATCCTGTCGGTGAAATTTTTCATTTGCCGCTGGGCTTCCTCTTCAACAAAAGCACGTTCGTCAGAGTCGGAATTCTTTGAATCAAACGTCAGCATGTCCGACAGCTGCACTCTGTTGGAGTAAACCGGATCGACATAGGAATACAGCAACACAATCGAGGCATTGTGAATTGCCGCAAGGCGGAATGCCATATTGCAAGCCCGCTCGGAATAGTCGGAGAAATCGACAGGCACAAGAATGATCGGCTGGTTGGCATCGCAGGTCGATTTGCAGCCGTTGAAAATTTCCTGATTTTCAATTATGCGCAATGCGATGGGCAGATCGGATTCGTGAATGCGCACCCTGACACCTGAGGCAATGACCGGATTGGTGAGATTGACATTCTGAAGCATCACTTCAAGTCCTTCTCGCTCAAGAAGCGATTTTAAGGCCATCGCACGGTCAAACGTATGAATCGCTACTGTAATAAAACGGTCGTCCACTTTTGTTTATCTTTTTGTGCCTGTGATTAAAGACGGGCTTTTGCCTCGGGTTTCAACTATAGCTGGTGCTTGTTAAATAGGATCACTGCTTTAGTGAGCAGGAAAAGGGAGAGGAGGGGAGAGAGGAGAATGAGTGCTGATTAGTCTTTTTCCTGACCCTTGATGATTTCAAGAGCCATATCGTAGATTGTGGTGTCGTCGAGCACTACGATACCGCCGTCGGGACCCGGTTCGATGTGAACGCCTACATTTTTACCAAATTCATAGTTGCTGCCGCCGAAATAATTGCGGACGGTCTGTACGGTTATATTTAATTTATCGGCAATCTGGTGAGTAGCGCCATCGGGAAGGCTGTCTTTAATGCGACGAAGCTCGTTGAAGGTGATAGTTTTAGCCATAATTTTATTATTTATAATTAATAAATGATATTAGAGTCAGTTTCATTGTGCTATAAAAATAGGCCTATATTTTCACATATCCAAATTTTGTAAGCAAAAATTAATTTTAAGGCACTATTTTTTCTATATCGCTGTCGTTTATCCATGCCCGGTGCTTGTTGTCGACGGCCACTTCATGCCATATTTGGGAGGTCGAATCAGCCGATTGCGACATCGAACGCAGGATCCTGACTTTAGTCCCTTCGTGGAGCAGCATGGCTTCTTCCTCGTGGGATGACGGGGTGCGCGGAACCGTGCTTAAAACGGCGGCCTCAGCCGTGACGATAGCATAGCCGTTGTCGGTGGCATTGGATTTCGCTCGGAATGAAAACACAATGGCAACAATAGCGAGAAGCAGTGTGCATATACCGCCAAAGAATCCTATCTTACGCAAGATGATGGCCGATGCGAATACATAGAGGAGGGCTGCCCCTATCGTGAGCACGAAGAAGAAGAAAGCCGTCCAGGCCCACATGTTGCTGCTTGCAAAATTGACTACGGAATTAAACGTGTTGTAGAGAAACGAACCGGTCTCACCTTTTTTGTCGACGATGCGGGCGTTGACAAATTCAAGATTGGCCTTGGCATCTTCATTCGACGGATCGATGCGCAATGCCCGCTCGTAGGCAAGGATTGCCTGAGCGACATCGCCCGACCGATACCGCGCGTTGCCGATGTTGTAATAAAGATCCGACGATTTACCTTCTTTATTTGCCGCCTGCATGTAAAGGCTGCACGCTTCGGCATACCGCTCTGCCTTGTAGGCTTTTTCAGCTCTGTCGGTAAGCGCCGATGCGGCAAGGCTGAATGTCGCTGCCGCTATAGTGATTATTAAAAGTAGATAGCGTTTCATTGATGTGATTTATCTTCTTTGAGCAGTTTTCTGGAGTCGTGATTTCTCGAGATTGTTGATCGCCGTTGTGGCTTCGTCGTAGACAGCCTTAATCTGCGAATCAGAGCCGGAGGGTGTGTAACGAGCCATCTCGCATTTGTCAAGCAGAGCAATGATCGAATTGCACATCTCGTCGGATACGCCGCGCTCTGAAAGCTGACGGGCAATGGTGTCACGCGATAGATCGGCAACCGGAATGGCAAGCTTGTCGCTCATATAACCCCATAGAGCACGAAGCGTCTCTTCGTAGAACTTTTCGGGATCATGCGCCGTCATGAATTTATGCGCAAGCTGCAGGCGGCGGCGTGCTACCTTGTTGGCCTTCGACATGCGCATGCCGGTGACATCGGCTGCACGGCGTCCGGTCCTAGCGGCCATTATCAGCACAACAATAAATGCGGCCAGCAAAATCAGATATGCCATCCAGTACCAGCTTTCGCTTATAATAAAGGTGTGGCCTTTTGTCAATCCAAGATCGCCTGTCTTGATAAACAGGATATCAGTGTTTTTAGCCGAAACGTCCTGTTTCTCTCCTCCTCCGGATGAAACGCCCTTCAGCACTTTCACGTCAAATTCCTTGCCCGGAATTGTCACATATTCTTTGCTCTGCGGGTTGAAGTAAACGAAATCGGGAACCCTCACCTTGTAAGTGCCCACATCCTTGGGGACAAACGTAAGCTCAGTGCGGGAATATCCCCTCACATTATCTCCTGCCACCTTTGCATCCACATTGTGCTGCGGTGTGTAAAGCTCAAACTCCGACGGGAAGTCGATTTCGGGATCAGCAAGATATTTTATGTTGCCCGAACCGTTGACAAGATAAGTCAGAGTGGCCGGCTCATTGGTGCGGAACGAGTTGGTCGACATTTTCATATCGACGGTAAACTGACCCACGGCGCCCGTAAACCCGGCAGGCTTCGGCGTGGGAAGCGGTAACACATTGACGGAAGCGCTGTTGGAATTAACCCTGATTTTACGGCTCCTGGCCTCCGGTATGCTGTAGAAACCGGCATTGATCATGTCATACTGCACTACATCAAGATCATAAGATCCAGATACGATCGTCAGCTTGCCGGCTTTCTGCGGAAACAGGATGCATTTTTTTATCACCGCAGTCATATATTCCTGACCGTTGTAAACCTCGCGCGAGTTCATCGGAGTCTGGATAGGCAGATCATCAACGAGGAACCCGCTGAAAGTAGGCTGCGTGATGGTCATGAACTGATCGATGGAATATTTGGTGTAGAGCTTGATCGTACACTCTATCGCTTCCTGTTCGTAGGTCGACGAACGGCTTGTGGCGATGCGGATAAACACATCATTAGCCCCTACAGGGCGGTCGGAAGTCTGCGTCTCGATATCGTCAATTGTCGTCTGTCGTGACGAAGGGGGCGCCTGTTTGTTCGACGCTGCGACGATAGTGATACTCGTTGGTTTGGTCGTGTAACGTTTGCCCTCGGCCGTAATAGAGGCTGCCGATATGGTGTAGGTTCCTTCTTTATCTGCTCTATAGGAATAGGTGAATTCAGTGGCGAATGATGATGAGGATTTTCCGTTGATATTCTGGTAGCTCTGGCTCTCCATTGTCGTAGGCCCGTAGATAAGCGTACAGCCGTTGATCTGCGGCGCCTTGAGTGCTGTTTTTGATGCTCGGGCATTCTTCAACACGTAGGTGACATGGAATTTATCGCCAACCGACACTCGGCCGGGAGCATTTACTGAAAATGACACCTGAGCAAGTGCTGCGAAACCGCAGACAATTACCGCAAGCAGAGTCGTTGAAATTCGTCTTATCATTTTTTCAGTGATTGATTGTTAGTTATGCCTGTTACCAGGGATGGAGAGTGATGCGGCGCGTCGTCCGGTCATCTTTCTTACGTTCGACCTTCTTGCGAGTCCGTTCTTCCTCTTTGGCAGCCGAATTAAGGATCTTATCAGCCATTTCGTCGCTCATCTGAGGCTGGGCGTTGGCCGGTTTCCCACCGGTGCTTCCACTATCTTTCTGTTGTTGTTGCTGATTCTGCTGATTCTGTTGCTGGTCTTTCTGATCCTTCTGATCCTTTTGCTGATCCTTTTGTTGATCCTTCTGTTGATCTTTCTGCTGGTCTTTCTGCTGATCCTGCTGCTGTTGCTGTTGATTCTGTTGTTGATTCTGCTTGTCTTTTTGAAGATAGAACTGGGCGACGCGCAGATTCTGACGGGCTTTCATGTTCGACGGATCGCGGCGGAGAGCCTGTTTGTACATGTCGACGCTTTCCTGATAATCCTTATTGTGGAAAGCCAGATTGCCGAGATTGATATACGAATTGTTCACCAGTTGCGGATTCTTTGACGAGGCGACGACCTGTGTGAAATATTTTGCAGCGAGCGAATCGGTCGGAAGATTTTTATCATCACCCTTGTCGCGGGTTCCTGCACCAAGGCGCACCAATGCCAGCGCATAGTTATAGCCTGCCACATCCGACTGCGGATCCTCCTGCAGGGCGTTGAGATAGAACTCTTCAGCTGCCTTGAAGTCGCCTTTGCGGTAGGCTTCATTGCCTTTTTTGATGTTTATCCTCACATGTTTTGCCGTCAGGTCGGCATTGCTCAAAGCGTGCATGCTCACCGGCGAAACAAACAGGATGGATAACAACAGATATATAATCGGTTTCATAATGAGAGAGCAAATAAAGGATTATTTCTTTGAAAAGAACTTAATGTTGCGCAGCCATTTGAGTTTGCGATAGGGGATGGCGACATCCAGTAAAAGCAGCAGCAGCGCGAGCGCGGCAAAAAGCGGGAATAGATCCGACGAGTCCGACGGAATGGCGTTTTTGCTGTATTTTGTCGCTTTTATCTTTCCAAGCTGAACGTCAAGGTCGTTGACGGCGTTGGCGGCATTGCCCGAAATGTATATGCCGTTGCCGGCTTTGGCTATGGCAGCGGCGCCTTCAGTATCAAGGCCGGTCTTCACTTCTTCGCCGTCGTACACCATGAATCCGCCGCCGGGAAACGGAATCGGCATTTTCTCCGCTGTACCCATGCCGATTACGTCAACCTGAATGTTGACTTCAGCAGCCTTCTGAGCCGCTTTGACGGCATCGTCTTCAAAGTTTTCGCCATCCGTTATCACCACGATGGCTTTATTGAATGCGCTTTCAGGGTCAAACGAATTGACTGCCGTGTTGATTGCCGCTCCGATTGCTGTACCCTGGAACGGAACCATCTCAGGACTAAGCGTGTTGACATACATCTTGGCCGAACTGATGTCGGGAGTGATAGGCAGCTGGAGATAAGCGTCGCCGGCGAACACGATAAGTCCGACGCGGTCATTGGTCATCTTGTCGAGAGCCTTGTCGAGGATCAGTTTGGCTCGGTCGAGTCGCGACAGGCCGTTGACATCCGTCGTAGACGAAGCGAGCATCGAGTTGGAGACATCGCAGCATATCATCAGTTCAATGCCACTCACCTCCACCTCTTCAGGCTTGAGATCGGCGCTTTTTTCAGTGTGGACATAAGGGCGCGAAGCCGCTATGATAATGAATGTAAGCGCTGTCAGCTGTAATATTATCTTGATATTTGGCAAGTAGCGCGATGCATCAGGCATAAGAGTGTCAACATTGTAGTGCCGGCCGAACCGCAGCAGCTTTTTTCGCCGCGAAAACCGCGCCAATATATATAGTGCGGCAATCACCGGAATGGCAATCAATGCATACAGGAATTCAGGATTTGCGAAATTTATCATTGTTGACTGTTCTTTTCAATCATCAGGCGGTTTACGGAATGTGGCGCAGCACAAGAGAGCGGAAGAGCAACTCAAATGCCAGCAGACACATGGCGAGAATGGCCCAAATTAAATACGTTTCTTCAACTAAAGTTGTTTTCTGCACACTCGTCTCACTTGTTTCAAGACGGTCAATCTCTTTGAATACATCGGCGAGGACGTGCTCATTTACAGCGCGGAAATATTTTCCGCCGGTGAGCTGTGCAATCTGTTCAAGGGTCTTTTCGTCAATGACCACAGGCAGATTGATATAGTGAACGCCTCCAAACGCATCATACTCCGGGAAGGGAGCATTGCCGTTTTTGCCCACGCCTATGGTGTAGATTTTGATTCCTTTGCGCTGGGCTATCTCAGCAGCGTCCATGGGCGGGAGCTGGCCGGCATTGTGTGAGCCGTCGGTGAGCAGGATTATGCTTTTTGATTTTGCTTCACTGTCTTTCAGACGGTTAATTGCTGTGGCGATACCATCGCCTATGGCGGTGTTGTCCTCGAGAATGCCCACTTCCACCTCGTTGAGATAGTTGATCAGCTGGGCATGATCCGTGGTCATCGGCACTGCCGTAAACGATTCGCCGGCAAAGATCACCAGGCCAATATTGTCATTCTTTCTGCCTGAGATGAAGCCTGATGCCACGCGCTTGGCCGCCTCGAGGCGGTTAGGATCGAAATCGCCGGCGAGCATACTGGACGATATGTCAAGTGAGATGACGATATCCGTTCCGCTCGTCTTCGTCTCCACCGTATGCTGCGAATCCTGAGGACGGGCTATTATAATGATCAGCACTGCAATCGCTATCATCCTGAGAGCGAACAGAAAATGAAGCAGATATTGCTTGAATGTCCGGGGACGGCCCTTGAATGATGCTGTCGAAGATATACCCATCGACGCATAGCGGTTGCGCGACGAATAGATGTACCACGCAATGCATGGAACCAGAATCAGGAGAAACCACAGATAGTCGGGATGTGCAAATTGTAGATTCATTCCTTTTCTTTATTTAAATCCTTAGCGGGCGCTGTTTCATCTGACGGGGCGGATGCCGGCGCGCTTTTCGGAGCGTTATTGTCGGCCTTTCCGTCGCTCTTCTCGTTATTTTCCGGCTGCTCGACCGGTTTGGTTATCTCAACAAACTGGCGTACATCGTTGAATGTGCGTTCATTGACATCGGCCGAAGGACGGGCCTTGGCAAATTTCACGAAATCAGCCTCGGACAGCACGTCGTTGACGAGCGCCGCTTCATCGCTGATCATATCACAATGTGCTATTGCTTCGCGGATCTGTTCCGACGTCATCTCCATGGCATTGATGCCGAAGCGGCCGAAGAGATAGATACGCAGGATGTCGGTGAGCCGGGTGTAATATTCCTTGTCGGCGCCTTTCTGCCACAGTTTTTTCTCGCGCAGCGCATCGAGCTGACGTACGGCAAGCACATAAGGCGGAATCTGTTTCTTCTGAGGCCGGAGCGGCATCTTGCCGTAGCGGAACCATTTGAAATAGCTGAAAATCAGCAAGCCTAATACGACAAGGGCAATGAGCACCTTCCACCAATGTTTCTGGACGGCATCGGGGAGGAAGTCCCAGAAGTTGTCCTCAATCGATGATATATCGGTATAATCATGTACGGTCACTCCCGTAACTTCGCCATTCTCAATGATGAGGTTCACGGAATCCAGTGCCACAGGCTCAACCTTTAAGGCCGGCGACTGCGGTATGATCGTATCGGTGCCCGAGATACAATAGATCTTAGGCATCACATAAAGTCCTGAATCAAACACCTGCACGGTGTATTCCTGCTGAAGCTGTTTGCGTCCGTTGCCCAGATCATTCACCTTATGTTTGTCAGGCTCTGAGGTGATTTCGAGTTCGGGATTGTCCGATTCACCGATTTCAATGGCGGCGTTGCTCTGCATCGGGCCGGAAAAGTCGACTTTCAGCGTTGTTTTTCCGCCCTGAACCAGTGTGGTGCTGTCAAGCGTTGCCGAGGCATGATAATCTGTGGGCAGAGCCGCAGCCGGGAATGCGGACAGGAATGCTGCCGCAATAACAGCGGCATTAAATATCTTGTTAATGCGCATCATCTTACGCCTCTGTTTTTAAATAATGACATTAATGCTTTAACATAGTCCTCATCCGTGGCAATCGACGTGAAGTCAACTCGGTTTTTAAGCATCATTTCCGTTATCCTCTGCTGGCGTTCATACCACCATCGGTTGTAGGATTTCCTCACCGACGAAGATGATGTGTTGACCCATTGCTCACTACCCGTTTCGAGGTCGGCGACACGGATCAGCCCTACGTCGGGCATCTGCGAATCGCGTTTGTCATAAACCTGAATGCCGATCACATCGTGCTTTCCGGATGCGACAGAGATAGCCTTTGAATAGTCGTGATCGTCGATGAAGTCGGAGATAAGGAATGTGGTGGTGCGTTTTTTGAGCGCATCGGTAAAGAAACGGAGCACTTGCGCTATATCCGTGCCGTTGCTCGTAGGCCGGAACGTGAGCAACTGGCTGATAAGAAACAGGATATGTTTGCGACCTTTCTTCGGCGGTATGAATTTCTCGATCTTGTCAGAGAAGAAGATCATACCGATTTTATCGTTGTTTTGTATCGCCGAAAAAGCAAGCGTCGCAGCTATCTCCGCGATGATCTCGCGCTTTTCATCACCCACGGCGCCGAAC
>OHBU01000224.1_pt1 | contig 25796 bp, 22 predicted proteins | sample 1577421 | NCBI WGS metagenome assembly OHBU01 (sample SAMEA3879550, study PRJEB24766) | human gut metagenome | biome: human-associated habitat; feature: feces | place: USA | collected 1985/1987 | reverse complement strand
AGAAATTTCAATAGGGAATCTAAAACTTCAATTTAGCATTTGTGGTGAGAATCTCTCTGAAATTAAACCGGAAGATTTATTTGATAAGATTCTAAAAAAATATAAGTATAAAATTGATTTGCTGAACGAAGGAATATATAATGAAAATTTAGAATGTTTTGGTGAAGCGAGCTATTTGGCATTTGATTTTGACTCGTTTGGAGAAATCTTACATGAAGGGGTTGGCCATGCGCTTGAGTATACAGGAAAAAAATATGGAAGCCCATATATAATTGGTGAACAATTGGCTTGCAAAAATGTAACCATTTTAGATTTGGGAATGGAATCCGAATGGGCATTTGTTCCGTATGATGAGTATGGAAATAGGCGAGAAAATATTATTTTGATACAAAACGGTGAAGTGAAATCTTTGCTGACGGGAATCCTGGGGGCGAGGCAAGGACTTCAATGGAACTATTGCGATCGAAGGGATAGGCCGAATGACCTAATGCAAAGTAGAATGAGCTGCATTAGCTTGAAAATTGATGAAAGTGAACGAAATCAGATGCAGGTTCCGTCGAAATATAATAATTTTTCGACGCTGATTATAGTAGGAAGTCAAAGTGGGTTTTATAATATTAAAACTCAGGAAGTTACAATATGTCCAGAGTTGTTTTGTAGAATTGTTGGAGATAAAATCTTTTTTAAAAAAGGGGAAACATTAAGTTTTTTTGCAAAGAAGCCAGTATCGAATATACTTGATGGCTTTGGCCCAGAACAAGAAAGATATAATTTCTGTACAAAGAATCATCAGACAATATCAACTAGCAGTCGCTCGAATCAATTTGTTTTGACAAAAAATTTTTTGAAAAAATTTGGTTAAAAGAGAAATAGTGAGGTTGTAATGTTGCAATTATTTAAAATTGAGGTATCTAGATTGTTTTCGGAAATTAAAACATATCTCCTAGATAATCTCGTGGGTATAGCTGATGATGTCTTAATTTGTACAGGTATTCTTGTGGGAGTAGGAAGTGATTTCTTTCCTGGGCGAAGTCAGGAGTATGCGCTTATTGGAATGATTCTATGGAGAGTTACAATTGTATCTCTTCAAACTTCTTGTGGAATTGTCCAAAAGGAGTTAAGACTAGGAACGCTTGAACAACTTATGCTGTCAAACTACTCATTTCTAAAGTTACTAATTGTTAGACTTGAAGCAAAAATGCTAGTTGAAAGTTGTAAATTGTTTTTTTCGACAATAGTGATTATGCTCATGTTTAACATCAAAATTTACAGTAAAATAAATTTTGGATTGTTTATTCTGGTGCTCTTAGTAAGCTGCATAGGAACATTTGGTATGGGATTTGTAGTTGCGGGAATTGCATTAGTATATAAAAAGGCAGTAGCACTTGTAAATTCCATTAGCTATTTTATTCTTTTTTTTACGGGAACTTTAATTCCGTTGGAAATGCTTCCCAAAGTTTTTTCGCCTATTGCAAAGGCACTTCCGTTTATTTGGGCTGTAAACACAATTCAGGAAAATCAATTAGGCCGCAGTTTTTTACTGTTGATGATTTTATCAATCACTTGGGTTGCTTTTGGTGTGGGGGTTTTTAAATTCTGTAATTCAAAAATACTGTTAACTGGAGCGGCTGGAAAATACTGATAACATGCATATAAAATAGTTGTAATTTGTATAAGGTGGTGTTATACTAAATATATCAAATCTTGGAGGAACGTAATATGTCCAGACCTAGAGGGAGCAAGAACAAAGCTACGACGATAAAGAAAGCTATTAACTTTTCTGCACAGATTTCCGAGAAACAGTCTGCGAAGAAATCGGTTATTGCGGAGATTGAATCTATTACTGCTAATATTGGTGAGCTGAAAGTTAATTTGAAAGCCAAAAAGGTAGAGTTGAAGTCTATTGACAGGGAAATCGCTAAGCTCGAAGCAAAAAAGGTTAAGGCTGAGACCAAAGCAGCGGAATTTGCAAAGCAGGCCGAAGCAGAAGATGTGCTAAAAAAGTTGTTGGCAAGCGGTATGAGTGCTGACGAGATTCTTGCAAAATTAAAGTGATGATTAACAGGAGCAACTACGCGGCAAGCAGTGCAAGTTGGTACCAACTTGCAATTTTTGAATTAGATTTTTCAAATCCAAATTCAAAATGCTTGTTGGGCTGTGCCCAAACCCCTTTCATTCTGCATCGTACCGATGCAGGCTGCGCGTTTGCTCCGCAAACACTTCTATAACAAAAAAGGCCGCGAGGACTCTCCACAAACGGGAGAATCCTCGCGGCCATCGTTTTTATCTAACTTCTATTTGCTCCTTCGGTTTTGTTTCTTCTGCAAAGAAAAGCTCCATATTCTTCTTTGCTTTTGCCCATTCCTGCATTTCTTCTTTTGCTTTGCGATAATCTGGATATGCTGTTTTTTTCTCATCCAGCAGCCTAGTATATTCTTCATTCAAATCTTTTACTTTGGGAAGCTTCTGCAATCCCGCTTCATCAAACGCCGCCCTTGCAGCTTTGTGCAGAGTGATTTCTTCCCGATGGGCTTCCAGAAATTTTTTGCTGTACCCTACCTTTCGATATGCAGTGTACACTTCTCGTGTTTTGGTATAGTTTATAATATTCGTTCGCAGCACAGCGATTTCAGCCATTCGCTTTTCAGCCGCCTTGATGGAATCACCCAGCTCGTGATAACGAGCACCAGCTTCGTCTGCACGACTTCGCACTTCTTCTACGCTACTGATTTTATGCTCCTGCAAAAAAATCAATGTCTTGGAAATTTCTTTCAAATTATGGCGTTTCGCCCAACATGCATAACCATCGCTTTTTCCCTCCGCAAGTTTTTGCTGAATGTCTACCAGCAAACCAAATGGCTGCTCTTTGGCAGGGCGTCCGTTGTGCGGTCGGTGTTCTGCTTTTCCGGCCAGCACCGCCTTGATTTCATCCTCGCTGTATCCATCGCCCAGCGTTCGGAATCGAATAAAGCGTTTCTGCCTATTTCCTTTAATTGAAGTATATTTTCCGCGCTTGATCTCATAGCCCTGCTGTTCCAGTTCTTGCAGGAACACTTCAAAATCTGGTGGCTTTTTTTCAAGAATCCCGTCAATTACTTCGCACAGCTTGTCTCGATTGCTTTCTTTCGGAGGATAGAGCACACGTTTCTGTCGCTCCCGGTACGGCTTTTTCTCAATTACGGACAGCTGATGCTCCAAACAAATCAAATCACTTAACCGTTGCACGGCCAACCCGGAAAACCAAAAATCTCGGAATTTCCGGGTGCTGTCCAATGCAGTAGAGTTATAAATAATGTGATTGTGAATATGCTCCCGGTCTGTGTGGGTGGCAACGATAAAAGCGTACTTTCCTTTGGTAAAGCGCATCGCAAGTTCATAGCCCACCTTGTTGGCTTCTTCGGCGGTGATCTCGCCGGGTTTGAATGACTGACGAATCTGATAGGCAATCACATCACTTCTCTGTCTGCGCCCAGTAGCGAGTTCATATTGCCGTTTGGACAGCATAAATTCTTCGTCCACTGTCAGAGGGCTGCACTCGTAGCTGCTGACCAATTCGCCTTGTTCGGTTTTCTCCGGGTTTTGCACATAGTCCGTGCGGCTTTTTAAGCAGGCCGCAACCGACTTGCCTTTATTTTTGTGCAATGCTATCAATCGCGTTGCAGCCATCGAACGCCCCCTTTTTCTTAAAAATGAATTGGAATTGACTTCAAAATTTGATACACTGGGAAAAAGTATATATGAAAGGAACACAGTCACATGAAGAAGCAAGGACATTATTGTAAAGTCTGCGGCGAGTACAAAGCAAATGAAAAGTTTTCGGGCAAAGGCCATGCAGCGCATATCTGCAAAAAGTGCGCTACTCTGCCGCCAGATGTACGCTCTGCGCAGATGATTGAAAATAAGCTGCTTTCTTTGCCGTGGAGACTTTCCAAAGAACAAATAAAATGGCTGAATAACAAGGCCCACGACAAGCGGCCTGAGATTCGGGAGCTTGCGCAGGAGCAGCTTGATATGCGTTTCCACCCGGAACGCCTTGCGCCAGACGATACCGATGAATTTGAGGATTTGCTGCTCGATGAAGATGATGAGGACGAAGACGAATGGTGATCTTCATGCGGATAGAATTTATGTAACCCGCAGTGTTTGACTGCGGGTAATGTTATAGTTCGGTCAGCTTTGCAAGAATTTGTTTGCTGATTTCCACCAATTCATCCAAACGGGTGCGCAAGTCCTCCAAATCGGTGGCATAGACCTGACTATTTTCATTAGCAGCTCTGGTATACTGGTTGAGGTTGTTGCTGCACATTTGCAGGAGGTAGGCCATACGGCGTAGCTCCTGCATATCCAGCCGCAAGCAGTAGCCATCCAGAGCCATTTTTCGCAGATAAGAGCCAACACTTAAAATTCCACTAGATTCCATTTTCTTCCGAATCCGTTCCAGTTCCGGCTTGCTGACGCGAAAATGAAGCTGCTGGTCGCGGCGGTCATTCATCGTGCATCACCATCCTTGTCCAGATAGCTTTTGAACGGCTTGATGGGTTCTACCTTATCAGTCTTTTCTTCCAGAGCAGTCAGCACCGAGGGGCGGCGCGGTTCATCCGCCTTTTCTTCCTCATCCTGTTCCGGCTCGTGACCTTTTTCATCCATATCCAACTGTGCGTTCAGCTCCGCAAGGCGAACCGACTTTTCAGCCAGTTCTTTTTCCTGTGGGAACGGCTTTTCTACTTCAATCTGTGCCGCCGCCTGCTGCTGTTTCAGGGTAGCCAGTTCGTTTTCGGCGGAACTAATGCGTTCCGGGAAATTATTCAGCGAATTATCCAGACGGATAATGCAGCCAAGAGGGTCTTTTCCCAGTGCTACCGGGTATTTCCGCTGGCCTTTCAAAAGAGCCTGATACTCACTGTGATAGGTGTCGAAGCGCAGGGACAGTTCAAAGCCGCGATAGCTTCCAATCACTTTTTCCTCACTGTTGGGCAGTTCGGAGCAAGCGAGGAGAAGTCGTTCGCCAGCAGTCTTTTTCTCATCGTAGGTCACGCCCTTGATTGTAATGCCACAGAAGCCCTCTTTCTCTTGCGGATGGGCGGTGGCAACTTCTGCATCCGCTTTCACTCCAGCAAGATAGGCATTCGTTTCCTGAATGTCAGCCGGGAATTTTGTGAGCAGCTTATCTTCCAGACGGAACTTCTGGCTTTGGTGGTCGGCTTTTAGAACCTTGAGCTTTGCGACCTGCACATCGAGATCCATCTTCTCTTTAATCAACGGATTTCCTGCACACAATGCCTTGATCTCCGCATAAGACAAAGCCTGTTCGTCCACATCATCGCAGGAGCGTACCGGGGATTTTGAAGTCATAATCTGCGAGATAAATCGCTGTTTGTTTTCAAGGGTCTGGAAGAGGTAGCTGTCAAAAGTCCCCTCGGTAACATAGTTGACTACTTTGACTACTGGATTCATGTTGCCCTGCCTGATGATACGCCCGTTGCGCTGGGTCATGTCGCTGGGCTTCCATCCAACATCCAGATGATGCACTGCCACAAGCCGCTGTTGCACGTTTGTTCCGGCTCCCATTTTTGCCGTACTTCCGAGCAGAATCCGCACATCGCCGGAGCGCACTTTGGAGAACAATGCGGCCTTTTTCGCTTCGGTGTCGGCGTTGTGAATGAACTCAACTTCGCTTTCCGGCACCCCGGCGGCAACCAATTTCTTGCGAATATCATCGTAGACATTGAAGTTGCCATCATTTTTCGGTGTCGAGAGGTCGCAGAACAAAAGCTGTGTCAGCTTCTGCTCTTTGCCTTCTTCCCAAATTTGCAGCACGTTCCGAACACAGGTGTTCAGCTTGCTGTTGGGGTCGTCCGGCAGAATAGGGTTCATCAGACGGACATCCAGACCGATCTTTCGGCCATCGTTGGTGACGCAGAGCATATTATCCTCAGACGCATCCACCGCGCCGGAATGGATTTTCGCGGCGCGCTTGCTCAGCCCCTGCACCATTTCTTTCTGAATCTCGGACGGTTTCGCCACCACGGTTTCAAACTTTGCATCCGGCACAGGCAGATGAAGCTGATCGCTGGTTTTAATGTCGGCAACCTCTTTGAACATCGACATCAGTTCCGGGAGGTTGAAAAACTTCGCAAATCGGGTGCGCGCACGATAGCCCGTACCCTCCGGGGCAAGTTCGATGGCGGTGGTGGTTTCGCCAAAAGTCGATGCCCAGCAGTCGAAGTGCGTCAGCCCTTTCTGCTGGAGTGTGCTGTATTGCAGATAGCGCATGACCGTATACAGTTCCGACATGGAGTTGCTCACGGGCGTTCCCGTAGCAAACACTACGCCGCGCCCGCCTGTGATCTCGTCCAGATAGCGGCACTTGCCGAACATATCGCTCGATTTTTGCGCTTCACTTGTGGATAAGCCAGCGACATTGCGCATTTTTGTTGTGAGGAACAAATTTTTGTAGAAGTGTGACTCGTCTACAAACAGGCGGTCAACGCCCAACTGCTCAAAGGTGATAACATCATCCTTTCTCGCATCGAAGCGCAGCTTTTCCAACTTGACTTCCAGTGTCTTGCGGGTCTTTTCCATCTGTTTGATGGAGAAATTTTCGCCGGCATTGGCTTTCAGTTCTTCGATGGCGGCAAGCGTTTCATCAATCTGCTCCTGAATAATGCGCTCCTGCCGTTCATAAGACAGCGGAATGCGCTCAAACTGCGAATGACCGATGATGACCGCATCATAGTCCCCAGTCGCAATTCTGGCACAGAATTTTTTGCGGTTGGCGGTTTCAAAATCTTTTTTCCGAGCCACCAGCAGCTTTGCATTGGGGTAAAGGTGCAGAAACTCCGAGGCCCATTGCTCCGTCAGATGATTTGGCACCACAAAAAGACTTTTCTGACACAGCCCCAGCCGTTTGGCTTCCATTGCGGATGCTGCCATCTCAAACGTCTTTCCGGCTCCCACTTCGTGTGCAAGCAGCGTATTACCGCCATAAAGCACATGGGCGATGGCATTGCACTGGTGCTCCCGGAGCGAAATTTCCGGGTTCATGCCGACAAAGTGGATGTGGGAACCATCGTATTCACGTGGTCTGCTGCTGTTGAACAGTTCGTTGTACTGCTTCACCAGCGCAATGCGCCGCTGGGGGTCTTGCCAAATCCAGTTGGCGAAAGCATCTTTGATGACTTGCTGTTTCTGCTGCGCCAGCATGGTGTCCGTTTTGTTCAGGACTCGCTTCGGTCTGCCTTCTTCATCTTCGATATTGTCATAGATTCGCACATCTTTCAGATTGAGCGTATCTTCCAGAATCTTGTAGGCATTGGCGCGGGAGGTACCGTAAGTTTCGGTGGAGGTAATGTCGCCTCTGCCCATGGCCGACTTGCCCTCAATGCGCCATTCTGCGGTATAGGGAGAATATCGCACTTTGACTGCATGACGCAGATAGTAGGGAATCTGGAAAGTTTCTGCCATAAACTTTTGGATGATCTCCGGCGCAAGCCATGTTGCACCCAGCCGCACATCAATTTCAGACGCTTCAAGGTTTTTCGGCTGCGCCTTTTCCAATGCGGTGACGTTGACTGCAAACTCTGGGTTGGTTTCGGCAGCAAGTTGTGCCATGCGCAGCTTTGCCCGGACATTGCCGGACAAATATTCGTCTGCCATTTGCCAGCCTGCTTCCGGGTCGGTGGGGTCTGCGCCGGGGTCTTTGAAGATGACGCCGGACAATTCACTGGTAATGCGCTCATAGTCACCGGGAGTACCGAGCAACTCTGCCATATAGGGCAAGTCCACCCGGCCATGTTCTCCGATGGAAACTGCCAGAGCTTCCGTGGGCGTGTCCACGTTGGTGACGGTGTGTTCCGGGCGGATGGTGCGTTTCGTGAACATTGCCGCTTTGGATTTGAGCTGACCCTGCTCATCCAGATTTTCCAGAGAACACAGCAGATAGTAAGAGGAATCCTGCTCAAATAATCTGCCGTTCTTACGGTCATTCAGTAGACCGTACTTTGCGGAAAAAGCATCGTAGGCGGCGTTCAGCTTTTCCTGCGTTGCCTTGATGTCGGCATCCGGGTAGTCGTTCAACTGCTGGTCGATAAGTTCGTTGACGATCTGACGCAGCTCTACCATCCCAGTCACGCGGCCTTTGGCAGTGTCGGAAAGCTCCACCTGTGTCATAACGGAATTTTCTCGGTAGTACACCTCACCGTCAACCACCGTATAGGAGAAATTCTTCACATCCGGGTCAGCCGGGAGAATGTGCCGCTCATTTTCTGCGTCCGCAATATCTGGTGTCTCTACCTCGACTTCGGCGTACTGACCCTCAATATGCTGTACCGCTTCGGCAAGCTGGTCTGCCAACACTGCGCCCTCGATGGGGCGTACCGTACATTCCTCCCGGCCATATTGGGTGCTTTCGGTGGTCAGTTCGCCCAGCACCATTTCCGGGTGGTCTACAAAATACTGGTTGATGGCAAAGCCATCTTCCGTCTTGCCGAGCTGCACCCAGTCCGGCTCATGGTCGATGGGACGGTCACGTTTTTGCAGGAAAATAATATCGCTGACGACTTCTGTTCCTGCGTTTGCCTTGAACGCGCTGTTCGGCAGCCGGATAGCACCCAGCAGATCAGCACGTTCGGCAATGTGCTTACGGGCAGAAGAATCCTTACTGTCCAGCGTGTAGCGGCTGGTGACAAAGGCCACGATGCCGCCCGGACGCACTTGGTCGATGGCCTTGGCGAAGAAATAGTTGTGGATACTGAAACCAAGTTTGTTATAAGCCTTGTCGTTGACTTTATACTGACCAAAGGGAACATTACCCACAGCAAGGTCATAGAAATCGCGACGGTCAGTGGTTTCAAATCCGGCCACTTTGATGCTGGCTTCCGGGTAGAGCTTTTGCGCAATGCGGCCTGTGATGCTGTCCAGTTCCACACCATACAAGCGGCTGTCCTGCATGGTGTCCGGCAGCATACCAAAGAAGTTGCCCACGCCCATGCTCGGCTCCAGAATGTTGCCGCTGCGGAAGCCCATTTTTTCGACTGCATCATAGATAGCGCGGATAACGGTTGGGCTGGTGTAGTGGGCATTCAGAACAGAACTACGGGCAGCAGCATATTCATCTTCGGAGAGCAGTCCTTTCAGTTCGGTATACTCTTTTGCCCAGTTGTCCATGTCAGGGTCAAAGGCATCCGGCAGACCACCCCATCCAACATACTGCGAAAGCATTTCCTGCTCCTCGGCGGTGGCTCCACGGTGTTCCTGCTCCAACTGGAACAGGGTGCGGATGGCGGCAATATTCCGGGCGTATTTCTGTTTTGCACCGCCCTCGCCCAAATGATCGTTCGTGATGTGGAAGTTTTCGGCAGCTTCCGGCACAGGTTCGGCGTTCAGAGCTTCGTCTGCGGCAGCGGCATCCGGGAAAGTCTGCCATTCGCCGTTGACTTCCACGGAAATGGGCAGCTTGTCCAGTTCTTCATCGGAGAGTTCCGGCTCATCCTGCCGCAGACCATCCTCGAACTGCTGCCTGTTCAGAACCTCATTGCTCCATGAATAGCCCTGCGCGCTGGTGTCGATGCGCACATCGGTTTCGCCTACATAGCCGATAGTGCCTTCGATGGTTCGTGTGGGCAGGTCTACAACAACGGAATCGCCAACCTTGTAATCAACTGCCTTTTCGGGAGCAGCATCAAGGGCTTCGTCCTGCTGTTCGTACAATTCCCGGACAACAGCCAGAGGTTCTTCTCGGAAAATCGGCATCCGCATATCGGCCAGTGCCATATCCTGCAAGGAAACCTTGTCCTTATCAAAGTCCACGCCATCAATCCGAAATTTCCGGCCATCCATATTGATAACGGAGTCGATGGGCAGATAGTCCTCTTTGCGCAGATACTTGGTCTGATGGTGAGTGCCATCTTCGTTTAACCCGGCAAGGTAAACATCATTGCCAGCAGACCATAATTCTTTTGACTTTCTTGCCCATAAGCTAGGGGGAAAGCCTGTGACCTGAACTTCGCCCAGTGCGGTTTCTCTCGTGAACAAAGCACTGTTGATGATTTTTGCGACCTTGGCGGCATCTTCTCCATAGAACATAAAATTTCCGCCAGCTTCAAATCCAACCAGAGTGTCCGGGTGCTGTTCCCTTAATGCCGTGTATTCGGCAGCACTGGCGGCGTTCAGCTCAAGGGGGAAGTCAATGGTTCTTTTCTCTTTATCCGACAGATAGCGGTCAGACTGAATCATCAGGTCGATATATTTTTCGACCTGATTCCAGCGGAGAAGCACTTTCTGATGGTCTGGATAGTGTTCAAACGTCAGCCCCTTGCTGTCATGATCGAGCCAACCATTGCTTCCGTCCAGATAGGTGTGCGAGGAGCCGCCGGGTCCGTTTGGGGCGTATTCTTTCGCAAGAGCTTTTGCCCGGAGCTTTCGGTCAGGCTGGAGCTGATAAATTTTCCAGATGCGAAGTTTGCTGTTTTCAAAGTTAGAACCTCTCCGCAACGCGTTTTCGATCTCAGCCTGTGACAAAGAGAAAGCGGAGGGCGATTTTTCGCTCTCCGCTTGGTCGATGGATTCAATTTGTTCAGCTTCGGTGGGAATGTGTGCATCGAAGAAACTTAGCTGTAAATCAGCTCGTTCATCACCAGTTCCTCGGCCTGTGCTTTCAGGCTGTTCATGTGCTGCACCCACTCCATCTGATGCTGCTCCTTGTTCGGAGCCGGGTTCTGTTTCAGCAGTTCCTGCATGGTCTGCTGCATCTGGTTCTCTGCGGTCTGCTCCACTTCCAGCAGATACGGATGCAGAGTTCCCGACAGGAGCATCGAGTTGTACAGCACCGGGCGATGCTTCATCAGGTACGTCCGGCGCAGCCGCCCGTACTTGCCCAGTGCTTTCTCCTGCTGGGGCAGGGTCAGGTTCGGGAGCTGGTAGTCCCCGATGGTCGAGTAGGTCACGTTCCTGCTGTTCATATTCATATTGGCTCCTTTCTACATTGCGGCGGCGGATCGTCGTCTTTACAGTTCGTTCGATGTTGCGCAGCACATCCCGGCTGCACTCGCTGACTGCGGTGCCCAGCGCATACACGGCGGCAGGAGTGGAAAAGGCGAAGATAGCCTGAAAATCGTCCCGGTCAAAATGACCTTCCGGCTCAAAGCCGCAGCGTTCAAGGACAGCATAGGTGATACTGATTGCGGCGGCACTTTTGAACTGGAACTCCTGTCCGGCTTCATCATAATCCATCAGGAACGAGCCGTCAACGATGTCGAGAATGTCACCGCTGTTGTTATCCCAGTAGGAATCCACCAGCTTGCCGCAAATATCCGCGATCTGCTGGGTGATTCGTTCATGCCGGACACCGTATTCTCTGGCAAGCATTTCTGACACAGGCTGAACCAGATCGGGGCCGAGCTGCCACACCTCCGGGTCACGAGAATTGCGGCGCACCCCGGTATCGCTCACATCGAAAACGTAGTGCAGACGCGGAACACTGCTGGACTGGTCTAACAGAGCGATGCCCTTGGAGCCACGCCGGACATAGCGGTTCATGCGGTCATTCCAGAGGTCGAAGCTGGCACAGGCGGTAGCATCAGGACGCTGGGCGTAAATCATAAGCTGGTCTGCATAGTTGTACTTGTACAGCCGGGATGCAGTGGTCAGGTAGTCCGTCCAGTTTTCCCAATACCGGGTCAGTTCTTTGGCCGTTTGCTGGGCGAGGTTAAGGTATTCTTGCGTTTTATTTGGCATTGCGTTCCTCCTTTCGGCTTCATGGTAAACAAAAAAGCGAGCGGCCCTTTCAGGTCGCTCGCTATGGAATCCTCAGTGTTTTATTCGTATTTTGCAGCAAACTTTTCTGCCATCTCCAACAGGCGGTCAAAGGTCTGATTCTCTTCCGGCTGCTCAATCAGTTTTGCGAGAAGCACACGGAAAACATCGGCAGTGTTCTCTCCTAGTGCTGCTGCAACTTTTTCGATGCAATTATGCAGCTTTTCAACAGCATCATCGGACGGATGAGATTTTGCAAGCAGGTCGGACAGGTAGCTGATGAAAGGATAAGTGGAGTCATCGTTGATGATCTCGCTGGTTTCATCCACAATTTTCTGATTATCTTCCGGGGTCATTTCGCCCTTTTCGTTCCACAAGTCACGGGAAGAAGTGCGTCCCTTCAAAAAGGTTGCAAAAAGCAGGCGGTCGATGGGAGTGCGGTTTTCGTTTTCCATTGGCTTTCCTCGCTTTCTGTTTTGAGTCCGTAAATATGAAGTGATATTAGTATAACATGATTCCAGTCCCGGTATCAAGACCACACGTTTAAGGGTTAATAAATTTTTATGTATGCCGCCCATCGGCGGCAAGCATCAGTCGAGTGGAAATTCGATTTCCACGAACTCGGCATCCGTCATAAGTTTGAGCTTCTGGATAACGCCCTCGGAAAGTTCTCGCAGAGCGGTTTCATCGGGCAGCAGATAGCACTGCATCAGCCGCAGCTCCTGCATCAACCCCAGACGAGTACCGGGATTGTAGAGCATCATCAGCATCAGTTCCTCGCCGTTAAAGTTCATAGGCATCCCTCACTTTCCTGCACCCGGCAGGGCTGCACTCCGGGGCATCGCATTTTTCTTTTGCGCCTGCCAATGCCGCCAGCTTTTCCAGCGTAGAGTGCCGATTATTCAGACCCAGTTCTTCGGCTTCGGCGGCTTTGTCCATGATAAAATCATAGTCCTGCGCCATCCGCCGCCCCTTTTCCATGTGGTACATTTCCAGAATCTCCTCCCGAACTTCCTGAATCGTCAGCTCCGGCGCGTCAATCTGGCCGCTGTCCATCACGGAGAAGTCGCTGTGATAGAGGGTGTAATCCCACCCTTCGTCTGTGGACTGAATTGCAATATAGCCTTTATTGCCCAGCTTCCATGCACCTTGTTCGTCCTGCGTTTGAATCTCAGGATAATAGCTGGCTCCATTCCGCTCCATGACTTCTGCAAACTGGCAGATGTGAAAGGTGTTGTACAAACCACCGAGGTCAAAATGGTACTCATCCAGATGTTCGACCCGTGCGGTGTAGCTGCTCCCATCCGGGTAGTCCATCTGGATCACACCGCCATTCGGGATACGGTATAAGTCCTTATAGCTGCTGTCAATGAGCCGCACATCGTCCGTGGGAATAGAGGGGTCATCCCATACACGTCGCTTACGGATGCCGGAATCCGGGATGTTATCAAGGATATTCACGCTTTCCAGCTGAATGGCCTTGCGTTGGTCATCCGACAGTTCAAACAGATACCAGTTCCGGGCGGCAGCGATTGCATTTCTGCCATCTGGCGGCAGATTCTTGAAACCGATCTGGCCTTTTTCCAGCGGCAGGAGGGTCAGCTTGTCATAGGTAGCGTAGCCAACGCCGGAGGTGTTTTCCCTCAAATGCAGGTATTTTTCGTTATTCAGCAGATAAACAGCTTCGTCCAGCACACTCATCAGCGGCCACCCTCAAATTCCAGCGAAAACTTGCTGCGACCATCGGCTTCGGTGGACAGCAGGACGGTAGCGTTGTACACCTTGCCCTTGGCACTCTTGCAGTCCTTCAGCCGGACGCGGCCATCGCGCAGCAGCTTGTCGGCCACATGAGCATCCATCCGCTTGCCCAGACGCTTGAAGAAAGCGTTATCTTTCCACAGCACGAAGCGGCAGGGATTCGATTCACAGAACCAGCCTTTTTCGCGTTCGATCACATTTGCGCCGCAGTTCGGGCAGACACCAATCATTTTATTTTTCATAATCACATTTGCCCCTTTCACAACCTCGGTGGTGTTTACCAGCGAGGAAATCATATTGTTGATTTCGGTCATAAATATTTCTGGCTTTATCTCACCGCGCTCAATGCGCAGCAGCTTTGTTTCCCAGTCTGCGGTCATATCCGCAGAACAAATCTGTTCGGGCATCACGGCAATAAGAGATTTTCCTTTGTCGGTGGGTAGCAGCACTTTTGTCTTTTTGTCTCCCTTGCGTTCCAGAAAACCTTTTGCCACCAGCTTTTCGATTGTGGCGGCTCTGGTAGCCGGAGTGCCGATGCCCCGACGTTCTGTATCCTCCGGCATACCGTCAGAACCAGCCGCCTGCATCATAGAAAGTAGGGTATCTTCGGTAAAATGCTTGGGCGGCGTGGTCTGCCCCTCTTTCAGTTCAGCACCAGCAATACCGCACCCGCTCTGCTCCTGCACATCCGGCAGGATGGGAGCTTCTTTCTTCTTGCCCAGCAAATCGCCCAGCATTTTATGCTCGATACTTTTCCAGCCTTTGTCCAGAACCACCTTGCCTTTTGCCGAAAATTCCTCCCCGGCACAAATAGTGGTCAGCGTTGTTTCTGCATAGCGGTAAGGTTCTCCTACGGCGCAGAGCAGACGCGCTACAATCAGCCGCAGGACGTCCAGCTCCCCGGCGGGCAAAGCCGAAAAGTCAGTCTGCACCACACTTTCCGTAGGCAGCAGCGCGTAGTGGTCGCTGACTTTGCTGTTGTTGATCACCTGTCCTGCATGGGCAGGCACAGCTTCATTCACATCAAAAGCTTCCACAGCAGCCGATACCAGCCCCGGCAGAGATGCCGCCATATCTTCCGTCAGAAAACGGCTGTCTGTTCGGGGATAGGTGATGAGCTTCTTTTCATAAAGGCTCTGAGCATAGTTCAAGGTCTGCTGTGCAGTAAAGCCCAACAAGCGGTTAGCATCTCGCTGGAGCATGGTGAGGTCGTATAGCTGCGGCGGCTTTTCGGTTTTCTCTTTGCGTTCCACTTTCTGCACCGTTGTTCGCACCTCCTTTCGGCAGTCGGTGAGCAGCGTTTCCGCGTCCGCTTTCTGCGAAAATCGCTTGCTGGATACCGTGCCACCGCCCACAAACGCCAGCGAAACCGTGTAGAACTTTTCCGGGGTAAAAGCAGAAATAGCAGCTTCTCTCTGCACGGCCATTGCCAGCGTGGGGGTCATTACTCTGCCTACCGCCAAAGGCCGACCATATAGGCAGGAAAATAGCCGGGAGCAGTTGATGCCGACTTCCCAATCGGCGCGCTCCCGGCACAATGCAGCCTGATACAGTGCATCGTATTCAGTTGACGGTCTGAGGTTCGCAAAGCCCTCCCGAATGGCATTGTCCTCCATACTGGACAGCCATAGCCGGGAAACCGGCTTTTTACATCCAGCCTGCTCGTAGACCAGCCGGAAGATAAGCTCTCCCTCTCGGCCAGCGTCGCAACTATTCACCACCATTTCCACATCCGCCCGGCGCATCAGCTTTTTCAGAATCGAAAACTGCTTTTTAGTGTTGGCAGATACAAGGTACTGCCACTTCTGCGGCAGAATAGGCAAGTCCGCTATGCTCCACTTGCTATACTGCTCCCCATAAGCACTGGGCGGCGCAAGTTCCACCAGATGCCCAACACACCAACTGATGAAATACCCGTTTCCCTCAAGATAGCCGTCCTGCCGCCCTTGAACTCCTAAGACTTTGGCATAAGTCATCGCCACGGACGGCTTTTCGGTCACAATCAATTTTGCGATAAGCGTTCCCTCCAATCTTTTTCTGATTTAGATATGTAGGCGGCAAACGCCGCCTTTCTTTTAGATGGGTTCGGTATCTTCCTCGTCCGGGGTATCGTCCTCATCGGAATCATCCTCTGGGGGAATCTCGAAATCGCCCTTGTCCTCGGTGTAATCAGCATCAGGGTCAATGGCTTCTTTTTCAGCCTGTTTTTTGTTCTTCTGCTGAACATAGAAGTAGAAACCACCACCAGCGGCCAGTGCAATCAGCGCAACGACACCCAGAAAGCCCGCCGCATACTTTGTGACTTTGTTTTCTTTCGGCGCGTCAGCCACCTTTGCCGCTTCCTCTGCGGCTTTCTTGGCTTCTTCCTCAGCTTTCAGCTTGTCCTGTTCAGCTTTTGCCGCCGCTTCTTTTTCAGCAGTATAAGCGTCGGCGGTGTCTTTATCCATTAGAGCCAAGAGGTCTGCTTCATCCACCAGATTCATGAAGTGGACGGTCTGCTGACCTTTGGCATTGCGGTCAATGACCAAGTAGAATGTCGCTCCCGACTTGCTGACGAGCGTGATGAACTGCTGGCCGCTGCCATCGGAATAGTTGGTGTAGTAATCATCCACCAGTGTCAAATTGCCCTCCGGGGTCAGTGCACCAGATTCCTCATCCGTGATGGTGATGGTATCTTCCTCCACGATTTCCGGCAGAACAGGCTGCTCCACTGGGGTGGTATTGCCTTCATAGGCGAAAGCGGGAGCCGCCATGCCGATGCACAGCACCGCCGACAGCAGCAGTGCGCCGAGCTTCTTAATCTTCATCATTGGTATCTTCCTCCTTATCAAAAGTTGCACCGACAGCGGCCAGAGCATCCGGGTTCGGAGTAGTGCTGGCCGACTGCCGCAGCAGGGCTGCAAGCTGTTCCGGCGTGAGTTTGGCAACGCGCACCATCTCATTTACCTCGGCAGCTTCCTCTTCCTGAATGCGCCGTTCCAGAACAGCGATGCGGTTGTTGATTTTGATGCGCCGCTCTTTCTCTTTCTCCAAAGAAGCGCGCAGCTTGTCCAGTTTTTCACTCATAGTAAGCCCTCCAATCATTTTGAAAGTCGCCCAAATCCAGCGAGATGTTTCTCCCAGTAGGACGAGTGGATGTTTGCGTACTTGATGGGGTCGCCCGCAGACAGCATCATTCCGTTGCCGAGATACAGCCCGACATGGCTCATGCCGGGGGTGTCATAAGTTCCCTTGAAAAAGACCAAATCGCCGGGTTTAGCTTCTGCTTCGGAAATATGCTGGCACTTATTCCATAAGCCATTGGCGGTAGTGCGCCCTACGTTGTAGCCGTTTTGGTTATAAACCCAGCAGACATAGCCGGAGCAATCAAAGCCTGTTTCCGGGGTGGAGCCGCCCCAGACATAGGGTGTGCCGACATACTTTTTTGCTTCCTTGTAGATGCCAGCAAACTCATTATCCGTAAGGGCTTCTGCCGGAATAGTATAGTCGATACCCGCCTCGTTAGAGCCATCGGAGCCACCGGGTGGCAGACCACCATTAAAAAGGTAGGGTCTGCCACCCAGCGTGTCCTGAAAAATCTCGTACCGCTTCCACTGGTCGTCATTCAATTCTCCACGGATAATGACCTCTAACCCCTTGTTTTCCAGCTTCGTGTGGAAAATTTTGTACTCATAGGGCACTTGCGTCGTGTAAGGCATCCCCGTGAAAGGGTCAATCATAATGACCGTTCGATACCTCGTTTGCACCTCCACCCATGTGGTGAGCTTATACTGTTTTTTGAAAATCTCCTGCAATTTACCTTGTACTTCTGACCGTGTGTAATCGTCATACAAGGTCGTGAGAAAAGAGGTCAGCTGCCACGGGTCGTGCTCGATTTCATCCAGATGGTACTGGTATTCATCGTAGCCGGGATGGTCTTGCGGTGTGCGCTTAATTTTCTTGTCCAGTTCTTTTTCCAGCTTCTTGTAATCTTCTTCTGCGCCGCGAATGTCTCTATCCTCGGCGGTGTAGATGGTCTGCCCGGACACCTGTGTTCCTCCGCTGAACAGGATGCCGCAGGACGAAAAGCCCGACATTACCATTAAGATGAGCAAAAGAAAAATGCCCACGATAACAAAAACGTGGGCATTGCTTTTTGCCGCAGTCAGTAGACCGTTGGCCGCTGTGCTGACTACCGATTTACCTTTATCTATAACTTGTTCCACACCAGATCGCGCCGCAGATGCCCCACTGGATGCAATCTTTTTGCCGCCAGCAGTCTGTGTCGCTGTACCACCCGACCGGGCGGCAGCGTAGTAGCTCTGCCGAATGTCGCGTTTCTGCCGCCATCGGGAAAGCCAGTTGGAATCCCCCTCACTGGTACCGATACTGGAATCTCCTGCATTTTGGGGCGCGTGCTGTTCCTGCTTGGAAGATTTTGTGGTTTTGGAGTTTTTCTTATCCTGCATCTTGGCTTTCCGCTTGAGTTTCCGAGCATACCGGCTTTTGGAAATATCCCGGACATTTCCAGCCGCTTTTTCACCCTCGTTCAAAGCTTGCACACCAACATTATCTTCCTCGTACTGGTCGTTTTTCCGATGCCCCGCAGACCGGGCAGCGGCGGCAGCGTACATCTCGCGTTTCTGCGCCTTGCTCAATCGGCTTAACTCATCCGGGGTCAGTTCTGCCTTGCCGAAACGCAAATGCTGGGCCTTTTCTGCGGCCTTGTCTGCATCAAGTTTCAGTTTCTTCTTTTTGGGTGTGGACTGCTCGACCTTCGCTTTCTTCGGGGGAGAGCGAGTTTTCTTTGCAGAGGAATCTGCCTTGAAATTCAGCTTCGGATTGCTCATTTCTTCGCGCCCTCCGAAACCTCTCCCAATTTGGTGGTCATGATACGGTAGAGTTCAAGGTCAGTCGGGAAACGGTCAACAAACGGCAGAATGACACTGCCGAAAAACAGCAGACCTTCGCCCTCGCCAGAATGGGTCACATAGGAAAGCTGGTGGGGACTGATATTCAACTGTTTTGCGAGGATTTGTCTATCACCAGCGGCTTGATTCAGCATGATAATCATGTCCGAATTTTCAAAAATATTCTCGACCTCACGCGAAGAAAGCAGGTCTTTGACGTTCTGCGTTAATCCTGTCGGGATACCGCCCCACTTGCGGAAACGCTTCCAAATTTCAACGCTATACGCCGCAGTTTGCTCTTCTTTTAAGAGAAGGTGCATCTCATCCATATAATATCGGGTGGATTTTCCGCTGCTGCGGTTGGCGGTAACCCGCCCCCAGACCTGATCCTGCACGATGAGCATACCGAGCTTCTTCATCTGCTTGCCCAGCTCTTTAATGTCATAGCAGACGATTCTGTTATTGACATTTACGTTGGTTCTGTGGTTGAACAGATTCAGACTGCCTTTGACGTAGATTTCCAGAGCTGTGGCAACATGGTGGGCTTCTTTCTCATCCTGCTGGAGCAGGGCATTGTACAAGTCTTCCAGAATCGGCATATTCTCCGGGCAGGGATTTTCAAAATATCGGGCATAGATTTTGTGAACGCAGCGGTCAATGACCGTTTTTTCTACGGGCATCAAACCCTCTTTGCCGCCGACTACCAGCTCACACAGAGAAAGAATAAAATCCGCTTTCAGACTAAGCGGGTTGTCCTCTTCCGAATAGTTGGCGTTAATGTCCATCGGGTTGATGAACTGGCTGCTGTTTGGGCTGATTTTAATGACCTGACCTTTCAGTCGATTCACCAGCGGGGAGTATTCGCCTTCGGGATCGTTCACGATAATATCATCGTCTGTCACCAGAAAAGCGTTGGTGATTTCACGCTTTGCGCTGAACGATTTGCCAGAGCCGGGTGTGCCGAGGATAAGGCCGTTGGGATTTTTCAGCTTTTTTCTATCCACCATAATCAAATTATTTGAAAGGGCGTTCAGACCGTAATACAGGCTTTCTTTTCCGCTCTGATACAATTCCTGCGTAGTGAACGGGATGAAAATGGCCGTGCTGCTGGTGGTCAGGCCGCGCTGAATATCAATCTGATTATCGGCCAGCGGCAGACTGCTCATAAGCCCCTGCTCCTGCTGGTAGTCCAGTCTGCACAGATTACAGTTGTGTTTCTGTGCGATACTGGATGCCTGAAAGACGTTGTTTTCCAGTTCCTGTTCCGTGCGGCCAGTGTTCAGAACGAGGAATGTCACCAAAAACATTCGCTCATTCTGGCTCTGCAATTCTTTCAGCAGGGCTTTGGCATCTCTACCGTAGGTTTTCAAATCTGACGGAAGAATGTCAATATCATACCCGGAACGAATGGCTTTTTTCTGCTCCTCAATGGTGCTGCGGTCAAGTTCAGTAATCGTGCGCTTGACCGTTTTGATGGCACGGTTCTGGTCTACCGACTGGATGTGCATAGTGACGATTTGGCTGGAATCCATATCCAGAAAGTCCTTCAAAAGCTGGTCGCTGATGTCGGATGCCGTGATGCTCAGAAAGCTGGCGGCGCAGTAGATGCCGCCCATCTGGAAAGTGCGGCTGTTCTTGAACGCAAAGGCAGTCGGCGCAATGGCGTCTTTGACGGAAAGGCCGCTTTTCACAAGGTCTTTCCAGTCAAAACGAAACTTCGATGCACCGTCCATGTTGAACATATCGTGCATGAGTTTCAGTCGTTCCTCACCATTCAATGGCTTGGCCTGTACACCCAAACGGTGGAAGTTGTTGAGCAAATCATTCTGCACATGGTCGAGCCGCGTTTTTACCTGACGCATACTCTCGCCCTCCACACCAAAGGTGATGAATTTGGTCTTTGTCAGACCGTTATTGCCTTTGGCAAGCTGCTGACGCAGCATTTGGGAATATTCTGCACGAACATCATCAAAGCCATCTTTCTGGAACGGAATACGGATGCTCTTTTCAAACTCTGTGCTGTCCGTTGCCATGTTCACGAACGATAGCTCGAACTTAATGCTGGAATCGAAGAAGTTCAAAAAACTGCACCATTCCTCGAAAATCGCCGTCTTATCCTCTTGCTGCGCCAGCTGATAGTTAATGTCCTGATAGGCGATCGTCCGGGTGTAGTAGTTGGTACGGACACGGCAAGTGCCATCCTCAAACATCCGCTGCATCGGGATAGACTGCTGTGCGGTGTGGGGAACATCGGGCTTGCTTTTCTGCCTGCGCTTCTGCACAGGCTGTGCGTTACCCGGTTTATTCTTTTTCCAGAATGGAATCATGGGCTGACCCTCCCTTCATAAGCAGTGCATAGTAGTTATTGGTCTTGTAAGGACGAATCTTTGGGCGCAGAAATCTTGCTTGAATATAATGGGCCAGCAGCTTTTCCAAAGGCTGACCGTTTTTCTCGTACATACCAAGGAAGAACGCCGGGAGCATGACGGCCATCATGCCAAGCGTCGCGGCAGTATTGCCGCCGGAATCCTTCAGAACGAAAAACAGCGGCACTCCAATCAGTGCCGCCGAACCGAAACAGATAAGCTGTCGTTTTGTCAAGTTAAATGCGACCTTCGCCTTAACTTTCGTAAGGTCGCGCGGAACGGAAATATACGCAGCCAAAACTCACACCCCCTTTTAATGTGCGCCCAGTACACTTTTCGTGACGGAGCTGGTCTTGAACAAACTGAAAGTGAGCAGAACCGTGTAGCCCACGATTGCCCAAATTGAGCCGATGGCATCGCCGGAAATTGCAACCGACTGTATCAACACTGCGTAGATCGCCACGCAGATGAGGATGAGAAAGCCCTGAAAGCCCAGTGCAAACAGGCATTTCAGATAATTCTGCCCCATGTGGCTCTGCTCATGATTGCCCCATGTTGCCATCGGAATGGGGGCAAGGCTTACCATACAATAAATTTCGATCATCCGGCCATAGACCACCACAAAAATTACAATGCTTAAAATTCGCATCGTGATGCCGATGAAGAACGATTGCAGGAAAAGTCCGAACAGTGGGCCAACATCCATCTGCATCAGACTGGCTTCTAGCATTGCCAATCCAATGTCGTTGACACGAGTGTTGCCTGCAATGATGCCGCTGGAATCGGACACAACTTTCTGCGTCAAATCGAAAACGGCCATGACAATATCAAACGTGTTGCTGATAAACCAGACCGAAACAGCCGTTTTGAATATCCATTTCATTATTAACGCCGGCTCAAACTGTGCCATGTTATTGTGCTGGGTTATCATTTCAATAAGCTCATAACAGGCAATAAAAGTGAGGATAATGCCTGCTATCGGCAGCACGACATTTCGGGACAACGATTCGATCATTGCAAAAACGCGCGGTTCAAACGCTGACGGCCTTGTGCCGACCTGCCGTGCAATATCGCCGACCTGTTCATTTACCGAATCGAACAGGCCGGACAAGTTTGACATGATGCCAGCTGTAAGGATACCTTTTATCCAGTCGGCAATCGCTTTGAGAACTGTTTCCATTCAACAGTCACCGCCTTAGCTGAAATGGTTGATGATGTTTTTCAGAACATTCAGAAGAAAAATAATGTGGGTCAAAAACTGCATAAGCGCACCGCCTTTCCTTGATGGGTGGACATTCGTTTGCAATTTGCTACCTATTATAATAAAAGCTGCTATCCACAGCGGAGATGATAGCGATTGCATATGTACAGGCAGGATAAACCTGCCTACTGTTCTTAACCGAACAGACCGCTCAGAAGAGGAATGAGGGTGATACCGACCAGCGCAACGCCGCCGCCAGCCATGAGCTGCTTCATGCCCTGCGACTTACTGCCCGGATTGTCATTGCCATAACCTTCCAGCAGGTTGATAGCACCCCAAACACCAAGGCCAGCACCGAGCGCAACAACGAGGGTCTGGAGGACTTCGATAGCACTGTTAAAAAATTCCATAGTCGTTTCTCCTTTATCATTAAAAAATTGTAGACCGTCCGTACACACCTGAAATCGTAAATTATCAGCCGTAAACTGCGGCAAAAGTGAATTTTCTGGTGTACCTCTCTGGCCGGAAAAATTAAAACCGCCAGTCCATCAGACAGGCGGGAGTGAATCTGCATCCACCACAATGAACTCATCACCGGGTTTGATTTTTTCTTTTTTGTTTAGATACTTTTCAATATCGAACCGATTCTTTTCGTCAAAATCAGAAGTGAGCTTGTAATTCGGATGCTGGGTCAAATCATACTTGTCCGAAAGAAATGGGCGAACGCCGCGCAGCTGCAAGATACATTTGCCGCCATCTAACACTGCAAGCTCATCTCGACTTAATAATTCATGGCCCAATTTGGAATAATTTGTGCCGTAACTGGGGCTGTTACCGCGCGTGTCCGAAGTGCTGAACGCATCAATCGTCTCTTTCCCCAGCATTTCGGAAAGCTCTTTTAATGTGCCGGGTTCAGAGCCGCCCAGAAAGATTTGCGAATCCATATTGCCCACAATGGTATCCGCATGGTCTTTGTAGATAGCTTTCAACTGGCTTTTGGCTTGCAGTACCAAGCAGGCCGAAATCTCACGGCTACGGATAGTTGCCACCAGCTTTTCCAGATTGGGAATCTGCCCGATATTAGCAGCTTCGTCAATCAGACAACGCACATGGATGGGCAGCTTGCCACCGTACACATCATCTGCCTTATCGCAGAGCAGATTGAAAAGCTGGGTGTAGACCATCGAAATCAGAAAGTTGAAGGTACTGTCTGTGTCCGACATAATGAGGAACAGTGCAGTCTTTCGGTCACCTAGCGTGTCCAGTTCCAATTCATCATACATGGTGAGGTCGCGCAGTTCTTGAATATCAAAGGGAGCCATTCTAGCACCGCAGGAAATCAAGATGCTCTTGGCGGTCTTTCCAGAGACAAATTGTCAAGGACTTTTTAATCAAATTCACAAAAAATCTACAAAAAAGGTGCCAGAAGCACTGTATGGCTCCTGACACCTCGTTTGATAGATTACATTTTTCCGTTCAGCAGGTCTTTGCAGAGATACGCATAGTCTGGCAGCTGGTTGATATATGGCTCCCAGAGCCGCTTGATTTCGGCTAACTCCAGCGGGTCGGCTGCTTCCAGTGCATGATCGTTGCCAGTCATATATAAAACATCCGTAGCAACATCATCCAAACACTTGCCGCAGAGATCGGCGGCAGATTCTATCCTGATACCGGTATCCACATAGACTGGATTTACGCCAATCGTCAGCCAGACATAGCCCACCTTGTCCGACCAGAGCAATTCAAAATCAGGGCTTTGCCGCAGATGTTCCGCAAAGACTTCCTTTACTCGCTCAATTTCATGTTTCTCTTTTTCTGTGTAAAGCATTTTCATGTCCTCCTTGACAAAAATTTTGGTGCGTACCATCATCAGTTTAGCACAAGGCGGCTTAGTTTATCAGTCTGTCACATCTGCTGAATTTCATTTTTGAGCATACGCTTGATTTTATCGCTCATGGTTTCTGTGCTGGTATTGCTGAAATGGACATGAACCTTGTAGGTCGTCTTGCCGATTTTCTTTACCATCGCTGGCGTGTTTTCCGGCGCTCTGGCCGCAGCAGCGGCGTCTGCCATCTGCATAGTACGGGGTTCTTTGTTCATAGCGCTCCTTTCTCCGAACGGGTCTGTGCCGCCCGGTAAAAAATCAATCGTGCTTACTGTTTACAATGTCTTTTGCTGCCTGTCGGGTGACACCGGCATTTTCTTCCCGGAAATTCTTCCCGTCAAAGAGGATCGGCGCACACCGTTCCAAAATACGGTCATAGATACGGGCGTGGGCCAGATCAGGCGGATTTTTCAGCTCGGACAGTTTCAAGTTTGTTGTGATAATCATGGGTCTTCGGCTGCGATAGCGGCTGTCGATGACGAAAAACATCTGCTCCATAGCATATTCGGTACTGCGCTCTACACCCAGATCGTCAATGATAAGCAGGTCATATTCGTCAAAGCTGGCAATAAACTCTGACCTGTCCTCAGAGAACATCCCTGTCAGGCGGTTCAGAATGGTGGGGAAGTTCGTCATCAGCACCGGCACATCCTGGTCAAGTAGAGCGTTGGCAATACATCCGGCGAAAAAAGACTTGCCGGTTCCCACATCTCCAAACAGTAAAAGCCCGATATTGCTCTTATATGCCTCTTTCCAGTTCTCCACATAGGCATGAGCCTTGTCCATCAATGGGTTTTGCCTGTTATCATTGGAAAATGTGTAGTCGTACAGATAACGGTCTTGCAGGCCCTGTGCCTTTCGGCGTTTGATACGCTCCATGCGGCGCTGCCGTTCTTCAGCAGCCTTGCGCTGCTCCTCAGCCTCCCGCTGGCACTGGCAGATGCAGTGCGGCATAAAGTAGCCGGATTTCCCGAAGCATGGCACAACGGTCTGCCTCTGGCCGCCGCATTTCTTACAGTGAATGAGCCCGTCTGACGGGTCTATATACTCGTCCTCAGCCAATTCCACACCGGCAGCTGCCTTGTCGATGAATGCCCGGATTTCTGCGGTAATCTCAATCATACAGTTTCATCCTCCTTTACGCTGTAATCCCGGTTGCGTGAGGGTGTGACCGTTTTTTTAGCGTCCTCACCGGCCCAACGCCGGATGGTCGCTGCATGGCTCTGATAACGCTTGCCAGTAGAAGCCATGTACTCGGACAGCTTTTCGATGTACTGTTCCCATACAGCAGGAAAGCTGACCTGCAAGTCTGCCAGTTCTTCATCCGTCAGGAAAACATTCTGGTAACGGCCATAGGTGTGGGAAGGGTGCCCCGTTTCAGGGCGTACCTTCTCTATCTCTCTCTTTATCTCTATCTCTTTCTCTAACTCTATCTCTATCTCTGGTGGACGAATGTCGGACAAATGTCCGCCACTTGTCCGGAGCGCAGAAAGAGCCTTATTTTGAAGCCTTGCAGCCCGCTTTCGCTCGGCCTCGGTAGAGGACTGGCCTATTAAAAGTTCGATGTTGCTCATGTAGAATGTGCCGCTGTCCAGCACTTCCACAAGACCCAGCTTCAAAAAGATCTGCAAGGCTCTCTCCACAGTGCCGATCTGCTGGCGGGTAATGGTAGCGATCATCTGCGCTGTGTAAGGGATGTCCTCGTCAAGCTGGAGCCGCCCGCCATGTTTCAGCGATTTCAGGTACAGCTTGAGCAGAATGTTGGAATACAGCACACCGTCCTGCATACTTTCCAGCAGCACGATGGAATCATCATCAAAATAGTTTTCTTTGAGTTTCAGGTAATAATATTTTCGATTGTCTGACATAGGGTTCCTCCTTAGGGGTTCTTTTGGGATTCTGTACGCATTTTAAGGCTATTTTAGGGGTCAGAGGATAAATCTATC
>OHBU01000219.1_pt1 | contig 26117 bp, 19 predicted proteins | sample 1577421 | NCBI WGS metagenome assembly OHBU01 (sample SAMEA3879550, study PRJEB24766) | human gut metagenome | biome: human-associated habitat; feature: feces | place: USA | collected 1985/1987 | reverse complement strand
TTTTTAGTTTATCTAAAACTTTTTATCTGCATTTTTGCGGTGCGTGGGTTTATCGACAGTCTGGGCTCCCTCACAAACAGTGAGGGAGCTTTTCTGTCACCCGTCACGCACCGCCTATCCCCTGCGAAAAAATATCAATATTCACATTGACCTCAATTTCACTTTCCGCTATTATTTCCCCTACCCTGTCCATATTCTCTCTGTAAAATCTGTTACAGCATCTTCTCAGCGTATTTTCAAGTCCGAACACATCACAGCCCTTTTTCGCGATCGGTATCACCGAGCTTTCTATTTTCCGTTTCAATTCCCTTTCGGCAGGCTCGGCTACCTTTTCGGCGGCTTTTTTCCCATCTTCCTTTATTCCGCCCTTCGACCCTATCTTTCCCGATGCGCTGAACGTCACATCGAATTTTACCTTTCCGTTATATTCTGTAGCTTTTATACTCCTTGTAACCCCAATAAGCATAACACTCGGCTTTGCATTTTGTCCCAAAGGCACGGTAAACGAATATTCCGAAGGCGTATCATTCATAAAGAATATAGCCATTGCCCCATCATCGTCAACTCTGCAAAGCTCTTTGCCACCCTTGAAAACCACTCCGCCGTCAAGTATTATCGTCTTTTCTCCGTCCTCGCTCTGTTCTTCTCCGCCTCCGTTGCCATTACCGCCTCCGGTTTCCTTCGGAATAGTTACATCTGTCTTAAGTGTTGCCGTTGTGAGCAGCGGAAGAAATGCGCTCTCTGTAGATGTGCATAGCATAGTCATCACCTGGTAGGGATATGTGCTTTTGTTCCTGCTTTCGACCGATGCGTTGTGTATAAGGTTCGCCAATCTCTGTGAAGAGGTCGAGCCTTCCTTGAAGCGTATATCGAGCAGTTCCTCTGCCGTATCCTCTGCGGCGGCAACATAAGCCTGCGGATGCGAATGGTAATTGCCCACAAAGAATTCAAGCGTGTCACACAGCTTATACTTCCTCAGTTCTTTTCCGATGATTATCAGCCTGTTTTCGCTCAGCAGAAGATCCTTTCCCGTCAGCATCGAAGCGTTTTTCGCCGCCGCAAATATGCTTTCGCCCTCCCCTACGCTTTTCAGCACATTGTCCTGCGTCTTGTCTATCTGATTCTGTCCGCCCTCGCTCGATTGATTGAAATACTGCATACTTATACGATATACCTTTTTGTCAGGAAGATAGTCTATCCCTATCGCCTGCACTATCGCCCTGTCGGACAGGTCAACATAGCTGACACAGCCGACAAGGGTTATTGTCACCGTCAGCGCAAGCATTATAGCAACCGCTCTTATCATTCTCATTTCTTTTCTCCTTCGCTCTGCTTTTTTCTGCCTGCAACAAGCGCCGTCAGCGGAACTGCAACACCGCCGAGCAATATGTGTATTCCGCCCGACATAACGCTCCTGAAATGCTCGTATACCGTTCTGTCACTGCCAAGCACCATACACAGCATAAATATAAACGCTCCGTATACCACAACCGCCTTTTTCGTGTCGGGCCTCTTACTGCACACAGAATATATCCGCCCTACGCAATATATAATAAGCGCCGTTTTAATAATTCCGCACATCAGCCACACTATAGCGTCTATTCCGTCAAGCCTGCGAAATATTACAATATCGGATAAAGATGCGATAATATACAGAGGGTATTCGACTTTACTCATATAAGGACCTAATATAAGGTTGTAGAGCAGGTTAAGAAATTCCAGTATCACAAGCAGCAGCGGCAGATAATAAAGCACCGTTTTATGCGGTTTACTGCGTATTTCATCGGTTATCACCGCAAAAATCAGAATTTCGCTGTTCATACTTATCTCGGAAAGTGTACATTTCACAAAATACCGCCCGTCCTCAATAAATGCGGGATATATGAAATCCGGATTGACCTTGTCCCACATAGTGACGCCGATAAGAAAAATCAACAGACCGAATACCGCCGCCGCAAACACAGAGCTTCTCGTAACCGCACTAAGCCCCTTCAATGCACCGTATACCGACACGGCGACAAGCACGGCAATACCCGATATTGTCAGAATGTTATTGAGCAGCGTATCGGTTATATAATGCTGTATGCTTATGACCGTCTGCACGGCGGTCGCCGTCAGGGTAACAGCCAGAATAACCCCTACAGCTGCCCCGAAGATCTTATTTCTTCTGAAAGCACAGGTTACAGGGCTGTCACCCTTGAACCTCAGCGTCACAAGGATAAGAGGGATATAAAGCAGTGCCGCAATAATTTTTGCAAGAAGTATCGCTGTGAAGCGATCCGGTCCGTATAATACGGTTTCGGCAGGCATAGTCATCATTTCCGCCGACAGCCTGCAGGCAAGAAACGTGATAACAAGCTGTCTGTTACTTATCCTGCTCATTGCCTCCCGTCCTTTCTGCGCCGTGACCGCTCTTAGCCTTGCCCGATAACTGCTGTACCGTCATATCCGTATCGGACAGCTTCTTCCAGCTTTCCCTGCGAAACGTATCACGGATAATGCTTTTCAGCGTCACAGGCGCAAACGGTGCGGTATACGGCACTCCGTATGTGTTTTTTGAACACATTCTGAAAAATATAACAACCCCGACGGCTGTGATTCCGAACAAGCCGAACGTGCCTCCTGCGACTATAAATACCAGCCTCAGTATCATACAGCTGTCGTATAGATCCGGTACGGCAAACGAGCATAGTCCGGTTGCCGCTATGATAAGCACCACAGGTGCGCTCATAAGACCCGCCGATACCGAGATTTCTCCTATCACAAGACCTCCGACTATGCTTACTGCGTGACCTATGCTCTGCGGCAGCCTCAGCCCCGCCTCCCTCATTATCTCATACAGGATATACATTATAAGGCACTCTCCGAATACGGGATAGGCGGCAGTCTGCTCCGATGAATAAATATTCAGCAAGAGCGCCGAGCGGAACATTTCCGGGTGGAAGTTGCACAGTGCGACATAAAGACCCGGCAGAACAGCCCCTGCAATAAACGCAAAGAAACGTATGATACGAAGAAACGCCGAAAAGTACGGCTTGTGCGTATAATCGTCCATCGTTACAAAGTTCTCCGCAAACAGACACGGAAGAACAAGCGCAAAAGGCGTTCCGTCCACGATTATCCCCACTCTGCCCTCGTACAGCTTCGATACAAATACATCGGGACGTTCGGTTGTATATATCTGTGAGAAAAGGACAGAATCATCATCTTCAAGAAAGCTCTGTAAATACTCACCGCCTGCAATAGTGTTAAGCGGAATGTTCTTCAGCTTATCCATCACGGCGTTTACGATATTCATATCCGCCTTGTCGGTAAGATAGCAAACCGAAACATCGGTCTTGCTGCGTTCCCCTACGGTCATCATTATCGTTTTCAGCGTCGGGGATTTCATTCTCCGCCTTACCATAGCAACGTTGGTTCTTACCACCTCGATAAAACCCTCTCTTGACGCTCTCAGATTTATGTGCGTTGAAGGCTCGTCTACGCTTCGGTGTGCAAAGCCCTGTATGCCTATCGCTATGCCAAACTCTGCCCCGTCGCACAAAAGCACGGCAAACCCCGACATTATATAAAGGCACAGCGAGTCATAATCGTACACCTGCTTTTGTTCTTCGGCAATCGGCATATCCGAGCAGACCTTTGTAAAAAATTCGTTATCGTCCTGTATTTTCGGCGGTGCGGATACAAGCGGACGGAAAATCAGATTTGCAAGATCCGCCTTTCCTATCATACCCTCGCAGGTGATAACCGCCATCTTGTGACCGTCGGACGAAAAATACTTGATTATAAGATCCGAGCTGTTGTTCATCAGCCTTCTTACCTCAGAACAGTTGATATTAAGATTTGCGGCAAGCCTGCTGTCGCCGCTGTTTATGCTCTCTACCGATTTTTCGGATAAATCAGGCAGTTTTTTTGAATTGCTCATTTAAGTTCCTCGCATATTGAAAGATAATCAGCAGATAATAGCTGTGTAGCCGATCTGTAACTTATCTTTTCCGTCAATGGAGGAAAATATGCTGATAATAATTATCCGTTCCGTGCTTTTGTATATCCTTATAGTATTCGCCCTGCGTCTTATGGGCAAAAAACAGCTTGCTCAGTTACAGCCCTCAGAGCTTGTAACGACAATACTTATATCCAATATCGCCACGTTGTCGCTTGAGGATTCGACCGTCCCGATGATATACGGAGTTATCCCGATACTGATGATAGTCTGCATGGATGTTTTCATGTCTTTTATTATGCTGAAGAATTCACGCTTCCGCCGCCTTGTGACAGGCACACCTCAGATAATCATTACCGACGGCATAATCGACCGCAAGGTTATGAAGCACCTTCGCTACAGCGTTGACGAACTTATGGAAGCAATGCGTGAATGTATGATATTCGATATTTCACAGGTGCAGTACGCAATAGTAGAAACCACCGGCAAGATAAACTTCTATCAGAAAAGCCGTTATCGCAATGTTGAAAACGGCGACGTCGGGATTCAGGTGACAAACTGCGATCCGCCCTGCTTGCTTATAAAGGACGGCGAAATAAACTACCCCGGACTTCGCCGCTGGAACGGCGATGAAGCAAAACTGCGTGAAATAATAAAAAGTATGAAGCTTGATATAAAGGATATTTTCCTGCTCACAGACAGCACCGACAAAGGCATTTATACAGTGCTTAAAAGCAACGACAAATACGGCACACAGCCGATATGTAAAGCGGAGGATAAATAAATGGGTCGAATTACCGCCTGTGCGGCAATAGTCATAGCTATGGTGGCTTTTGCCCTTTACGGCTACAATTATTCAGACACCTGTGCAAGAAGGATCTACCTTGCCGCCGATGAGATCACACAGGCGGTTGACAAAAACGACACCGCAAAAGCCATTGAAAAGGCAGACCTTGCCGAACAGCTTTGGCGGAAAATGTCACAGCATACCATCTTTGTAGAGGATACCGAGTGCGACAACGAAATAGCTATGAGCCTTGCCAGAATAAAAGTATTTGCAGAAAACGGCGAGGACGATATTTATTCCGAATGTGCCGTGCTTAAACGCCTTATCGAGTTGTATATCACCCGTCAGCAGATAACGCCGGCGAGCGTATTCTGATATATAAAAATGCCGACGGCTTTTGCCGTCGGCATTATATCTGTATTGATTTTCAGTTTAGGAAACCGTAGCGTTAAGTTCCTTGATTCTTACTTCGATAGGACCTCTGTTCTCTTGACGAACAGTTGCAAATGAGTTACCGCCCATTACAACGTCTGCTGTAAGATGACCTACAGGGTTTTCACTGGTATTAGTGTCGGCTATATCAGGGCCTATACCGTTCTTGAACTCAAATACTGCTGTAAATGTTGAAGGATCTTTCAGCTTGTCAAGCCTGTCAAGAAGTGTTTCATTCCAGTCGAACTCATCAATAGACTGCTGTCTTCCTGCCTTCTTTACTTCTTCATCCTTTGAAGATAAGAGGTTAGCATAGATCCAAGCCTTGTAGCCTTCCTTGTTCTTAGAACCTGCAACAAACATGAATGCATCCTGCTTCATTTCCTGATAATATGTATCAGCACCGTCCATCTTGGGGAAAGGAACAAAGTTGATCTCGTCATCGTCCCATTTCTTTTTCTTCTTGTAGAGTCTCCAGTTCTCCTCATATCTCCATGTACCGTCTTCAAAGAACAGTGTGTTGCCGGCTACCCATTCATTGTAGTTTACGTCCCAGCCGTTTTCAATCTCTCTGGGATAACGGAGGGATTCCTGTGTATCGTCAAATGAACGAAGCATTTCCATGCACTTTTCGATATTTGCATCGTTTAAGTTGCTTACAAGTTTACCGTCTTCAAGACCGATAAGGGGCTTACCTGTTGTAGCGATAAATGCATGGTCAAGTCCGAAACCGTCAAATGCGTATGTCTTATTTTCAGTATCTGTGAACTTTCTTGCCATTTCAAGGCACTTTGACCATGTCCATTCGCCCTTTTCAAACAGCTCCCAAGGGTCATCAAAGCCGTTTTCTTCAATGATGGACTTTCTGTACCAGAGCAGAGTTGCGGGGTTTACGTCAACGATAGGTGTATAAACCTTACCGCCCCAGTTGAACATATCAATAATGCTCTTATATTCAGCCCAGTCATCTGTTGTTGTGTCAATTACACCGTCAATGGGCTGGAAAAGGTTCTGATATATACCATAGGGATAGTTTGATGTTTCAAAGGGGAATGTATCGGGAGAATCATCAGACTGAACGAGCTTTGCAAGGTCAACATATCTGTTTTTGTAGTCAGAAACCTTAACGTTTACAAACACATTGTCATCAGATACGCTTTCATAACCCTCGGGCTTGTTCTTAGGCGTACCGTACATTGCCTTGAACAGCTCAACCGAGGGAGCTGCCTCCTGAATGTCATACCAAGCCATGAACTTGATCTTCGTATCAACCTTGATGTCTTTGTAATCGTCACCTACTGAAACGTTATCAATTGCACTCTTTACATTTTCATTTGAAGACATTATCTTCTGGCTGCCTGTAGCTGCTGTGCTGCTGGTGGCTGAGCTGTTACCCGCACCGCTTGTTGTTGTAGGTGTATCACTGCCTGCACAACCTGTGAATGCTGTAGCACCCATAATCAGCGCAAGAGTTGCAGCTGAAATCTTTTTGGTCGTTTTTTTCATTGTTTACCTCCTGTACGGCTTGACACGCTGCCGCTTAATTACTATTATATTATAACAAATTTTCGTTTAGCAATCAACCATTAGTTAATCCAAACTTTAAAAACTTTTTTGTGGATATACAACAACGAATTTTGCGTTTTCACACCGTTTACACGTTTTTTTAAGTTAATTACCTTTATACATCTGTGAATAACTAAGTTTACCGAAACCATTTCTTTCGTACAGCCTTACCGCTCTTTCGTTGTCAGGCTCTGTTTCAAGACGGATTCTTGCAACATCGGCATATTCCTTTTCGATGAATTTGAAGAACTCTCCGGTTATGCCCTTACAGCGATGCTCCGGCTTTACATATATCTCCTCAAGCCACACCACCATACCGCCCGCTTCATTTGAATATGTAAGTGCAAGCAGAGCAAAACCATAGATTTCCTTTTTATCGTCACTGCGGAACATAAAGCAGACCGTATACGGTGAGCCTTCCATAAGCACATCGAATGTAAGCTTATGATTTTCATCGGGGATAGGGTGAAGCACGGCGGGAGAATGATAAAAGTCATGTTCCATAGCGAGATATTCTTCACGGTCGTCTTTTTTTATCTTATCGAATATCATGTTTTTCTCCTTTTTAAGCAAGACCTAACGGATTAATAAACAGATACGCAAAATATCCTGCGTAAGCAACGAGCATAATTATACCGCCCGCTCTTGTAAGCTCCTTTTTGCGTAAAACGAGCAGACCCAGCAGTACAGCGGTAGCTATCGCAACTATCGTATCAATGATAAATCCATCGCCGAAGGTCAGCACGCTCGGCGAGAATATTGACGCAAGACCTACAACGAACAAGATGTTGAAAATGTTACTGCCGATTATATTGCCTATAGCAATATCGGATTTCTTCTTGAGCGAAGCCGCAATGCAGGTTATAAGCTCCGGCAGTGATGTGCCGAATGCAACAACGGTCAGCGAGATAGTCCTGTCATCCACTCCTATTACCTGTGCTATGCTCTTTGCGGACGAAACCGTAAGGTCGCTTCCGAGTACGATGCTCACAAGTCCGATAAGAGTGATAAGTATCAGAACAGGTATCTTGTCCTTTTCGGTAAGCTGCGGCACTTCATCTGCCGAGCTGTCGTCGCCCTTCTTATAAAGGTAGAACAGATAGCCTAAGAACGCCGCAAAAAGCACCAGCATAATCACGCCGTCTATCTTGTCAAGCCCTCCGCCTATCCAGCCGAGCAGCAGTAATACAGCGGTTATCAGCACAACAAACGGTATCTCGAATTTAAGCGTGTTCGGCTTTATCTTAAGGTTTGTTATCACTGCGCTGACGCCGAGTATCAGCAGTATGTTCATAATATTACTGCCTACCACGTTACCTATTGAAATAGCCGCCGCATCCTGAAACGCCGCACTTATACTGATAGCCGCCTCAGGCGCAGAAGTACCCATCGCCACTATCGTAAGACCTATTACTATCTGCGGAATTTTAAATTTAGCCGCAATTTTTGACGCACCCTCGACAAACAGATCCGCGCCCTTTATCAGCATAGCGAATCCCACTATCAGCACGCCGAGCGAGCATATAACATTTGCATTTATATTCACGCCGACCATATTCATAACATACAGTGCAGCGCCTATCACAAGAGCGATTACCGCAATTAACATTTTCTGTCCTCTTTCTCTGTTAACACATTAACTTTTTCGGTTACACGAATGACGGGCAGTGACGTTTCAGAGAAGCGACTGCCCGTTCATATTGATTTTTATCGCTTACTGCTCTCCTGCAAGCTCCTTGTAAAGACCGATATACAGCTTAGCCGACTGCTTCCAGCTGAAATCCGCCTTCATAGCTCTGGTAACCAGCTTGTTCCACTCTGTCTTGTTCCAGTAGCAATCCTTCGCTCTCTTTACCGCATAGAGCATATCGTGAGCGTTGTACGACTGGAAGGTGTAGCCTGTACCGTTCTCATCTCCACAGTCAACTATGCTGTCAGCAAGACCGCCCGTTTTGCGTACTATCGGGATAGTACCGTAACGCAGAGAGATCATCTGTGCAAGTCCGCACGGCTCGCTCTTACTGGGCATAAGGAACATATTCGCTCCGGCATAGATTTTCTTTGCAAGGTCAGGGATATATCCGCAGGTAAACGCCACTCTGTCGGGATATTTCCAGCGCATCTCGTGGAAGAACTGCTCGTACTGAGCCTCGCCCGAGCCTAATATAACTACCTTGTAGCCGAGATTTATTATATCATCAAACACACACTTTACAAGATCAAAGCCCTTATGCTCAACAAGTCTTGATACCATACCGAGAACCGGCTCGTCACCCTGAGGAAGTCCTACTTCTTCAAGCAGCTTCTGCGTGCATATCTTCTTGCCTGCCTTCTTCGAAACCGTGAAGTTTGCAGGGATTGAAGGATCTGTAGCAGGGTTGTACATATCCGTGTCTATGCCGTTCAGGAAACCGCAGGTCTTGTACTGCTTATCCGAAAGCGCCCTGTCAAGGCCGTGAGAGAACCACGGGTCGAGTATTTCCTTCGAATATGTCGGAGATACCGTTGTAACCTTGTCTGCAACCTCAATGGCGGCTTTCATAAGGTTTATATCCCTGTCATATTCCATAAGAGAAGCGAAGTGCTTGGGTATACCCAGAACATCTTCGAGTATCTCCATACCGTATCTGCCCTGGTACTGAATGTTGTGTATAGTAAATACATTCTTTATGCCCCACAGCTTTTCATCGTTTCTGTAGAAAATGCTGTAGTATACAGGTATAAGAGCACACTGCCAGTCGTTAGAATTTATTATCTGAGGCTTGAAGTCGATGACCTTGAGCATTTCAAGAACGGCACGGGAGAAGAAAGCATATCTTTCCGCATCGTCATAATAACCGTAAAGTCCGAAATCACGCTTGAAATAATACTCGTTATCAAGAAAATAATATGTAACATTATTTATCTTTGCCGTGAAAAGTCCGCAATACTGATTTCTCCAGCCTACCGGCACAGAAAAATTAGTAACATACGTCATCTGATCACGCCACTGCTGTTTTATCGTATTCACATAGAGAGGTACTACAACGCAAGCCTCATGGCCTTCTTCAACGAGTGCTTTGGGAAGTGAGCCTGCAACATCCGCAAGTCCGCCCGAAGCCGCTACCGGCTGAGCTTCACTTGCTGCATAAAGGATCTTCATGTTTTTTCCGCCTTTCAGCCACGCAGTCTGATTTTCAGTATGTGGCTATTTTTATAGTTTCTTATTCCTATTTAAAAATATATCATATTTCGTTTTCAAAATCAAGCAAAATTTGTCTGCCTTTATGTCGAAGAAAGAAAAATCGGAAATAATAACTAAATATTTCAATTTCTCTTGTTCATTTTAACAAAATCGCTCTCCGTTGGTATTGCATTTTTATCTAAATCGGAGTATAATCTTAATTGAGGCAATTGTTTTCACGGATTTTCATAAACAATTGTCCGCCTTGTACAACATAGAAAAGGAAAGGTGTCATTACAATGGCTGAAAAAGAAATTACTTTACTTGACGTAATAGACAGAGCGCAGCTGCAATCACTGCAGGACGCATTTGCAAAGGCTACCGGTATGGCCGCATTGGCTACAGATAAAAGCGGTCCTGTCACCCAGCTTTCATGTCCTACCGATTTCTGCATGAACTATACGAGAAAATCGAGCGTAGGCTGTGAACGTTGCAATCTCTGCGACCTTAAGGGCGGCGAGCAGGCAAGCAGGACAGGTAAGCCTGCGGTATATTATTGCCACGGCGGACTTGTCGATTTTGCTTCCCCGATAATCGTAAACGGCAAACAGATCGGCTCGCTTATAGGCGGACAGGTGCTTACCGAAGAACCGGATCTTGACAAGTTCCGTGCAATAGCAAAGGAGATCGACGTTGATCCCGATGAATATGTGGAAGCTGTAAAGAAAGTGCCGATAGTTTCCGAAGAAAAGGTAAACAACGCCGCCGATCTTTTATACAAGATGGCTCAGGCGCTTTCGCAGGTCGGCTACGAAAAGTACCACATAACCGAGGAACATAAAGAAACGGATATTCTTTTCGATGAAGTACATTCCGACTACGAGGATATAAACGGAAATGTCGACGATCTCAATTCCTCTATCGAAGTTCTTTCCGCAGAGTTCGACACACTTCGTGAAAAGGCTTCCGAGTCAGCAAAGGCTGTCGCACAGACCGACTCTATACTTAAGTACATACAGAATGTCGCTACACAGATGACCCTGCTCGGCTTCAATGCGTCTATTGAAGCAAAGCACGTCGGCGAGGCAGGCGCAGGCTTCAACGTAATAGCGCAAGAGGTAAGACAGCTTGCCGAGCAGACCTCAAACCAGACACGGAGCATTGAAGATGTGCTTGGCAGTGTGCGTTCATCAATTTCCGCTATTGACAAGGAGATTACCTTAGCGGTAGGAAAGATTGAAACCAACATCGCTACAGTAAAATCGCTCAGCTCAAAAATCGCACAGACCTCAGAAAAAATCGACAGGATCAGCAAATCCTAATTGACCCGGAGATTTGGACAAAATATACAGCCGGAGAGTATCTCTTTTTTGTGGTACTCTCCGGCTTTTATTTTGGGCTATAACGTAAGCATATTACCCGGAAGCGAAACCACCGCCTTTGATTTCGGCACGGAAAGCCCCGTCATCAGCACGGCATTCTTGATCATTCCCTCCCCGAATCTTTTGCGTATATCCCTGATACAGCCGTCTGCCTTTTCCATTTTTTCAAGCCTTACCGTATCGTTAAAAAAGCTATTCTGTATCACCGCACCGCCGTCAACAAGAGAAAATGCGGTTACCGTAAGCGACCGCACAGGATTTACCCAATCGTAATTGTCGCAGAACAACCTGTATGCCGTATCCGCAATTATCATCGGCGAGCGTGTCGCTGTCGGAAGCTCCGTCTGCCACTCCCTGTTTCTGAGAATGCTCGACCTTGCGTTCACACAAACCTTAGTCGCATACTTGTTTTGAAGCGTCAGCCTTTTCCCTATATCCTGAGCCAGCTCAAGAAGCAACGGCTTTGCGTCCTCGCACCGTGTTATATCCGCTGTGGTCGTCACACCGTGCCCCACACTTTTTGCAGGCATCGAAAAATCAGCAGGCATAACCTGTGAGTTATCCGTTCCGTTTGCGTAGCATCTTAGCATATATCCGTTCTTGCCAAGCACCTTTGTTATCCACTGAGCGTCGCACTGCGCAAGTTCACCCAGTGTATATATCCCGTAATCGTTCAGCTTTGCGGTAGTCGCTCTGCCTGCCCCTATCATATCGCTGAGCGGAAGATTCCATATCTTCTCACGGAACGTTTCTCTCGGTATCACCGTCACCGCATCCGGCTTTTTCATATCGCTTCCGAGTTTTGCAAACACCTTGTTGAACGATACCCCGACCGATATGGTAAGACCAAGTTCCTCCTTTACGGTACACCTTATCTCGTCTGCAACCTTTTCGGGTGCGCCGAACAGCCTTCTCGTACCGCTTATATCAAGCCAGCATTCGTCCATTCCGAACGGCTCGATAAGATCAGTATACCGCTCGTATATCTTCCTTGCAAGCCTGCTGTACCTGAGATATTCCTCAAAGTGCGGCGGTACGATAACAAGCCCCCTGCACTTTGACTTTGCCGATGCCACCGTTTCCGCCGTCTTTACTCCCTGCGCCTTTGCAAGTTCGTTTTTCGCAAGCACTATTCCGTGCCGCTCCTCGACCGAACCGCACACCGCCACAGGATATTTCTTAAGTTCCGGATTCAGCCTGCATTCAACCGACGCAAAGAAATTGTTCATATCGCAGTGAAGTATATCACGTTCCATTTTATCGCCTCTTATCTGTTTTGCTTGACACGATACGCAATTTATGGTATCATAAATACGCAATTAAATTTCTAATCAAGATTATACGCAATTATCTTGCATTTGTCAAGAGAAAAGTGCAATGTATTTGCATGTTTTTGAATTTTACGGAGGATACGATTATGATTGAACGTTATGATGTCAACGAAGAATGGGCGCACAGCGGTATTATAAAAGCAGGCGATTTCTGTTTTCTTAATTACTGCGTCGGAAATGTTGGCGGCAGTATTGAACAGCAGGTGAACGGCGCATTTGACGAAATGGAAAAACGGCTTGCCCTTGTCGGACTTACGCTTGAAAACGTAGTGCAGATGGATTGTCTTTTCAGGGATATATGGGATATTCCGGTTATGGAAAAGGTAATAAAGGAACGTTTCGGCGGCAAATACCCTGTTCGTAAATCCATACAGACCGAATTTGCACATATCGGCGGAGAAAACGGACTTAAATTTCAGGCAGACGCCGTAGCATACTGCAAGTAAAGGAGTAATTATGAAATTCTGTGATAAAGTAAAGAAAGAGCGCCGTGCAAAAGGGCTTACACAGCAGCAGTTTGCGGATATGCTCGGTGTATCTCTGAGAACCATAACAAACTATGAAAAGGGCGAAAGCTACCCCAAACAGCGTGAAATATACGGAAAAATGGCTGAGATACTCGGTGTTGACATTAATTATCTGCTTACCGAGAACGAAGAATTCTACATAAACGCAAACGAAAAGTACGGCGCTACAGGCGCACAGCAGGCGAAAGCGCTTATGCAGGAGGTAACAGGACTTTTCGCAGGCGGGGAGCTTGACCAGGATGACATGGACGAGATGATGAAAGCCATACAGGATGCCTACTGGATAGCAAAAGAAAAGAACAAGAAATACGCTTCAAAGGGATAAGGAGCAAAAATGCTTAGTTGTTTTAACGAAGCGGTCGCCAAAGCAGATGAGCTTATATCGCTCTACGGCAGATGCTCTCCTAAAAGGCTCGCACGGGAGCTTGATATAGAGGTTCTCGAAAGGGATTTTTCAAAGCAGAAAGGCGCATACAAGCTGATACTGAAAAACCCGTTTATCTTTATAAAGCGTGACCTTTGCGACAGTATGAAAAAAATCGTCCTGATGCACGAGATCGGTCACGACAGACTCCACAGGGATAAGGCAGACGACTGCGGCGGCTTTGCCGAATATGACATATTTGATATGTGCGATCGTTCTATGGAGTATGAGGCAAATCTCTTTGCGGCACAGTTTCTTATATCAGATGAAGAGCTTTACGATTGCATAAATTGCGGCTACGATATTGACAAAACTGCGGCGGCACTCTGCACCGACCGTAATCTTGTTGCGCTCAAGGTCGATATTCTGAAAAAGCAGGGTGTGAAGCTGCGCTCCCAGCTTCACAACAATAAATTTCTTGCAGGTGACTGAGAATGAGGTTTTTTATGAACAAATTTTTTACACGCTTCAAGGCAAGCGAACACGGCGGCGAATACCTTATGCGTTTTATTTCTGCGTGGCTGTGTTCGCTCGTTTTGATATTGCTTTTCAGACCGGTAAAAGAGGTATTTAACAAGGAATACGCAGGCGAAGCTCCGTATCTGTTGCTTATCATATTTTTCACAGTATTCTACGGCTTACTTACCGTGTTGCGTTTTATTCCAAAGCTCAGAGATATGAAAACCGACTGTGCCGCATTGCTTATATCGACCGCACAGTTTACAGTTGCTTATGCTGTAGTTATGTTCCGTGAAAAAGGTAGGAATATTGATTTTTTTCTCGGAGTTGTCCTGTTTATAGCCCTCGCTGTATGGTATACTGTAGGAAAGCACAGGATAAGGCTTCCGAAATTCACAAAGAAATGCTGGATAGCGGTTCTTGCACTGTCCGCCGTTTTTATGCTTGTGTTCACCGCACTTGCAATGGCAATGCGGTATTACAAGCTGTCTACCCCTGCGTTTGATTTTGGGATATTCGCGCAGATGTTCGAGAATATGAAGGACGGGTTCGGACCGATAACCACCGTTGAGCGCAATTACAGGCTGTCGCACTTTGCAGTGCATTTTTCTCCTGCGTATTACCTGATGCTGCCGTTCTATATGCTTTTTCCGCATCCGGTAACATTACAGATACTGCAGGGAATATTCGTTACAAGCGGAATTATCCCAGTGTTCCTTATCGCAAGAAAATACGGTTTTTCGCTTATACATTCCTCGCTTTTTTCAGCGATATATGCTTTATATCCGGCATTCACAGGCGGCTGCAGCTACGATATTCACGAAAACTGTATGCTTCCGGCGTTCCTGCTGTGGCTGATATGGGCTGTTGAACGCGAAAAGACTGTACCGATGCTCGTCTTTGCATTGCTGACGCTTCTTGTAAAAGAAGATGCCGCCGTATATGTTGCGGTGATCGGGCTTTATCTTATACTGTCAGACCGCAGTGAAAAGACAAGAGCGCTCGGTGCTGTGATTTTCGGAGCGGCCTGCGTTTATTTCTTTGCAGTATGCGCTTATCTCAATAACAGCGGGCTTGGGATCATGGAATGGCGGTACAAGGACTATATGTACCGAGGCGGTGCGCTTATTACGTCACTTATAGTTACGGCGTTTACAAATCCGGGCTACATTCTGTCAAACCTGTTCACAGGCGAAAAGCTGACCTTTACAGTGCAGACGCTCGGCGTACTCGGCGGTATACCGCTTGTAAGCCGAAAGATAGCACGTTATATATTACTGATACCGTTTGTACTGGTAAATCTTATGCCGACCTATCCGTATCAGCACTCGATTTATTTCCAGTACGTTTTCGGCTCGTGCGTTCTTGTTATCTGGCTTTTCATAATGAATATGTCGGAGCTGTCATATAACAGGGCGAGATGCTTTACTGTGTTTTCGCTTATTGCCTGTGCGGTTATGTTCCTGTCAACAATGACAGGGTACCTTAACAATTTCTATGATAACGACTATGAGGCACACGGTGCAGTCATATCCTATCTTGAACAGCTTCCCGACAACGAAAACGAGAGCATCACAGCGAACACGTTCTTTATCCCTCCGCTGTATAAGCAAAATGAACTTTATACGATAAATGACCGTGATGTGCCGACAGACGAATCCGCACCGCTTGCCGATATTGTTTTACTTGACAGGACAAACGTAAAGTTTGAAACCAATTACAATCATTTCACCTCACTCGGAATGAAAGAGGTAACGATAGAAGACGAAAGGGTTGCGTGCCTTGTATGCAGACTTGAGCTTTCATCGTGATTTTCTCATAACAAACAGCCGACGGCAAATGCTGAAAAAGCACTGCCGCCGGCTGAAATATTATATTTTTGTTTTTCTCCCCGATGCCGTATCGTCAAAGACAGAATCCGCAAACACGCCCGATAAATATTTACCGTCTGATATAGCGGCGGCAAACGGTGCGTAGGCATCACTGCCGCTGATATCACCGATATAAGAAATTTTCCCGCACACTTCAAGATAATCGTTTATAAAATCCTCTTCTCCGCTGTGAATATCCTTTACAAGCTGTTCATTTTCACATTCAACGTCAAATTTCAGTTCTCCGTCAATTCCGAAGCCCAAGAATGACGGATGAGGCGCGCCGAACAGCAGCTCAAAATAAATGTTGTGCTTCATATCAGGATGATGATTTTCATAATAACGGCGGTTAAGAGCCGATGAAAAGCAATAAGGCAGTAGTTTGCCGTCGGCAAGATAAGTTTCACTGAAATCGCTGTCAAGCTGATACTTAGTGTTTGTTCCCGCAAGAACACCGATAACATTCACATTCATACCAAATTTTCCGTTAAGCAATGCGTCAAGCATTATACTTCCGCTTCCTGCCCAGCCACAGTCAACTGTAAGCAGATTTTTACTGCCTTCGGTTATCTTTTTGAAATACATTTCCGCACTTTTATACATATCCGCATAGCAGGAGATAATATGCGGGATATTATTATACACCGCTTCCTGCACCCTGTGCAGATTACCGTTTGTGAGAATTTCACCCGGCATAAGGGAAAAATCCTTGCATGACAGCTCCATAGCAGAAAAAATTTCCTCAAACGTATAATTTCTGCCCGTTTTTTGTTCGATAAATCTGCGAACATAATCAAACGGGAAAATGTCAGCACAGAGCTTTGTGGCGGCAGTTCTTGACCAGTACACATATTCCGTTTTTACATCGGGATAAAGCCTGTCAAATATCTTCTTCAGTATATATCCGTCACGGGCGAAAAACAGGACCTTATCAATATTTTTTGATTTTGCGGTTTTATAGATAAAATTACAGTAACCGAGAACAAGTATACCGCCGCACTTATAACCATACTCATAGATTGATGAACACGGCTTTCGGCAATACAGTCTTTCGTTTACGAGTGCGGAATATACTGAGCCTATGATGTACGACATATCATGAGGACGGAAATCTCTTGCAAAATTATTTATGTTCGGATAATACACGGTTTTGAAGCCGTGCTTTTCCGCATTGCTTATGTCGGAATGACGGTTATCTCCGATATGTATATATCTCTTTTCTTTGCCATATTGCTCTTTTATCAGTTTGTAAAGCCTGCCGTCGCTCTTGCCACAGCCGCTCTCGCATGATAGAAATATCCTGTCATATCCGTCAAAGCCGTTTTTGTGCAAAAGCGCAGTAAAAAACTCTCCCGGCATATACATATCCGTTGTGATTATTACGGTTTTTCCCTTTGCAAGCACCTTTTTATATACTTCAAGCATGAACGGATTCGCTCGGCACAGCGACAGCTCCGTTTCATATTCTGTTTTCATACCGTACTCTGCCGAGATACCTGTACGATGAGCAACAAGCTCATATATATCGCCGAGCGTGACCTCATTAGAATTTTCTTTCTGCTGTTTTATTTTTCTTGCGTCACTCTCGCACTTTTTGCGGACTGTACGAAAATCCGGAATACCGAGCTTTTCGCCTATAACATAAAACAAGTCTGCAGGCGACGCAAACGGACGCAATATAAGAGTATCAAACACATCAAACGATACCACGTCAGCCGTGCATAATAAATCTGCGGTTTCGTCTGCTGTCATGCGAAAAGATGTTCCGCTCTCATTTCCGGCTTTCTGCTTCGGCTTAATCTCTTTGTCCGGAAAATGCAATAAGGAATATTTTATATTGAGCAGCACTGCAAATCCCCACGAAATAACGGGAGCCTTTGCATGAAGAGATTCATGTGACGCAACATAATGTTCATAATGATGTTTAACCGTGCGATTGCGGTTTATCAGTTTATTATATAGCTTTAATTTGACGCTCATCAACTGTACCACTTTTCTGTAATAAGATTTCTCATTAATAATATCATAAAAAGCGTTAAAATACAACACAACGCAACTGTAAATTTGCAAATTATCAAGACCGTTCAATATTTCAGAAAATTCTTTCAAATCCTATTGCATTTTTGATGAAATTGTACTATAATGTAGACAAGATTAAAAAATAATTGAGCATTTTCAACAAACTTAATCCAAAACGCTGCTAAATCCGCATTTTACCATACCCGATTTCTTTTGAAGGGAGGCGTAGATATGAAAGTATTAAGCGGTAAAAGCCTGAATGCATTTACAGTAAGCGGACAGGCGTTCAAGTTTGAAAGAAAAATCACCACCGTAAGCTGCATACATACGCCGAGTGCAGAAGATGAAGCAGGTCGGTTCGCTGCGGCACAGCAGACAGCTCTTGAACAGCTGCACGAACTGCGTGACACGGCAGTGAGCAAGGTCGGAAAACAGCTTGCGAAAATATTCGATATACATATGGTTCTGACGCTTGACGACGATTTCAGCGATGCCGTCAGAAGTATAATCTCTACCCAGCACGTCAACGCCGAATACGCAGTATCGCTTACATCCTACAACTTTTCGAAAATCTTCGCCGCAATGGATGACAATTATATGAAAGCACGTTCCGCCGACATTCACGATATATCCGACAGGCTCGTTTCCATTCTTTCCGGCAGAAAGCAAAAAAGCGCAAAGGATTTTGCAACAGGAGCAAACAAAATAATCTGCACCGAGGACTTCCTCCCCAGTGAAATAATACAGTTCTGTGAAAACAACGCACAGGGCTTTCTGACGGCTTTCGGCTCGTCCGATTCGCATTCTGCGATTCTCGCAAAGAGCCTCGATATTCCGGTTATCGTAGGACTTGGCTGGGATTTGCTGAACGATGTACGCACAGGCGACAGCCTGACCGTTGACGGCAAAGAAGGCACGGTAATATTGAATGAAAAAAGCGAGAGCTTCGTTTCCTGAAACAGTAAAGATATAAAAACGCACGGCGCAACCGTTAAGATTGCACCGTGCGTCAGTCTATCGAAAAACCGATTATTAAAGACGTATATCTAAATGCACCGACAACACAGCTGAAAACATTTTCCGTACCGACAAGGCATTAATATTTTCGTGAGTATATCTGTACAACTGCACTGACATTTACCCTTCAAAAAAACGCCACTAACCCGAGATATATGTACTAACCTGCGGACGTGTAGCGTTAAGCGTCCCTGGATTGACAGGATATACAATGTTCAGGTGGTTATTCGAGTTTAGCCCACACCCCGACGGGGTGTGGGTATGGGTAAGGAAAGAGGGAGCCAAGAGGGAGAAAACCTAAGGGACAGGGAGAGGGGCTGTCAAGTCCCTTGTCCTGATCCCTTTGGTTGTCTCCCTCTTTTATATTGACAAGTGCATCCACTCGAATAGCGAACCCGAGAAGTGCTATCCGACAAACAGAACTATCGGTAGCTTTGAAACAGTCATATTTTGCTGCTCTTACAATAAAAATACTGCTGATTCGGATTTCATCTGTATAAAGCGTTTTGATGGCATATTCCGTGCTGTTTGGGATATGCAATTCACCCCTCCAAAAGTTACGCATATAATACTAAAAAAGCGACAGAAGTTACGGTGGCTCCGCCCTTGAATTGCCGTACATGGCTTTACCTGTCGCTTTTTTTGATTTCAGAACCCGTACAGGCGGTAGTTTTTACATAAATATTGCGAGAAATCTGAACTCCTGTTGCAAAAGTCCACCCGTTATTCAGGATAAACACCGAAAAATGAATTTAAAATGCAGGAATCTGCAGTATGACGGATATTTACATTCATACGTCATAATTGGCAAAAAACGTCCTGATTCCGATAAAAAGAAGTGAAAAACCCGAAAATCAGCCATACCTACAATCTGATTTTCAATATACTATTGGCACAACTGCATAACCACTTTACGAAAAATTCATCAAGATATTATGCAGATTTCACAAAATGCAAGAAACAAATAAAAAACTTGCAAAAAAGCGTTGACAAATCACCCCGCCGTAAGTATAATAATACTTGTAAGCAACGGAGCTACACGAACACAAAAAGTTCGTGCGGCTCCTTTTGCTTTAAGCGGGATTGCAAAAGTTCTGCAGTATCTGCAAAGGCGCAGAGGGGTGCAGATAGAATTTTTTCAGACCCGTTTCAAGAAAAAAGCGGCACAGCCGCAGTCAGAAAATTACCTATTGAAAGGGGCGGTTATCAATGGATTTCTTATCCACGCTAACTCTTGCTGCCGAGTCGGCAGACAAAATTCAGGAAACCGTTAACGCCACGATGTTCAACGTCGGCGACGGCAACGGTATATGGTACCTTATCGGTGCCGCATTGGTATTCTTTATGCAGTGCGGTTTCGCAATGGTTGAAACAGGTTTCACCAGAGCAAAGAATGCCGGCAACATTATAATGAAAAACTTAATGGACTTCTGCCTCGGTACGATTGCATTCGTGCTTCTCGGCTTCGGTCTGATGCTTGGCGAAGATACATTCTTCGGACTTATCGGTGTTCCGAATCTTGACGTTCTGACTCAGCTTTCAGACTTCAACAGATGTGCAGAGTTCGTATTCAACTTAGTATTCTGCGCTACCGCAGCAACGATAGTTTCAGGTGCTATGGCAGAGCGTACAAAGTTCATCAGCTACTGCATCTACTCATTCGTTATCAGCCTTGTTGTTTATCCTATCGAGGCTCACTGGATCTGGGGCGGCGGTTGGCTCGCACAGCTCGGCTTCGTTGACTTTGCAGGCTCAACGGCAATACATATGGTCGGCGGTCTTACGGCTCTTATCGGTGCCGCAATGGTCGGACCCCGTATCGGCAAGTTCAGCAAGGACGGTAAGCCCAGAGCTATCTTAGGTCACTCTATCCCTCTCGGCGCACTCGGCGTATTCATCCTCTGGTTCGGTTGGTACGGATTCAACGGTGCCGCAGCTTCCAACGTAGATTACCTCGCAGATATATTCCTTACCACAACAATTGCTCCCGCAGTTGCAACGGTAGTAACGATGATATTCACTTGGCTCAAGAATGGCAAGCCCGATGTTTCGATGTGCCTTAACGCATCGCTCGCAGGACTTGTAGCTATCACAGCTCCCTGTGCAGATACAGACGCACTCGGCGCAGCAATAATCGGTATTGTTTCAGGCTTACTGGTTTGCTTCGGTGTTTGGCTGCTCGACTACAAGCTCAAAGTTGATGACCCTGTCGGCGCAGTAGCAGTACACTTCTTCAACGGTCTATGGGGCTCTATCGCAGTAGGCTTATTCGCAACAGGTAAAGGTCAGAACGGCATCACGGGTCTGTTCTACGGCGGCGGTTTCAGCCAGCTTGGTATCCAGTTACTCGGTGTTGTTTCGGTTTGCGCATTCACAGCAGTAACGATGTTCCTGACATTCTATATCTTAAAGCACACAATCGGCCTCAGAGCTTCAAGAGAAGAAGAGCTCAAGGGTCTTGATACAACAGAACACGGTCTGCCCAGCTCCTACGCAGATTTCGTTATCGCAGGCGACAGCGTATACAGCGGTTCTTCCGCAGAAGATACTGCAGTTGTTACTACGGCTGCTCCTGTTGAAACCTCTGTACCCGTACAGCACGTTTCAAAGGCAAGAGCTCCTATCAGCGACAGCGATGTAAAGATGACAAAGGTAGACATTATCGCAAACCAGGAGAAGTTCGAAGTTCTCAAGCACGCACTTTCATCTATCGGCATCACCGGTATGACGGTATCTCATGTAATGGGCTGCGGTATGCAGAAGGGTTCAACTGAGTTCTATCGTGGTGTTCCCGTAGACGCAAGACTTCTTCCCAAGATGAAGGTCGAGATCGTAGTTTGCAAGGTTCCTGTTGAAAAGGTCGTAGAGGTTGCCAAGAACGCACTCTATACCGGTAAGATAGGCGACGGTAAGATTTTCGTATACGACGTTGAAAACGTAATCAAGGTTCGTACAGGCGAAGAGGCTTACGAGGCTCTGCAGGATAACGATTAACGGTAATCCGGAATTTAAGATTGGTTCTTCCTTGAATGTTTTGCACCGTCCTTTTTATAAGGACGGTGCATTTTTGCGTTAACCACTTGCTTTTTTCTCCGAAATGTAGGATAATATACTATAGATATTTATGCCCCGTCGGCAAATAAAAAACAAGAGGTATTACTATGCAATTCAGACAGGTAGATGTATATACGAAAAGTGAAGCAATACAGGTGCTTGTAATGCGCCTGTCCGAGCTTGGACTTAACGGATTTATAATTCACGATCCCGCCGATTTTGAGGAGTTCCTCGAAAACAAGGAATATAACTGGGATTATGTAGACGACAGCCTTATGGGACTTAAAACCGTAGAACCGCACATAACCTGCTATGTGCAGGATAATGAGCAGGGTGCGGAAATGCTCTCTGCGCTCGGCGGCACTCTTGATGAGCTTAAGGAAAACGATACGGATGATTTTTACGGAAGCCTTGACGTAACGATAGATTGCGTGCGTGAGGAGGACTGGGCAAATAACTGGAAGCAGTATTACAAGCCGTTCACGGTAGGCGAAAAGCTGATAGTAAAGCCGAGCTGGGAAGAAGTAGAGAATACAGACGGCAGAAAGATACTTGAGATCGACCCTGCTTCATCGTTCGGTACTGGTCAGCACCATACAACCCGTCTTGTAATGGAGCTTCTCGAAAAGCAGATACACGAGGGCGACAGAATGCTCGATCTCGGCACGGGAAGCGGCATACTGTCCATCGCAGGACTTCTGCTCGGCGCAAAGCAGGCGGTAATGGTGGATATATTCGAAAACTCGGTACGCACCGCAAAGGAAAATACCGAAAAGAACGGCTTCGGCAGTGATATGGTTTCCGCTTACATAGGAAATATAAGCGATGATGAGCCGCTCAGAGAGAAGATAGGCACAGGCTTTGATATAATTACCGCCAATATAGTAGCTGATGTAATCGTGTCAATGTCGCCGTATTTCAGTGGATTTTTAAAGAAGAACGGCAAGCTGATAGTGTCTGGCATTATCACCGAGCGGCTTGACGAGGTGCTGTCGGCACTGAAGGAAAACAATATAAAGGTTGAAAGCATATCGGAAAAAGAGGGCTGGAACGCTATTCTTTGCACCTGCAATCCGTAACGTAAAATGCGTATGCACCATATAATGAGATAAACTGTCAGAAGGAGTTGATCTTATGAGTGGTGCATACTTAATGCTTTTCGCTATGATTTTTCTCGGTATTATGGGGGCTGTTAACGTTATTCTTTTCATCGGAAATCTCGGCATGCCCGCCACTCCGCCTGTCAGCGTAACGCCCGACGGCTGTGACGATGTGGAGGGAAAGGTAAGAGCCGCCCTTAAAGCGACAGACGGCAAGGTTATAATAAATGCCGGCGAAGAATTGCTCAGCGACAGCGAGTTCGCCGTTATATGCCGTAATCTTATCGCCGACTGTCCGAGAGTGACACTTAGAGCGACAAAGAAAAAACAGATATAGAATCTGAAAAACTGGAGGCTGCGTGTTGGATAATCAGAAGGTCGATATTTCCGTAGAGCTGAGCGGCTCTGTGGAGGACGTTATATATAAAAATGCCGATAACGGCTACACTGTCATAAATCTCGGCTGTGACGAAGGACTTATAGCAGTAGTCGGAAATCTGGGCGATGTGAACGAGGGCGAACGGCTTAGTCTGCGTGGCGGATGGATAACAAGCCCAAAGTACGGCAGACAGTTCAAGGCGGCAATGTGCGAGCGCTCAATGCCGGAAACGGAAAGCGAAATATCCGCCTATCTCGGCTCAGGCGTTATAAAAGGGCTTGGCCCCGCCATAGCAAAGAAAATAGTAAAGCAGTTCGGTACGGAAGCACTGGATATAATAGATAACGATTGTATGCAGCTCACCGTGATAAAAGGCATAACCTCCGACAAGGCGCTGTACATATCAAACGAATATCACAAGATAACAGGCGTAAACGAGGTAATAAAATTTCTCGGAGAATATAATTTCGGACCTGCCCACGCAATAAGTGTATGGTCTGCATTTGAGCACGACAGCATAAAGCAGATTAAGACAAATCCCTATATACTATGCACAAGCGGCATAGATATAGATTTTCGCTCGGTCGATCGTATGGCGGCAGATCTCGGCTTTGATGCGGAGAACAGCGATCGTGTACGGGCAGGTATAGTGTACGTCCTGCACGAAAACGCAAACGCAGGTCATACCTGCCTGCCGACCGAAAAACTGCGTGAATCCGTCTGCGATAATCTCGGAATCGAACGCAGACAGTTTGAATCCTGCCTTGACGACTGCGAGGAGAAGGACTGGGTAGTAAGAATTACGCTCGGAAAGCGTGAGTTTGTGTATCTCCCCGAATACTACCTTGCCGAAACCTATATTGCGAAAAAACTTGCCTTTATGCTGAGAACCTCCGCACAGTACGAAAAGGATTATTCCAATGAAATAAGAGGAGTAGAATTTTCGGAGAATATACAGTACGAGGATCTTCAGCGTGCGGCTATCAGCGCCTGTCTTACAGGCTCCGTATTTATTCTGACGGGCGGTCCCGGCACAGGCAAAACCACCACCCTGAACGGTGTTATCAAGATTCTTAAAGCGCAGAAGAAACGCATACTTCTGTGCGCCCCGACAGGCAGAGCGGCAAAGCGTATGTCCGATCTCACAGGCGAGCCTGCAAGAACTATCCACAGATTGCTTGAGGTCGATTTTACCGCAAAGGGCGAGCTTAAATTCAAGCGCAACGAAACAAATCCGCTCCCTGCCGATGTTGTAATAGCCGATGAAATGTCGATGGTTGACGCACTTCTTATGTGTTCGCTTGTAAGAGCGATTAAGCCCACATCTAAATTCATTATGGTAGGCGACTCAAATCAGCTTCCGTCCGTAGGCGCAGGAAACGTGCTGAAGGACCTTATAGCATCGCATTATATTCCGTCAGTGGAGCTTAAAGAGATATTCAGACAGGCGGCACAGAGCCTTATAGTAACAAATGCTCACAGGATAGTAAATGGCGAATTTCCCGTACTTGATGACAGACAGAACGACTTCTTCTTTATGAACAAGTCGCTTGAAAGTGATATTGCCGGGCTTGTGATACAGCTTGCAAAACAGCGTCTGCCCGACACCTACGGATTTTCGCCCATAGACGATATACAGGTGCTTTGCCCTACAAAAATGGGTATGGCAGGAACAAAAGAGCTTAATAAACAGCTCCAGTCGGCACTGAACCCGCCGTCACAGAATAAGGCGGAGCTGAAATTCTTCGATGTTATTTTCAGAACAGGCGACAAGGTAATGCAGACGAAGAATGATTATGATGTGCTGTGGACAAAAAACAATGAAAAGGGAAGCGGAATTTTCAACGGAGATATAGGAATCATCCGCTCAGTAGACCGCTTTTCCCAGAACGTGACCATAGACTTTGAGGGCAGAGTAGCAATATACACCTCCGAAATGCTGAGAAGGCTCGAACACGCCTACGCCATCACGATACATAAAAGTCAGGGCAGCGAGTATGATGCGGTGATAATTCCGATAACCGCCTTCACGCACAACCTGCTTTACAGAAATCTGCTTTACACGGGAGTTACCCGTGCTAAGAAAATGATAATAGTTATCGGCACAAAGGAGCTTGTGAAAACTATGGTGGATAACAACAGGAAGATGCTGCGTTATTCGCTGTTAAGACCGCTGCTTGAAAAAGAGATGACCAGAAAAGATATTGATGGTGAAAGCGAAGAACGGAATGATCACAGTAAATCGTTAAATTGACGAAAAAATGTGAAAAGACGAGTACTTTTTTGGCATGACCTACTGTTGACGAAATTCTTCGGCTATGTTAGAATAATATATGTTAATTTAATATTGGTTTAATTGGAAACGCACATCCTCCGGATGATAACGAACAACACAATAAAGTTGAAATTCGTTATTATCAGGAGGATTTTTATGCCAAAAAACTTATTTCAGGAAATCGTTTTTACCGTATTAATGGTCTTTGTTATGGTTTACGCCATGATATGCTATAATATAGCACTTAATATCGGCGGTATGACAAATGAAGTGTTTTTGCTTGCTTTCAAAGAGCTTGTAATAATGGGACCTATTGCTTTCGTGCTTGATATTTTTTTAGTAGGCAGGATAGCAAAGTACAAGACTTTTAAAATAATTAATCCTGAAC
>OHBU01000218.1_pt1 | contig 26127 bp, 27 predicted proteins | sample 1577421 | NCBI WGS metagenome assembly OHBU01 (sample SAMEA3879550, study PRJEB24766) | human gut metagenome | biome: human-associated habitat; feature: feces | place: USA | collected 1985/1987 | reverse complement strand
TGATACTTTGATATGCCATCATACTCAAAATCTTCTATCACATCAAACGGACACATCCCATCACGGTAACAGCGCTTTGATGTCATTGCATCGTAGACATCGGCTATCGTAATAATAGCTGATATATCATCGATTTTATCTGCTGTATATCCAAACGGATATCCTGAGCCGTCAAACTTCTCATGATGTAAAAGTGCCGCACGCTTCGTGCTTTCCAGAATCTTGAAATTATTAAGTATCTCATAGCCATATACCGTGTGCTTCTTTATCACCTCAAACTCTTCCTTTGTGAGCTTTCCCGGCTTCAATAATATCTCATCCGGTATCTTAAACTTGCCTATGTCGTGCAACAGACCTGCCATTGAAATCTCATCCAGCTTTTCTGTATCAAGCCCTGCCCACACACCAATGAGACGTGCAATAATTGATACATTCATGGAATGCGCCATAGTAGATACATCTGTCTGCTTTAATACCTGAAGTGCATCAAATAGCTCATATGAAGTCTCAAACCTGTCAAAAATCTCTACCGAGTCCCTGATGAGCGTATTCTTATCCGGGATGATATTCCTGTATAGTATGTCATTCATATATTCATGCAGGTTATCGATGGAATCACGGTATTTTTCCTTAATGATGGCATATTTTTTATTCCATTCTTCTTTTTCCTGTGCTGAGCTTCCCTCAACATAAACCGAAGCTATATTGTAGAATCCAAACTTTGCTATATCAAATGCCGATACAGCCTGATGTCTTTTAAGGATAAGCTGTCCCTTTGGCGAAAACACATCTACTGCCGTAGTCATTCCCTCTTTTAGTTCATTAACCTTTATTTCTCTCATAATACTGTTTCCCTCTTGTCATTTATCTTCTCACTTGCACTCATTATATCATAAATTTCATTGATATAACACCCCGCTTTTTGCCCGTATTTGCTGAAAAGTTCAGTTTTGAATATCTCCGCAAATCTCACAAAATCCCGCTATTTAGTAACAAATTAGTAACAGATTACATCAGGTCATTGACCCTTGCCTGTACTGCTGCATAATCATAACCTTCTGCGGTGATTCTGTTCTTACGATCAGCACCGTTTCCATACTCACCACGGATGACTGCCCTTGCAATTTCATCAATGGATTTCTTAGGTGTTCCGCAAAGTTCATTGACCTTGTTCTGAACTGCGGTGTAATCATAACCCGCCTGTTCAATGCGGTTCTTTCTGTCCTGACCGTTACCCCAAGCACCGTTGATGACTTCCTGTGCAATTTCATCAACAGATTTCTTTGGTGTAGCGTCTACCCCTAAAATCTCATTGACCTTTGCCTGAACCTCATCATAGTTATATCCGGCTGCTTCAAGTGCTGCTTTACGATCAGCACCATTGCCGTACTTGCCGTTGACAACATCCTGTGCGACTTCATCCACTGACTTCTTAGGTGATTCAAGCTGTGCAGCATCACCATAGAAATAATCAAGGTCTACATTTCCGGCAATACCATCAACAGAACCCTTGCTTGTGTACTGATGGAACATACAAGGATAATCAGGATCACCAGTATAATCAGCCAACCAGTAAATATACTGTGAAATCAGTTCATCAGTATACATATTCTTGTGGTAGTCAATATTGGAATAAATACCCGCCTTGTACCCGTGACTGGTTACATACTCACAAAATGCTTTTGTGAAAGCAACACATTCATTCTTACCAAGGTTGACACCCTTTTCCTTTGCCTGTTTTACAGTGTCATATTCAAAATCATAAAAAATCACTGTGTCCTTGCCAAGTCCGGCTTTCTCAACCTGTGCAATACAAAATGCTGCTTCATTCCTTGCCTGATCTGTGTTGAGTGCATAACTGAAATGATATACACCTTTGACGGGAATATTATTGGCACGGCATCCGTTGACATATTCAAAGAACTTGCCATCTACTGCCTGACGATAACCTTCACGAAGGATTGCAAACTGAATCCCACTTGCTGCAACCTTGGCAAAGTCAACTGCACCTTGCCATTTTGAAATATCCATACCCTTCATCATATTATTTGTCCTCACTTTCTGTCTTTTTCTGTAAAATATCAATAGCCTTGGTGATGACTTCCGGGAGTGGTAAACCCATAAGACCCGCATTTTCCACAAGGGAAATTGTTTCATTGGCAATGAACGCAATAATTACTGCATCCCTGATGTAATTTGTGCCAATGACAAGATCAAGGCGGTACGCAACCAGTACAAAAATCAAGGTCATGCACTTTCTGCAAAGACCTTTCCACCCCGCCTTGCTTTCAAGTGAACCTGTGTCTGTCTTGGGACTGTTCTTGAACACCCCCGCAACAATCAGTCCTGAAATATAATCAAGACCCATGAAGATCAGAAGGGTTGCAAGTCCCGCATTCCAACCACCAAAAAAAGATGCGATTGCTGAACCAATCACACCTAATACACTGCAAATAGTCTGTTTCATTTTCTCTGTCCTTTCTGAACATAAAAACAACCGCTTGTGACCTCATATAAGGGTCATATAGCGGTTGTTTTTGTTCCTGTGATAATTTCCTTGTCTGTTGATTACTCTGCTAATTCAGGGCAATCAAGGTCAATCAGAACTTCCTTCACTTTGTCCTTGATTTTCTCAGGTACATCAGCAAAGGTTTTCTTGCCCTTAATGATAAGGGTTGCATAGATCACTGCCATAGATTCCACATCCTTTCTGAATAAAATTTTTATGATGAACTGAAACAACATCAGTTACCACCTTCTGCCAGTTCCGGGCGTCCTTCATCAATAAGCACCTGTTTGACTTCATCCCTGATCTTGTCAGGAACATCATTGATTGACTTCTTACCCTTGATGATAAGTGCTGCATAAATGTTTGCCATATTCTCACCCCTTCCTTATGCCATCATTTCATAGATTTCACACATGGCTTCCTGTGCCTGTGTCATCTGATCTTCCAAAGATGCGTTCCTGTCATCAATCATTTTGATGTATTCATCCTTGGTGTACTGGGTCAGGTCATATTCATAACCAGTGAACCCCGGCTGTTCATCTGTCCCGGCTTCTGTGACCGGGGTGATGTTCTCTGCAATCCAAACTGAATAGTCATCAATGACCTTCTGTTCAGGCTGCTTTGTACTGCGTACTTTTCCGTACTCTTTCATGCTTTTTACCACCTTTCTTGATATGATCTTTATAGTACCTATCAGCATAAGGCTGAATTGGTTCAATATATTTTTCAGACAATCGGCTGCTATCACAATATTTCAACCAACCCTTATAGGAATTGATTGCACACCATTCTGAATAGTTCATTTCCTGACCGCTTTCAATCTTCTTCCTGATTGCGGTCATTTTCCGTTCAAATTCCTGACAGGTGGATTTTCTAAGAAGGGTATCTTTCAAGAAAATCCTGTACCCTACAAAATCAATACCCCGGATGAACGAAGGGAATATCTGATAGTTGCCTTTTATTCTTAATTTCAAATTCTGTATGAAATATTCATTGATTTCTGCAAGTAACTGATGCAGTTCTTCTTTGGTTCTTGCAAAAATACAAATATCATCCATATAACGGTAATAATGTTTTACCCGCTTTACTTCTTTTATCCAGTGGTCAAAACCTGACAAGAAGAAATTCCCGTCATACTGTGAAAAGTAATTCCCTATTGGAATACCGACACCTTCAATGAAGTCCTTGCCGTTTACCTTCACTATCTTGATTTCATTACCACAAGACCGATAAAATTCAATGTTTTCATCCGTTGCCGGACAAGTGCTGATTGAATCAATTACTTCATCAATCAGTTCAAGCAGTTCAGGGTCTTTGTACTTCCGTCTGAACTTCTGTTTTAGTGTTTCGTGGTCAATGGAAGGGTAAAATTTCTTGCAGTCTATTTTCAAGCAATAGATCATTTCTTCCGGCACGGTATCAACCGCCAACCGTAACTTCTTGTATGCTGCATGAATACCCTTGTTTGGTATTGCACTGTATGTATCATCAGTGAAATACGCTAATAACTGCGGTTCAATCACCTGTAAAACCGCCCATTGTGCAATTCTGTCAGGGAAGAATGGAAGTCTGTATATTTCCCGTTCCTTCTTGCCGTCCTTTTTCGTAAAAGTGGCATATTCCGAAGTTTTGTATAAATGGTTTTGAAGCATCCATTGCAGACCCGCCAAATAGTAGTATGGTCTTTTCTCAATCTGCTGAACTTCCTTGTACCATCCTTTGCCTTTCTTTGCGTGTTGAAACGCAAGATACAGGTTATCCATTGAACAGATTTTTTCATAAAGATTGCCATACCGTTTCACGCTTGTCTGTTCCCTTCTGTATGCACTGAACCGAACTTTCAACCCGTCAGGTGACGGTCTACTAATACAGCCCATGTATTTTGATGTTTTGCCAAGTGGCACGGTAATCAGTTTTCAGTACATTGATTTATAAGAACACCCCGCCATTTCTGACGGGGTGTTTCAAATGATATTTGTGCATTTACTAACTGACTGCTGATATTCCGATTACGATTAGAAGAAGCATCATTCAGATGCCAATAGAAAGCACTGGTATTCAAGCCATTATTCCAATTAGCACCTAATTTAGTGACATTGGTTTTTTGTCTTTTTATTGTCTTTCTGCTTGAAAATCGTCATCTTTAGCATCCTGATTACCTAAAATTGTGTGAATTACTGGTTGCCTGTTATGCTGCTACCTTTTTTCGATACACCAACCGACCGCCGATACTCCGATGACGATCAGAAGAAGCATCATTCAGAGGCCAAGCGAAAGCACCGGCACTCAAGCCATCACTCCAACAAGCACCCAATCTAGCGACACGCCAACCAGTACCGTTCTGATTCCAACAGCAATCACCAACAGGAAGTGCAGTGTTTCCGTTGAACTCACCCGGTAAGAACAACCAATCAAAATCTTCTGAATAGCAGAAAGCGGAAATATAACCGTTTCCATACTTTGCTGTCATTCCCGTATCTTCATAAGGTGCTGCCTTAATGTCATCAGCAAAACCATGATCTGCAACATAGGTTTCACACTCACCTGTGGTTGCGTTTGCATAGTGATTGATTCCATCAATCCACCACCAAATGTTGCCCCAAAAGTTTTCTTCACCACGATATGACACAATCTGAATACCGTTAGCGTTGACAACTGAACCTGATGCATTACCAAGGGTGATTGTTGCACCTGTATTTTCTGTCATGGATGTTTTACCGTCATCAGTCTTTGAAACTGCACCGTTACCAATGACCGACTGCATATTGAAGGTTGCATATTCAATCACCATAAGCATCTGTGAAGCGGATGCCGTCTGAACAACACCCTGTTCCCAACCAGTACCACGTTTTTCAGCAAGTTTTCTGATATTGCCACGGGTTGCGTTCTGTGTAAGTCCTGACAGCGGTTTTGCATTAGCAATACTGCATAACATATCAGCAGCAAAGTCAGCAACCTGTGAATCATCAAGAATGTACGCTGATGCAGATGCATCCCAAAGTGAACCTTCAAAGGCTGCAAGATATGCAACATCATTTTCCTGACCATTTACAATGAACGCCGGATGAAGTTTGAATCCCGCCTTTGGTGTATCTGATACATAGTATCTGATTTTTCTTGTGATTGCCCCCTTGGTTCTCTTTTCAGTTTTAAGCGGTACAACCTTGTAATAAAACTTTGGCTGTTCAACCATTACCTGAACGATTGTCCCGGCACTGAATTTCAGGTTTTCATCAGGTGATTCAGTACCTACCGGGTTACGGTCAACCGCCTGTGTCAGTTTTCCAGTAGTGGAAAATCCGGCTTCACCGTAATATGCAGCAACACGCCCGTCATTGGTAAGGTTGCAACGCTTTCTACCACCAAAGGCATTGATTCCGTCAAATCCTGAACCCGCTGAACGGTTTACTGCTCCGGCAAGTCTTGTGAACTTTTTATTTTCAAAATCCACTTCAACACCATAAATGTCACCGTCTGAATATCCAACATAGGCTTTCAGATCAGCAATTTCTTTTTCAAGTGCCTGAATGTCACCAACCGTTGCATACGCACCCGGACTGACTGCAAGTGATACGCTGTCAGCGTTGCCTACTGTGGTATATAACTGTAAGTATGCAGCCGATACCGTAACACCGTTATATGGTGGCATATAACAGTTATTTGACTTTTCAATGCAGACTGCATACAGGATTTCACCCTTGTCAGGGTCAACGGCATATAAGCCAAGTGTACGCATATAGTAACCTTCTTTCAGGTCTACATTGGAATATGCTGCATCAATTTTGATTGCAACCTCATTTGTGCGGGTAACCTTGGAAACAAGGGTTGTCTGCTTGATGTTGCTAAGTGCGGTCAATGCCTGTAACTGACTTTCAGTGTACTGGGTACTGGAAGAACATACTTTTGTAAAATCAATGTTTCCTGACCCGGCAATCATCTTTGCCATAAGTGCCTGACCATTGTTTGTGATGTAAAGTTTTGAATACTCTGCCATCTTATCATTCCTTTCTATGTTGTTTTTATCTCAATGAAGTCTACCTGAACAACGCCGGATGCTGCCTTTGCATCCATATCTGCCCGGATTGTTTCATTAAAATCTGTTGAAATGGTTACCATTGCGGTATCTGTTGCCTTACCACCAAAGTTCACTGTACCCTGAACACTCACTGTTTCCTGACTGTCATTTGTGATGTTCAGCATTTCAGTCTGAACGATTCCACCACCAAAGACTGATGAACCGTTCACATCAAACACTTCCCGGAAATCGTTTGTGATGATAAATTCATTGATGAAGCAGATGCCACCACCAAAAAGAACAGCACCTTTGATGTTGCAAGGGATGCTGTTCTTAGATACAACCACAAGATTTTCAGGAATCATTGTGTTTATGATGTTTTCCAGTTCTTCCACCTGACCATATAATTCAAGGTCAGTGTCAATATACAGTGTGTACCCGGTCTTGAAATCACCAGTCACTTCAAAATCACTGTCACCACAAAGGACAAGCAACTTTTGAAGCAACACTTTCCAAGTGTACGGGATTGTGTTGAACCACTTGCTTTGAACCCTTGAACGCCTTGATTCAAGGGTATCATCAGCAGTTGGGTATATTTTCAGCATCTTTTCAAATCGGCTGATTCCATATTCATCAGCGGTTGAAATGAAGCGGTTACGCAAACACCTGTCAGTTGCCAACCACATCAGACTAAATTCAGGGTTTTCCGCTTCAAGTGCTGCAACGGGTTCTTTGTAACTCTGCATGAATGGCGGTAAGTATGAAACAAGGTCAACTTCTCTTATCATGCAGAAACACCCCCTAACTTTGGTATGCAAAATTCTGTCAAGGTCATATTGCTTGCCGTGCCGTTCAGCTTTGTCCCGGTCACATCCACCACGCCATCAACGCCAAGGATGCGGTTTTCAATCTGCGATACCCTGACAATGGTTTGTGATGTTTCTGACCAGTTCTTTCTTAATTCCAAGAAGTACGCATCAACTGCTTCTGCAATGGCTGCCTTGGTATTTGACCAGTTGTGACCTTCTTCAAAGGTTACCGTGGTCTTGACCTCAATACTGACAGGTGATGCACTTGCAACACTGACCACATGACCGATTGGTGCAAGTCCGTAACCTTCCCCGGCAGTTTCTTCCGGGTCAAGTGTCTGCTGAACATATTGAACAAGTGTTGAACTTGCTTCACCATAATCATCAGAATCAGTGATGACTACATGAACAGTACCACCAACCGTCAGTTTCTTGTCCTTGGCTGCATTATATACGGCATCAAGCCACGGTTTGACTGCTGCCGGAACTGTTGAAATGATTGATTCATACCAGTTCTTGACCACTGTACTGACGATCATGTCAGCGGGTCTAATGTCACCATTCCAAACACGCTTGACCTTACATGACCCAACACCTTCAATACTTTTGACCTTTGCCATATAATCAACGTGGTTGCCACCAAAGGACTGTTCATTGAAGCTGTCAAAGTAACGCTGTCTGAAAACTTCTGTATCTTCTTCATCTTCACCGGGAATCAATACGCTTGTCAGGCTTGCCGTCTGCAATCCGTCAATATATTCCATTGGTATCATATCCCCAAGGTACTGATTGCCAATAACACCTTCTGTTTCACACTGAACCTTGTATGTTCCCGGTGTGATCTGTTCAGTCACAACATAGTTGATTTCACCAATGTTGAAACGCTTTCCAGTAACATCAATGTTTGTTGGTGTGAACTCACCCTGTAAGATTGCCTTGGTTGCGGGTTCAGGTGAAAGTCCCCTGTCCTTTGCAAGCAAGATCAGAAATTCCCTTGCAGCAGTATCACCGTATGAATTTTTTATCAGATATTCCAACTCAATGTATAAAATCTGAAATTCAATGGCGGTTGAACTATGCAGATCATAAACAGGGGATGACGGTCTTTTGTCAAATTTGTCAGATACCCGGTTCATCATCCTTTCAAGGATAATGTCATAAGTCTGATCTTCATACATTCTAAATCTTCACCCCCTTCTCTGCTTTAATATCACCGTAAATTGTTTTTACGGTAAAATAGGCATGAACCACACCTTTGACCGTCAGGTCAAATTCAAAGTCGGTCACGCCCGTGATTCTTTCATCAATGGCTAACGCTTCACTGATTCTGCGTTCTAATTCAGGGCAAACCCAAGTAACAGGTTCACCGTACAGGTCAAGTGTTTCAATGCCGTAATACCACGGATATATGATGTACTGATACCGTTCTGTTTGCAGTGTTCTGAAAATCATCTGCTTCATGGCATCCTGTTCATCCACAAGACCCCTGACTGAATCACCGTCTAAATCCATTTTATAAGTTAGGCTTGGCTGTGTTTCAATTTCAAAATCTTGGTCAAGAAAACCAACTGTTGAAGGAATCATTTGCCTATCCTATCCACAACAATGAAGCGTTGACCTTCTTGCTGTCTTATCAGGATAACTTCATCACCAACCGCCAAGCCATTGTGAATGATGATCTTCTTTTTTCCTGTAATTTTGTGAGTATGTGCAAGGTTCTTTGACCCTGTGTTCAAGTCAATGTTGCCACCGCTGCCATTGTCACCTTTTACAGTGTGGTTGTGGGTGGAAAGACTGCTTTCAGAAGTCCAGTCAACTGTTACCATTGTGCTGAAATCTGTCACATTTCTTGAAAGAATCAACTGTTTTTCACCCAGTATCATCTTCTGTTCAACATTGATTTTCAGCGGTGAAGCACTCACAACTTCACCAAAATATACATTTACGGGTTTACCCGCTTCAACCGCTTCAACGGCTGCCCTTTTCAGGGCATCAACAAGTTCATTTGCATCAGGCAACAAATTCACCCCCTCTAAGTGTCAAATCCATCCAATGTTCACCTTCCTTGTAGGTATGCTTGCATTTTTCAACAAGCATCCAGTTTTTCAGTTTTACATCACCAAGGTCAAGGTTGATGACAACCATTGAACCCGCCCGCACTCTGTTGTCACCTAAAGCGTTGGTAATTTTCAGGTTACGGGTCTTTTTGTTATACAGTTTCAAAAGGGCATCTGCTTTTGCCTGACCGTTTTCACCTTTCTGCAAGGTGTCAAAATACTGTAAGATACCCCACTTGTTAATGTTGGAAGAATCCTGTGTGATGTAAACATCACGTTTTCCTGTGTCCTTGTTATCATAGGTCAGTTTAATTTTGTTATATGTGTTTTCATCAATAGATGAAGTATAGTCAAAGTTTTGCCCGGTTTCTTCATCAATCATCAGGTACGCCCCCGGAACACCCACATACATAGATGACAGGCTTTTCAGGGTAAGTTTCCCAAAGTCATCATATAACACATACATTTCCCCGGTATTGGTCAGTGTCAGGTCAAGGGCATTTGCTATCATTTCAAACAGTGAAGTATTTTCTTCAACCCTTGATTCAATGACATACCCGGTATCATCCAGTGTGCCAAGGTTCAGGGCATAATCATCTGCAATCATTTTCACAAATTGGTTTGCCGTCTTTCCTTCATAGACCTTGGTATCTTTATTTTTTAAGTACCTCAACTGATCGTAGGCGGTGACAGTAATGATTTTGTCCTTGGTTCTCTGCTGCTTGAACACAAAACCAAAGAATACATTGTCACCGTCCACCTTCATCCTGACTGGACTACCTTCTGAAAAATCAAGAATGTTATCATACAGGACTTTGAAAACCAGTTTGCCGGGGGTGTTTTTTCTTTCTGTTGACCATTCAATACCTTCCTGAACAACAGGCTGATATACTTTTGTTCCTGATTCATTCCCAACCAGTAGTTCAACATGCATTGAACAACACCCCTTTCTTATGCTGCCGGAATGGTCAAAACCTGTCCCGGATAAATTAAGTTAGGGTTGCCACCAATGACACCCCTGTTTGCGTTGTAGATCACGGTGTATTTTGCACCGCTGCCATAAAACCGTTTAGCTATTTTCCATAAACAATCACCACGCACAACCGTATAGGTCTGTGCTGCTGCCGGGGCGGGTGAATTGTTGGTTTCCCGCTTAGGCTCTGCACTTGCCTTTGGCTTGGATGCAGCAATTTTGATGTTGACTGTCTTTGTTCCATAGTCCCGGTACTGTTTCAGATTGAACTTGACTTTGAAGTCAAACCCGTTCTTGGCATCCTCTGAAATTTTGTAATCTTCCAAAGATACCTTCATGTTCGTGTTCAGCAGTTTTTTCCCCACCGGGGTCTTTCTGCACACAATGAACTGGAATGTCTTTTTGCCTGTTTTCAACCCTTCAAAAATATCAAAGAAATATCCCGCTTCTTTGAAACCATTCTTATACACCGCATAAGGATGTTTTACTTGCGGGATTTCTGCTTCAAATTCAATGTCGGTCAACCCGGCTTTTTTCAGGATATTGATTTCACCTTCATTTATCAGGTTGACCGTTTTGTTATTACCATTGATTTTGATACTGATTTTTTCAGGGGTGACAGGAAAAAGGCATTTGTCAAAATACATATCATATCTGCTTCTTGCCATTTATTCATGCACCCCTTCCGTCATATTGTCTACCGCTTCATTGACTGAATCTGTCAGTTTGGTCATAAAACCATCAATGTCATCACCGCTGTTCACGGTGTTCTGCATACCTGACATATCAACATTGATTTCAGCGGTTGTGAATCTGTTAATTGCTTCTTGTTCCGCAATGTCACGCAAATACTTCAAATCTTCTTCTGTAACATCCAAAGAATCCTTGATTTTGCCTGTGTTATCGTCAATGTTTCCAATGCTGTCACCCACGCCTGAATTTGCTATTGCATCATTGAACCCTGATGTGTAATCACCCACATTAGGAATATCTGTCTGACCGAATACATCCGACAGACTAAAGTTTGAAACCTTATCAGCAATACCGTCACCCCATGCTGCACCCGCATTGAACGCATCTGATGCCCAATCGTCCTGAAATGCATCAAAGGTTGTAAAACCTTCATTGAACGCATCACTGATTGACTGGTAATCTTCTTTGTTTCCGGCTGCTTCACTTGCTTTGGCTGCATAGTCATCCGCTGCGGATGAAATGCCTGAATAGTCAAATTCAACAAACGGTAACTTATTCAGTGCTGAACAAATACCTTCAATGACTGAAAGTGCCGTGCTTAACAGGTTGTAAAACCATGACTGAACAGAACAGATTGCATTGTGAAATGCCGTCATCATATTGGATGCAAGTGCTGCAATGGCGTTTCCAATACCCAAGGCAATGTTTGCCACGGTCAGACCCAAATTCTTGAAGAACTGAATCACTACGTTCACACCACCAGTAATCACACCGAACCCTGAATTTGCAATACCTGTCATTTTTGCTATTGCTGAACATACCGCCATAATTACCGCAATCAATGCAATAATCAGCACGATAATCCAAACGACAGGACACGCATACAATGCACCGTTATAACCCATCTGTGCAGCAGTTGCAGCCATTGTCTGACCTGTAAGTGCTGCCATAACACCGATTTTTGCAGACATTGCCACTGAATGAATTGCTGTTGCAGCTGCGGATGCAATTTCTATTCCCTTCACAATGCCAAGGTATGCTGCATATACAGCCAGTGCAGCAATGACACCGTAAATGATTGGACTGATAACAGACCAATTATCCGCAATAAACCCGCCGACAGTTCCGACCAGTTCAAAAATATTCAGAAGGATATTCGCAAGGGTTGCCATTGCTTCAATAGCACCCTGAATGAAAGTCTGAAATGCTTCACTATTGGCTAAATCGTTCAGTCTTTGAAGAACAGGCTGAAATGCAATCAGTGCGGTGTTCTGCATTGACTGCCATATCTGCCCCCAAGTCATAGGCATTTCATTGAATTTGCTGTTAATGTCATCAGCAGCAGAAAAGATTGCTGCCTTGACTACATCAGCGGAAAGTTCCCCATCCGCTGCCATTTCTCTGATCTTACCGATTGGAACATCAAGATAGTCCGCAATGTTCTGAATCAGGTTAGGTGCTTGTTCAAAGATACTGTTCAATTCATCACCACGAAGGACACCTGAACCAAGTGCCTGTGATAACTGCAATTCTGCGTTTGCTGCTTCTTGGGTGCTTGCCCCGGCAATCGTCATCTGTTTTTGAATCAGATCAGCAAAAGCAACAACTTCTTCCGAACTGCTGAACGCATCCTTTGCGTTGTTACCAAAACGGGCAACAACATCAGCCATCTGACTGAATGAACCCCTTGCATCCTGTGCTGCTGCATATACCATGTTGACAAGTTCAGCGGTTGTCTGAACCCCGTCATTCATCATGTTCAAACGGGATGTTGTCTGAACAAGTTCGTCTGAAATGTTCAGTGCTTTCCCAACTGTCTGAATACTGACATAGGCTGCAACCGCCCGCTTGATGGTATTGGTCAGTTCATTTGCCTGTTGTGTTCCGGCTGAAACTTCCTGATTGAAACGCCCCTGTTCATCCACATTGTCACGGATATACCTTTCTGTGTTGCCAACCGTCTGCGACAAACGCAAATAGGCATCATTGGCAGCAGAAACATCCATATTCTGCATTGCCTGATTCAGTGAATTTTGTTCCTGAATAGCCTGATTCAACTGCATACGCAACTGTTCCAGTTCTGCATTTGCATTGTCTGCCCCAACATTTACCGGGTTGTTCTCAATCTGCTGAATCCGCTGCTGAATTGCAGATAACCGCTGTTGCATAGTGTTCATATCCTGAACTGCTGCATCCGGCAGTATATCCATTCCCTGTGCGGTCTGTGAAATCCTTGCCTGTGTGGTGTTCAGTGTGTTCAACATATCGTTTGCACTCTGAACTTCTTGCTGAAATCGTTCAACACCTGTTCCTGTGAACACATCCATCCCGTCAGTTTCCCACTGAATAGGTACGTTGACAGGGTCAGGCGGTGCGTTTGGCTGAATTTCAGGTCTGATTGGTTCAGGATTTTCAACCAAAGGGTCAGGAAGTACCGGGTCAACAGGTACAGGAATCGGTTCTTGATTTCCACCATCCACAACAGGCGGTGCAATATCAGGTGCGGTCTGTCGGCTTGCTGCCTGATTCATTGCTTCAATGGCAGCAGTTGCCTGATTGATTTCATCCCTTGCACCTTCAATACTGCTTGTATCAATATCAGCGTTCATTGACTGCTGCATATCATACATTGCAGACACGGCAAGGTTCACTGAACTGATGATGTTGTTCAACACTCCGCTGAATTGGTCATTAAGTTCAATACCTGTCTGAATAGATGACACCTGTTTCACCGTCCTTTCTTAGTGTTTTTTCTTTGCCCTTGCTTCTGCCTTTTTCTTTTCCTTCTTGTCATGCTCTGCTTTCAACTTGATTGAAGCAATCACAAAGGCTTTTTCCTGTTCATCCATAGCCAAGAACACTGATGGAAGAATGTGAAGTTTTAGAAGGGCATAGTAAGCATAATTTGCTTCACCGTCCCCTTCTTCAATTAGTTTTTTGCTTCATCAACCTTTTCATCAAGTGACTTGGTAAATCCCTGAAACTTCTGCATCCATAACTGGAAGTCCTGCATTTCCCCGGCATCATCAACCATTGCATAGACCAAATCTTCCGGGGTCATCACACCGTAACTGTCCTGTAACTCTTTATCGTAAAGGTCAGGAAACACCGTTGACTTCACGATCATTGCCATAAGGTACTTTGAAGTAATCAGTTTTGGTCTGAATAAGTTCGGCTTGCCTGTCACCTGAACTTCAATGGTGTTTGCATCACGAAGTTCTTCATTCTCCTTGGAACTGATATGTCTGAACTCCCATCTAACAGGTGTTCCGTCTGAACCAAGAAGTGAAGCAGTAGGTGCAAACTTTTCATTTTCCTTTACCTTTTTATTCGCTTTCATAAATGCACTAAATTTTGACATTTTGTTGTTCTCCCTTCTGTTTATCAAAGAATAGAAAAAACCCCTTATATGACCTTATATAAAAGCCACACAAGGGGTTCTGTTACTTAGTTAGTAAGAAAACCCGTGAGGTTTGCAAAAGATTCAGGCATTGAGAAGTCCTCAAATGTTCCTTCAATCTCTTCATCAAGGTATTCCCCGTCAGCATCAAATTTTGCTAACACACCGCCGTCAGTGTTGCAGTCATAGAAAATGATCGTCTGTCTGCCCGCATCACTGGTTGGGTCATCATTGGTGATCTGCATTTCAAAATACACATCCTCACCAGTGTTCTTATAGTCAAGCAATGCCTGACGAAGAACTGACTGGTTATAGTGTGCCGTACCGGAAAAAGTACCTTCCATACCACATGACTTATGACCCGCCATGATTGCACCAAGGCGGGGAACAGTAGTCTTGGTTTTCTCAACCTTTGCTTCCATATCAATCATCTGCATGAAGTTGTATCTTCTACTTCCGATTGTGATAAAACATTCAGCAAGTTTTGCTGCAATAGTGTCCCTTGCTTTCATTGTTACATTCGGCATTTTATTTCACCTCTTTCTTACGCAACTGTAACCGTTTCATAGAGTTTACCCATAGCGTTCACAACGGTGATTGCTGATGTAATCACAACCGCCTTTTTGGAATCGCCCTGTGCAACCGTAACATCAGAATCAGTGAACCCTTCAATAGCACCAAGTTCCTGTAACTGTGTACGGATTTTCACCAAGTCAGACCAAAGGGAAGTTCTGCCTGATGCATTGTTTGGAACAACACCAAGATACTTAGTGTTGAAAAGAACTGCATCATCATTTCCCAACTGGTCAATAACTCTGATCGTCTGATTGTCCTTGAATACATCCCCGCAAGTGTCCGAAGTGGTCACCATAGAGTTAATATCTTCAAGCACACGGACAACGCCGTTGACCTTATGGAAAGTGAACTCACCCGCCTTGATTGCTGCTTTCAACTCATTCTGTGTGTAATTGGTATCAACGGTGAAACCGCCGTCATATTTCTTGTTCTGACAAGACTTATTGACCGCACAACCGCTTTCTGCACCAGTTACCCAGTACACAAGTGCTGCTTCTGACCATCCTGTATCTGTTACCTTGTTCTTCACACTGATAACGCCCATATAATCAGCAGACAGGTTGTAAACAACCAACTGGAACTTGATACCAAGTTCATCACGCAAACGCTTGTTGAAAGCCACATATAACTTCTTGGTAACATCATCAGTAACCACAACACCCATAGTGTTGTAGGTATATGATTCGATTTTATCCAAGTAAGCCTGATGTGCAGTGCCGTCAACCGTGCCGTTTGTACCACCAGTTAAAGGTGTTCCGGCAGTAACAGCAAGATCAGCAGCCTTGAATGTCACATAATCATTTGCCACAAGATCAGCAGCCTTGGCAACTGTCTGTGTGTCAACCTTGACCGTACCGAAGTAGGTTGTAACATCATACTTGCTTGCATCATCTGCATTTTTCTGAATCACGATCTTCAAATCGTTACCACGCACACCACAATACTTTGCAGTTGCGTATGTGTTCGCTGCCTTATCTCCACCACCGTTCAGACGATATGCGTATAAGGTCTTTGCACCCATGAACAGATCATTAAGACCAAGCATCTTAGGACTGTCAAAGGCATAACCAAAAAGTTTCAGGCTGTTCTTCTGAAAATCTTCATTGGTTACTTCAAAAACTTCCCCTTCAACACCCCAGTCAAGTTCAAGGGGCATTGTTGCAATACCTCTATCAGACAGTGCAGCAGATGCGGATGCAGCCGATACAAAGTTGATATAAGCACCGGGAAGTTCTTTGTTCTGTGAGGTAAATGTACCACCACCTAAAGCCATACTATTTCACCTGTCCTTTCATGTATTTTTCAACTAAATTGTCAACAGTTTTCATGGTGTAACTTTTATCTTCATCAAGAAGGGCATCCACCAAGTCCCTTCTGTTTGCAAAACGGGCAGATGCAAGAATCTGTTCCTTGCTGAACATTGGTTCAGTCTGTTCAGACCTTGTAGCAGTTCCCGTTGTTGTCTTTTTTGCTGCCATAATCAACCACCTTCCTTCACATCCGTGCTTGCCGTCATAGTTTCCATTGGTGTCTGATCTTCCGTCTTGACCGTGAAAAAGTCATAATTGACAAAAAAATTCAGAACACCGTCAACCACCTGATGATTCATTTTTGAACCCCTGATTGGCTTGGTATCACCGTCTGTTGTGATATACTCCAAACAGTCATACATTCTTTCAGCCACATCAGCACATTCCCGCTGCTTCTTTGCAGACTGTGGGAAATACTGGATGCAGAACTGATTGGTACGTTCATACCGTTTGCCAAGGAAAAGGTTGTTGTTTGGGTTCAAGCAAGCAATAAAAAAACAAGGCTCTTTCAAACCTTGCTTAATTTCTTCATTGTGGATTTCATAATCATCCCCAAATTCTTTGTTCAGGGAACAACTGATTGCTTCAACTATTGAATTTATCATTTACCAAGTCCCCCTAAATATTTCTTGATTTTGTTTTCAAGCACCTTTGGGGCAATTTTCTGTAATTCCTGTTCAGATATGGTCATCATAAACTGACCCTTGACCCATCCTGAATGATTGGCTGTCCTGTGTCCGTACTCAACATAGGATGCGTATTCAACCGGGTTCACAATTTCAATGACATAGGTATCACCAAAATGATTCACCGTCAGGCTGTCAGCATAACCCTTTGCTGATGATCTCTTTGAACCAGTCCAACCACGACTTAATGTACCGCCCTTTTTTCCTGAACTTGCCGGGTACTGTCCGACAGGTGTTCTTTTGACCACCATGCGAAGCAAACGGGCAGCAAGTTCTTTTGCACACGATTCCACAAAGTCATCAGGATTTTGCAACTTTCCCAACTGCTGCTGAAAGTCTTTCAGACCTTTGCAGTCAAATCTTCCCATTCTACCCATTTACGCATATTCCTTGAACAGTTCAAGTGTAATTTCCTGATGCGTTGGATATGTGGACGGGACACCGCTGCGGATGTAGTCCGTGGTCACATTGTCCTGTGTTACTGTCAGTTTTGACCCCGCTTTGATGGTTACATCCGGGGAAACAAACAACTTTGTGCTTTGTGTGATCGTTGCTGCTGATTCTGACTGAATTGCTGTTTGCAGTTTTTCAAAAGATAATCTGCACGGTTGGTCTTGTAAGACCACAACCTCTGATTCTTCCATAAGTTTTGACTTCTCATTTTTTACCTTTTGCAGTTCTGTCACCGTCAAAGTACCAAAATAGGTTGCTTCAATGGCTTTCCTTGCAGCCTTTTGTGCTGCCTGAATCTGCTTTACCATCTGATACGCCTGAATGAATTAAATTCAGCCTTTCCATAGGATAAAAGGTAATTGATGAAAGAAGTCAGTCTTTGTTCAGGGGTCATTGAACCTTCACCAGTTGCAAAAACCGTGTTGGTGTCCCCTGTCTGAATCTGCTTGACAGCATATTCTAAATCAAACCCGGTAAGGTCATCAGGTGCAAAGGTTTTCTTGGAAAGAAGAAATTCACCCACCGCCATATCAACGGCAATGTGTTCCAGTCCTTCCGGCACATCATTCCAGTTGATTTCATTTTTGATTGTGCTGCGTACTTTCTCAACGCAAAAGGTCAAGGCAAATTCATCATCTGCCTTGACCTCATAACCGAATGATTTCAACCGTTCTTTTACTGTATCAGTATCAAACATTGCAACCACCCTTTCAGATCAGAAATTATCCACGGGAAATGATACGGGCAATAGGTACTGCCTTATGCTCAATAGCCTTGGTATCAGATGCAACCAGTGACCAGTTCTTACCAGTCTTTAATTCCGCATTGGTAGGGGAATTTGTTGCCTGTGATGCCTTGGTATAAGAAACACCCGCAACAGAAACAGCGTGACGTTTACGGGAAATCAGTGTATCTTCACCGCCCCTTGTCTTAGCATCACGAACCATTTCATAAGGCACTTTTGCACCTACATCCTCAAAACCAATAGCACCTTCACCAAGGATATAGGTTGTGTACTCCGTGTACGCATCCTGTGCCTTGATTCCCTTGCTTGTGTCCTCTGCAACGGCTTCAACAACCTTAGTAGGTAAAGAATCATCAATGATGACCAGTCTGCCGTTCCAAGTACCCATTTCAAGATCACGCTCAATGCCCTGTGCATCTGTATACTTTAAGTATGCAAGCAGTTTCAGGTTTTCAAGGTTGGTAGCAACTGCACTGTGACAGTAAACCAACTTGAACTTCTGCTTGTTATCACCGCAAGCCTTCTGAATTGCACTGTTCAGGGTTGTTGCATCCATCTTCATAGTATCATCAGTATGTTCAGCACCCGCCTGTGCAATATCATAAGTGTGTGCTTCAACAAACGCTGCATTGGCTTTCTTAATGTCACCCGTGCCAGTGTCCTTCATTCCAAAGACACCTTCTAAGATTGCAAGGATAACATCCTGATCTACACTGTTCCAGTAGTCATTGATCTGATTTCTAACGTTTGCCATGAAGTCAGTACCACCAGTTACATCATAACTGAAATCTGCTTCTGTCCAACCGTTCATTCTGCCATAGGTGAAAACACCCTGTTCATAGGTGTCAGTCTTGCCCGGCGTAACATTGTCAACACCGTCATAGTTCTGTGGTGTGCCGGAAAGCAGACCAAAGAACGGTAACACTGCGTAAACAGTGCCAGTCTGTGAGTTATTCACAAAAGTGTCACGTAATCTTGCATCACCAACGATTGCACGGGATTCACGTAACTTGTTCAGTTTCACGTTCGGAATAGCACTCATGTACTTACCGAACGCCTTTTCATTAAAACTTTTAGCATCAAATTTTGCCATGTTTCAATTACCTTCCTTTCATCAAATTAAATCTGTGCATCCGGGTTTGCTTCCATGTAAGCGGTAAGTTCGTCATAACTCATTTTTGAGAAATCGACCTTTTCACCCTCACCCGGTTTCTGTTCCCCTGATGCTCCCGGCTGAAAACCTTTGAAATTCTGCTGCTGTTTCTGCTGCTTCTGTGCTTCAAACAGGAACTTGGTGTCATCACCACTTCTTAACTTCTCGATCTGTTCATCCAGTCCCTTGACATTTCCGTCCTTGTCAAGTTTGGCTTCTCCAAGTTCAAGTAAGGCTTTGACCGCTTTGATGTTCTTTGCCTTTGCACCTGTCAGTGCTTTTTCAACAGCAAAATCAATTTTCAACTGGTTCAGTTCAGATTCATGGGTTGCCTTGGCAGTGGCGTTTTCAGTCTGTAAGTCCTCAATCTGCTTTTTCAAATCAGCATTGTCCCCGGCAGATGCTTTCAGGGTTTCTAACTGCTTGTCACGGTCACCGACCTGTGTTTTCAGTCCTTCAACCTCTGTCTGCAAGTTCTTGATCTCTGTTGAAGCAGTACCCTTTGCGTTCTCAATGTCATCACCATTGATTTTCATTACTGAATCAGCCTGTTCCTTGGTAAGTCCTAAATCCTCTAACTGTTTTCTTGTCATTTCTATACCATCCTTTCAAATACGTTTTTATACGGGGTTACTCCCACATGATTGATTGGTTTTGTTCGGTTTACGCTTGACAACCCGCAAGAAAAAAGACACCCGTTGCCGGATGCCTTTTCTATGTGCTACTTGACCCAGTAGCCGGGAGATAATCAGGATCACCATGCCTTTCTCATTGTGTACGTTTTCATGTGCCTTTTATCCCCCTTTCTGACCTCATATAATCGCCATATAGCAATTATTACAGGTCTATTGATAACTTGTTAAGGTATGAAAAAAGCACGGCTATTTGACCGTGCTTCTCATGTGTTTAATATATGATGTCATCATCTAATGATAAGTAACCACTATCATATACGTCCTTATTGTTCTTTATGCAGTCACCAATGATTTCAATAATTCTATCAGGGGATTCTGCACTCATTTGAAACATTGGGAAACCGTCATTGAATTTTCTTTCATAATCTTCCAATGCTTTATTCAATTTTTCATCCATATCATTTCACCCCTTTCAGAATTTCAATCAACGCTGCATAACTGTTTGGTAAATACTTTTTCACATATTCCAGTGCTTCACCACCATTCACTTCTGCTGCCATTATGTTCGCCCACATTTCAGATGCAGATTCATAATCACGGCAAATAGAAACAACCTTTGATAAATTACTTACATCATAACCTAAATCTTTATATGCCTGTTGCAGTCCCTTATGTTCCTTCATCTGTTTGATTGAATGATACAGTCTATTGTAATATTTATCACCATGACCCCATCCAATTCTTTCCCAAAGTAACCCATCAATGGCATCCTGAACACCGTCACTTGCATCATGTAACAGCAATTCTTTCTTGATTTCATCTGTCAATGTATCACGCAAGAATTGCTTATCTTTTCTTACTGCTACAAGAAATTCATCACTGGAACTTGCCCTGTTAGTAAAGCGTGACTTAGTATAATTCAAATTATTTTTAACTGTGTCTATCTCATTAAATTGTGCCTGTGCATCAAAGAAATGACCATATTCATGTGCTACTGTTGAATACTTATCTTTTCCATTCTGAATATACCTTTCATCAGGATAAGAAAAGGTAAGACTATTTGATGCGGGTGTATATGCACCACTTGATGCCTTTTTAACTCCCGCAATCTTATCTGCATAAGAAGAATACAGTTTCTTAACATTATCATTTGAATGATTATTCAATCTTGCCAAATATTCAGCATAATCTTTATCACTCATTGCACCCTTCAACTTAGTGGTGTTTCCTTCAATATCAAAATTCTGTTCTTCTGTCTTGATTGTATCATCAGGATTTATTTCTTGCAAGTCTGACTTGTCACCCTGAACAAAAGCCTTGTCCCATTCCTTATAGGTCATATTGCCCGGTACAAAGTAGGTCTTGCCTGTTTCTTCATTACGGGCAGCACGTTCACCAACTGCATCAAATTCATCATCAAAATATGGTACAGTGGTTGAACGACAATGAACATGAAAAGGTGGGGCAGTTTCCCCAACCTTCCATTCTGACATTTTGAAGTGCTTGCCGTCCATTCCCCGGCATATATCCGAAGTGTGGGAATCCAGTGTTGCCACAATCTCAAATTGTTCAACATCCAGTTCTGTGAAGCAGTCCTTTTGTGCTGCGGAACTGAAAAAGGCTTCTTCTGTCATTACCAACCGCCCGGCGTTGGTCTTGGAAGTGTTCATCTTCCGGGCAATTTCATCAATGGCTTTTTGTGGGTCTTTTCCCAAGATGATGTTTTGTGTCAGGGTGTTGTTCAGTTCATTGACCAACTTCTGACGGTTGCCCCATATCCTTTCACTGAAATTCTTGCCGTCAACCGCCCAAGGCTTATTGATGACCTTGCTGATCTGCTTGTCATCCAGTGCGGAAAAGTCCCAACCAATACCCACACCCTTCTGAATTTCATAGGCTGTGTGATAATAGCCGGACTTGTAAACATTCCGCATTGTGCTGTCAATGCTGTCAAGTTGGTTTCCAAACATGACTTCAATGCTCTGTTGGGTCTGCAACTTCAAGGCTTCAAGTCTGCTGATATGGAATCTTGCAGATGCATTTTCAAGTTGCTTGACCCAAGTGCCATTGATTGCATTTTCCTGACCGTACTGAATATACTGGTTTACATCCCATTTCAGTTCAGCAAGTTCCTTTGCGTTCAACATCCGCTTTGCTTCTGCAAGGGTTACCCCGTTGTTAGATGCAAAACGCTGATACCATGCAGCAATCTGACCTTCAAGTTGCTTCTGTGCCTGTCGATACTGTTTTTCAATATCTGCATAACACTGAACCCCCTGTTGGTGTGCTGCCTGTTCAAGCAGTTCAAAACGCTTCTGCCAGTATTCACCGTTATTCATCTACTTCACCGCCCTGACTTCCCTGTGACGGGTCACCTTTATTGTCAGGGTCATCATTCTGTGTACCAAACGGGTCATACTGTGCAAGCATTTCTTTCTGTGCTTCTTCCTTCTGCTTTTTCAGGCGTTCCATTTCTGCCTGTGGGTCATCCACCCAAGGATGATTAGCAATGATTGTTTCATCAGAAATAAGACCCTGTGACTTGGTGCAGTTATCAATGATTTCTGATTCATTCATCAGCATATCACGGTTGAATATCACATCAATGTCATTTTCCTGACCTTCAAAATCGCCCTGTCCTGAATTGGCAAGGTGACAGTTGACAAACCAAAGAATATCATCCATTGTTGCCTGTGCTTCTGATTCTGTATCATTGGCATCTGTATCAATGTCAGAATACATTGACTGAATGTTCATCTGATTAGGATTGCCGGAAAGTCTGTCATCCTTGGCATCATAACCCATTGCATTTTCAATCAGTGCTTTCTTGAAGATTTCCACAATAATCTTGTAGTTGTCTGCATTGACCGTGATTTCAAGGGTTTCAACCCCGCCCTTGGTATCACCGTCATATCTGACCTTTACTGCACCATAGGTTGCAAGGTTCTTTCTAAACTCACCCAAATTAGTACCGTCATAGTTTTTCAATACCAAAATGGTGTTCCTTGCATCCTCTTGCATATTGTTTTCAAAGTCTGACAGCATCACATTGATACCGTCCTGTAAGGACTTGACCCTTTTAATCAGTGGTGTTTCCTGTTCATTGGCTTTCAATGGAATCAGAGGAACACGCTGCCAGTTGAACATTTGCACATTCCCGGCTGCATCTGTCATTGTAACGTGCGGGAAATCAGCGGTGTCATTGTTCACAACATCAGGTATCAGTTTTGAACCGTCCAGTATGAACAGGTGAACACCTGTCAGATCATACAATTCAACCTTTTCAATGTACTTCCGTTGTGTGCCGTCATAGGCAACTGACACATACAGTCTGATGAAGAAATCCAGTTCGGTATGTTCAGAATCTTTCCAAAACGGCAAAATCTCATAAGCGGGGAAAAGCCTGAAAGCAAATTCACCCCGGTCATTGTAGTAAGGGTATAGCCAAGCAATACCGCCATTGTATGCAGCTTTGCCCGCACTCTTTAATGTCCGCATGAACTTCTTGTCGAATACCTTTTTCAGCAGTTCAATGTACTGTTCATTGTCACCGTTTAATGTGAACGGCTTGCCAAACAGGTAATTGGCTTTTTGATTCACCATTTTTGCATACTGGTTATCAACAATACGGTTGTTTGGTAAGTTCTCAACAACTTCAAGTTTACCGTCCTCACCTATCATTGTACGCTTGCGGTGAATCACATCATGGTCACCGTCATAATACAGAAATCCCTTAATCTGCATCATCCTACGGGGTGAACATTTCCAAGCAAGGATTTCTTTTTCAAGAAATTCCAAGTCGGTCATGTGTGCCTTTGCCCCTTGCAATATGAAATTGCTAAGTTTTAATGTGATTGCATCCACAAAGGAACTGAACACGGTTCAATTCACCCCTTTCATTGCATAATAAAATCAAAACCCCTGAAAACACTATGTTTCCAAGGGTATGTGTTACTAATTTGTTTCTAATATCTCAAAAAGTAGTTATACAGGTGTCATAGGCGGTCACCGATTGCAACCGCCCCGGAGTAAGCATTTGACAACCTTTTCCTACCGTCCAAAAAGAAACGGCTGCTGACACCGTGTATTCTACCCGGTAATTGCTTAATCAAAACTAAAGGCATCACCTTTTGCCATCTGTTCAATCGCATAACGCATTGCATCCATCAGGTGGTTGAAATCATCAATAGGGCGGTTCAGTTTCTTGCCCGTCTTGGCATCCTTATCCCACTGATAGTTGCTGATCTCTGTGATGAAATTCACGCAACGGGGATGAATGATAATATGATAGTCCTGTATGAAGTCAATGCCGTTGTTGATGCTGTCCTTGCCCTTCCTTGCTTTCCTGATTCCTTTCAGACCCAGTTCACGCAAGCGGTCAATACTCTTTGGTTCTGCTGAATCGGCTGTGATCTTCTCTTTCACATATCCCATCCGCTGAACCTGTTCGGCAATGGCTTCATTACTCATGCCCGGCTGATACATTTCATCAAAGACCCAAATGGTCTTACTTGACTGATCTATCAGACCACAAAACAGTGCTGACGGGTCATTTGTATAACCAAAGTCAAGACCGAATACAGACTTGACCCCGGCAATCTTCTTGACTTCATCAACACTGAACACCTTTTCTTCCCAATTTTCATAGACAAGACCGTCTACAATACCCCAATCACCAAGACCCGCCACTTTGTAACGCCTTGGGTTTTGCTTCTTCATGGTTTCAAAGACTTTTAAGTCTGCCTTATCCAACCATTCATTGCACTTGTAATTGGTGGTCATTGCAAGGGTTTCATCATCTGTGTTATCAAAAAACCGCTTCTTTATCCAGTGGTGTTCATTCCACGGGTTCAGTGTAAGGGTTATTTGCTTGAACAGTCCTGAACCGTCAGGAACAGCACCACGGATTGATTCATCAAGCATATTGAAATCATCTTCTGAACTGATTTCATACGCTTCTTCAATCCACATCCAACACAAGCAACCAATATCAACGGTTATTGATGTTACTTTCAGGGGGTCATCCAGTCCCCTGAAATAAATCTTTTGACCTGTTGGTTTATAGGTCATTTCAAGTGGTGATTCTTTGATTTCCCAAAAGGCATCAACGCCAAGGCGGTGAATCGCCCACTTCAATTCTGTGAAACAGGAATCTTTCAAGGTTCTGAAAGTCTTTCTGACCACAAGGGTATTTGCCTGTGGGTACTTCATCATATTGGTGATGTACCAAAGGGCAGTTGTTTTTGATTTCTTGGATGCACGGCTACCCTTGCATACCCTATATCTACCTTTCCAACGCCAAAAAGTACCGTAACCCTTACCAACCAGTTCAGGCAGCAGCACTTTCTTCTTGCCGGACTTTGTAGCCTTGTAATCTTCCGGGTACAGGATAAACTTCTGATACCCAAAAACATATTGTGAAGATATTCTGTTCTTGACCATAGACGATCACCGCCTAATCTTCAAGGGCATCTTCACCAGTGATAACAATAGGCTGTGTGATATTCACATCAATCTTGTCATTCCACATACCCAAATGCTTACCAAGTAATTCAAGTGCTTTCAGCTTTGGTGAAATCTTCACTTCCCTTTCAACACTTGACCCGGTTTCTGATTCAGACTGTTTATATTTCACGGATTCAATACAGGCAAGGTCATCATCAGTTGCATTGTCTTTGATTCTTCCGTGACTATCAACAAGGTCTGTCATCTTTACAAAAGCAATGCGGGCAAGTTCTAAAACAACCCTGTCCTGATTGATTCCTGTTCTTTTGCTGCGTTCTGCCATTGCAACACTAATTGCCTGTTGAACCTTGACATTTGCCAACATCCTTGAACCTTGCTGATCTGCTGTTTTTGCCGAATAACCCGCACGAATGGCTGCTTGTGTTGCGTTCAGGTCAATCAGGTATTCTTCAACAAAACGCTGCTGTTTTTCAGTTAATTTTGCCGTTTTTGCCATCAAACAACACCCCTTTCATGTATTTTTGCGATAAAAAATCCCTGAAACATTACATTTCAGGGTGCAAATATCGGCATAAACAAAAAAGAATTGTGAAAAAACAACCGCTTCTTCACAATTCCCATCTTGTCAAGATACATCCTATCATTAG
>OHBU01000208.1_pt1 | contig 26671 bp, 27 predicted proteins | sample 1577421 | NCBI WGS metagenome assembly OHBU01 (sample SAMEA3879550, study PRJEB24766) | human gut metagenome | biome: human-associated habitat; feature: feces | place: USA | collected 1985/1987 | reverse complement strand
GAAATTTTATCATCTTTTTGACTCGTTAGGAGTCAACTTTTTTCAGGACGAGACAGGATTACTTTTTGTCCGGAAAACCGGCGGCCGAAATAAAATCGGCTATATCCTTGAGCACCTGCGGCGAGATGGTCGTGGTGATGGTTTCATATTCAGTCAGTTCGCCGGTTGTCGCAGGCTGGAAGAGATGGTTCAGTCCATCGTAGGATTTAATGGTGGCGCCATTCACACATGATTTTATGACAGCAAGATTACGCGTGGCATTGACCTGGGTGTCCTTCGTTCCGTTCAGCGCAAGCACCGGACAGTCTATTTTGCCGAGCCATTGCGAGGGATCCAGCGCTATCAGCTGCCGCAGATATTCGCTCTGCCCTGTCGCAGCAATATTCTGCTTAAGCATGGACGCATACTTGGGAAGAATATCCATGTCATTGGCCAGCGAATCGACATCCGCCGCCTCAACAGTCCTGCCGGCGGCGATTTCATCAAACACCTTCGACAGCAGCCCGATAATCGTCTCACGCTGAACCGGATCGACCTGAGCTTTCTCCAATGAGTGGCGGTTCTGGTCAAGCATGATATCTTTGCCTCTCTCTGCCGCTGCGGCAAGCGAAACGACAAAATCGGGATGTGCCGTAGCGCCAAGCCGCAAAGCGATCGTCCCGCCTTCGGAATGGCCAAGCACACCCGTTTTCCCAAACTGAGGAAAGCTGCTGAGGAATTCCAGCGCGGCCGATGCGTCGGCCGTGAAATCGTCAATATCCGATTCTGCGTAGGAGCCTTGCGAGCGGCCCACGCCGCGATCATCATAGCGCAGTGATGCGATTCCATGGCGGGCCAGTGCATCGGCAATCACCGCAAACGGCTTATGGTCAAACAGCTCTTCATCACGGTTTTGCGGTCCACTCCCCGTCACCATCACGACGGCCGGACAGCGACCCGCAACGGCACCGTCGGGCACTACGAGCGTTGCCGAAAGCAATGTGCCGTCGGCCGAAGCAAAGGTAGTGTCGATCTCCTGATAGGGAAATGGCGGTTTGGGCGTCTGCGGACGCCGTTCGTCAAGCGGGCGCTCGGGCACGAGTATCAGCGGCAGCGCCTGTCCTATCTGCCGGAACGTGCCGGAAATCTGAGTGGGCGTGACCGTGCCGTTGAACGTGACTCCGAGATTGATAATGCTCAGCGCGACACTGTCGGCCGTGCAGAACCGCACTCTCACCGGAATCATTTTTGCACCCTGCAGCGGCGAATCCATGGTGCACCGCTGCACGCCCGATTCCATCGAGAAGTTAAACACCAGCGGCAAACGATTGGCGCCGAGATTGAGTTCGCCGCGCCATGAACCGGTAAGAGCCATCGCCGGTAGCCAGAAGCCGGCGAACGCCAGTAATACTGCTTTCCTGAAATTCATTATATCTTAGAGCTTGTTTAATAATTAGAGTGTTCAGTTTGATGTTCCGAAAAACGTCATTCAAAACACCTGAAAATTTAATAAAAACACGTGCTTAAAAATATTGATTTTTAGCGCAAAAGAGTACATTGAAAATTTGGATAATTCATTGATTTTTAGTATCTTTATAGTCTAATAATCAACTAAAGAGCAATGAAAAAGTCAGGTTTAAATACCCCAAAAGAGACCCCCGAACAGGAGTTGAAACGTCTTCGTAAAGAGAACTCAAAACTTAAGACCCAGAAGGAAGCCGACAAAGCCAAAATCAAGGGTCTGAAGAAAGAACTCAAAAAAAAAGACGTGCCGACAATAACAATCTCAGAAAGGCAACGCAAGTTACTTTCGAGCCTGTTCCCGGACATAGATTCAGTTTTCAAATGATCATGCTTTGTGTGCTGGTCTATGTAAGAACCGGTTGTGGACTCCGTACCGTCATCTCCATCCTGGGGATATTTGAGGAAGTCATGGGGGAAGCCTTCGGCAAGCTGCCATGCTATAATTCAGTAGCCAACTGGGTTCATAAGCTCGGGCTCTCTGTCTATGAGGAGGATGCGCCCCAAGGCCGCAAGTATGCCCACATAATTGACGAGAGCATCATGGTCAACAAGGAGAAGCTTCTTCTTGTATTGGGTATTCCTGCAGAGCATGATGGCAAGCCCCTGAGTCATGACGATGTCACCGTACTGGGAATGCACGTCGGGGAATGCTTCAAACGTGGCGATGTCGAAGAGGCCATTGAAAAGGCTTCCGCGAAAGTCGGTTCAACTGCCGAATACGGCATATCCGATGGGGCGCATAATCTCGTTGGCGGCTTCAAGGATGCGGGAATATCCCATCATCTTGATATCAGCCATACCCTCGGCAACTGCATGAAGCACGTCTACGGGAAGGATTCTGAGTTTACGGAGCTTACGGAGAAACTCGGTAAGATCCGGCTTCAATATCATCTGACAGACAAGGCGTGGCTGCTGCCTCCCAACATGCGTGCAATGGCACGGTTCATGAATCTCCGGGAGTGGGTGGCATGGGCTATGAAAATGCTTGGCTGCCTGGACTCCCTTGATGATGAACTGAAAGAGGCCTACTCTTTCCTTCACCGGTACAAGGATCTCATTGAGGAACTTGAGGTCTGTGTGGAGACGGTCTCCTATCTAGAGACAATCTGCAAGCAGGAAGGGTTCGGACTCAGGACCAACGCCCTTTGTCAGCACCATATCATCCGTAATCTCATAGGCAATGCCGGCAACCGCCGTGCATGTGTGGGAATCAGGATGCTGGACTACTTCAAGACTCAGGCTGCAATGCTCAATGGAACTAAGCAGATACGCCACATATCCACCGACATTATTGAATCTGACTTCGGTATACTGAAAGCCAAAGTGTCACCCAACAAGCTGTATGGCTTCACTCCCATGGTTCTCATATTGCCACTGTATCCAAAAATCACTGTCTATTCTGACGCTGAAAAACAAAATTTCAAAGTACGCTTGGCCAATGTTAAACTTAAGGACATAGATCTCTGGGCCAAGGAGAATCTATCTCCGAATCGGGTGGCGCTCCGCTCCAAAACCCTCAATAAAGCGAGTTAATTTTGGAACACGGAACTGAACACCCTACTTAATTATTAAAAGTTAAACAAAAAGTTTAAACACACATTCGTTTTTATTGCGACAGATTTGCAACGAATGAGAAATCGGTTATCAAAAAGAATATAGGTGCCTGTGGACGAGCCTCTGTTCATTTTAATCTAATGCCAATTATCCCGTGGTCACTAAATCTATCTCATCAAGCAGGTCTTCTGGCTCATCCCGCTTATCGCGCCTTCCCAGCTTTCACCAGTGGCAAAGAGTGCGATAAACTTTAATAGGACTTACAGCTGCGAGTACAGCTCCGGATTTTCACCGGGATTCCCTTTTAATTCCGTTCGACGCTTCGATTGGAAACTTGACTGGTGCAAAGTTAATGGTTATTTTTTAATCTTGTTTCTTTTTCTGTGATTTTTATTTCAAGAAAGGATTATTTTATGGAGCGAATTGTATTTTCATGTTAATCAAGCATTTATAACAACCACGAATAGTCTTTTCCCCTTATGAATAATAGCGTTTCTCAATTATGGTCTCTTTTCATCTCACGTCGGCAATTCTCTTCGGAGAGATTTTATATGCAAAGGTACAGCGTGCGTCTGGTCGTCAAGTATCGCTTTCACTAACGGTTCCCGGATATTCTTCACGGCAGCCTTCCACAAATCGAAGATTGACTTTCACTCCCCACCTCGTTGCAGGGCATAGTCGGACGAGCCTGACTGTGCTCTTACATTGGGCGGTTGGGTATTCCGTTTCATCCCGTACACTGTTTACTTGCCTTATCCGTCCTTTTCCCGCTGTCAGTCCTGCATAAAAATCATTCCCCGACGAGAAGCCAAAAGAGTTTCAAGAAAAGGAAAAAAGAAAATATTTGACAATCTAAAATTTACAATTATGCACAGCAGGATTTTTCAAATTTCAACGGAGCCGATAGACAAAGAAAACTATCTGAATGAGGACACACTCCAGCAAGGAGACGGGAGCTTCTATGACTATTGTTCAGAAATAGACGAGGAAGACCGTAAAGAGGATATTGCCAATTTGGTCAATCATGCCTTGCCCAAAGGAATGTTCGAGCTTATATCCGATGACACCATGCGCTATAATGGTGGAATAGAGCAATGGAAAGAGGAGTATGTCGCCAATATCAAAAAAAGAGCGAATGCTCTTACGGCAGATAATATGTTGGAATGGGGTTCGACCTATTATCTCAAACAGGCAGTGGAAAATCCGTTGGATGTCGCCTATCATTTCTATTTGGATGGCGATGGCTGCAGTCTTTTGCCGAACAGTCCTTTACGTTTATGGAGTTTGTTTGTAGGCTTGAACCGGGAACGATACTCTACATCGGAGGAGTTGTTGATTACCACTTCTGATGTTTGTCCGAAACATTGGCAACCACCCGCCTCAAAAGTGGGTGGTTGCTCTCTTTTTTGCACAGGCTCCCCGGTTACTTTTATAAATATGCTCTGCAGAGCTTCCGCCACCGGTTTCACAGCCGGTATATTCCTGTTTTAAGGGTATAATCCCTTCACAGCCCCGACATACGCCGCAGGTCTGTTTTCGTGTGCAAAGGTACGGTGGACGAACATTGCCCAAGTACCGCTATCGCTACCTGAAATAAAATTTGACGACAACTTTCCGTAATCGGAGATGACGGTATTTCATAAAATTTCATTGCAGGTTCCTTGCTCATCGTTCTTGCATCCCCCCGTTTGTGACGCACATGAAAACAACCCCTTTGGGCGAAGTCAAAAGGCTTCAAGAAAAGGGAAATAAAAAAAACAATAAATCAAAAGACAATGAGCAAGTACGATTTCATCAAGCAAGGCAACCTCCTTTTTTGGCACACTGCCGATAATGATATAGAATGTCGAATTATCTCAACTCCCGAAAAAGTGGATAGTGACAGCATCATCTTAATCTCAACAAGCTCTTCCGAGACAGAGGTTTTGGCATCGGAGTTATTACCTATTGGCTCATCAAGAAGCCACAAAGAGGAGTTTATGCGCTGGAAGAAAGAGCGTGAAGCCGAGGGCATGGAGTTTTTCAGCCGGTTGTCCGAAGTCATGGAAACAGACAGTGATTTGGCTGTAGGCGATATGGTGGCGTTTACAAACGACTACGGGGTGGTATTTGGCCCCAAAGAAGTATTAGCTTTCAGAAAACCTTGGAATGGCTATAGATGCGTATATATCGACAGTGATGCTTATTGGTTTCCAGACCGTCCCGAACAACTCACCATACTCAGCAAAGGAGGTACAGAATGACAACAAACGACATACTCAAACGACTTTGCGGCAATATTGCCGCAGGTCGTTTCAACTGGCGAAAATACTGCACGCCGCAATCTTACTTCGGTTGGGAGATTTGCGTTACCCCTCTGCATTGCTCTTACGGACAGATAGGCTACACCGTTCATTTCCCTTATACCAATATACCGGAAGTGGAATACGATTGGGAAATGGGCAAACTGACCATTGACGGCGAGAAATGGAAAAGTTATTTGCGGAACGAATAATAATAAATATCAATATGGCACAGAATTTTTATACCAAATGGCAGGACGCTATACTTGCAGATGCAGGAGACTATGTTTCAAAAGAGTACCGCAGTTTCCAGACAGCATTGGTGCGTGAGATTTCCAAATATGCCGCAGCCGTTGGTGCAAAGGTGGCTTCCAATTCAAAAGGGCATTATGACACCTCCTGCTTCATTGAGCGCAACGGCAAGTTCGTTTACATCAGCCACTCTTCCGGTCTGTCACGAATGGGCAGCGGCGTAAGAATTGAACTCGATTCGTTTCTGATACGGACAGCTCAAAATGGAAAGGACTACCGAGGGGGATGTAACCAGTATTGCGACATAGCAAATTTACAGTCTATGATAGACGGTTTGTTGGGGAAATAAACTGCAAAAAAGATGCGGAGCCAACCAGTTCCGCATCTTTTTCTTTCCATCCTTACCGGCGCATACCGCTGCCGTATTCTGCCTCTTGTAGTTCTGCCCGATACTCTTCCAGCTCGTTCAGCTTCTCGTTCACGGCTTGCAGATTGGCATCCAGCCCGACATTGTGGTCGTAAGGGAAACGATGCTGCGCGACCAGCCCGGCATTGGTGGGTTGCCCGACATCAAGCGTATCGGATTCCTTGTTATATTCGACATATAGCACTTCACCGTTCGGCATCTCGAAGGCCGGAATCTTTTGAAACGCCAAAGCGGAGAACTGTTCCGCCGCCATCTCCCTGGCAACCCCTTTTATTGTATCTCCGGCGATATCGACACCGTAACGCCGGATATGGTCTCGGATTTCCTGCTCCGTGAATTTCAACATCACCTCGTAGGTTCCCCCGACACTCCCGTTGTACACGACAGCGAAATTCTCATCCTCGGCAATAAGGCTGTCACCCTTGTTGTTCGTGGCCGATAAATAAGTATGCTGTTCGTTGATGCCATTGCCGTCGTAATACTCCTTGGCAAGCGTCAGCAATCCCTCGTAATCGCCTTTCTCCCGAAGTTCGTCAAGCTGCCTCGTGTCATCCGAAAATTGGAGATACGCAACAGAAGAATAAAATGTATTCTCCTTTGCTGCCGCTCCGTTTTCCTGCTTCTCGCCGACATTTTGTTCCAGTTCTTGCGCTATCTTATCCACCTTCTGGGTAATCATCGAGGTTGCCCTTTTCACGTCCAGAAGCGTTGTCTTGATGAACTGTGGCGATTCCTTCAGCTCATCAAGCCAACCTTTAAGATACGCGCAACTGTCCTCCTTGATATGCTTGGTCATGCCGTAACGCTGTGCGACCAGTGCGCTGCCTAACTCTGCCACCAGTTCCTCACGGGCATATTCAGGAGAACCGAAAGTAGTCGGCTTGAACCTGTCAAGTACGTTTTCCGCTCCGGTGGAGTGCGTCATCTCGTGGAACAGTGTCCCGTAGAACGATTCTCCCGATTTGAACTGCTCCTTTTCGGGTACGATGATTTCGTTCTTCGTGATGGAATAGTAGGCGTCATTCTGATATTTCGGCGTAATCGGACAAATCCACAGGTTATCCCTTATCATCGTATCGACTGGGGCAAAACTGAAATGCTCGCCCTCCTCGATTGCCGGACGCGAATTTTCTCGCTCCAGTTTTTGCCACAGCTCCGGTCTCGCTTCCTGCAAGTTAGTTTGCGCGACATTGAAGACCCGGAACACCTGCATCTTCGGATAGACATTGTATTGTTCCTTTTCGTCATCGGAGAGTTTCTTGTAATCGTCATACTTGATTTTCTCCTTAGTCTCCTTATGGATACAAGTGAACGTGGTGAGCATGACCGGAAAGGATTTTTCACCACGAAGCACGGAGACACGCGGCAGTTCCTCTCCATCCTTTCCGGGCTTATTGAGCTTCTGAACACAATCGAACGTGCAGAAACGGGGAATCTTGTACCCTTCTTTCTCGCAGTGCAAAAGCAGCATAAAAGCATTCATCCCGTTGTACTCGCGCCCGTGAAGGTTGCGGGGCCACTGTAGCGTACCCTCCGTAAACCAAGGCTTTTTCCAGTCCTTTTGAATGCCCTCGATTTTCTCGATCATCATTTCGGCGAACAGGTCAAGAGCCTTGTCCTCGCTGTTCGGTCCGTCGGCATTCTTCTTTCTGTAACCGGCCATAACCCTTATTGATTATAGTTAGACGAATCCGCCACATATTGCGTCAGTTCCTCCATCTTGCAGGAAAGGTTGATTTTCCCGTTGTGTGCCGACAGGTTCATTTCACCTTTGGCATCCACCTTTACACCCGGCTGCAACCACGCTTCGCGCTCCTTACCGAAACAGAAGAAGCGCACCCACTGGTACTCGAAGCCGTCATCGACCTTCTCTGCGCTAAACGCCGAGAACACCGTATAAGGCTGGTCTTTCTTATCCCTTTTTTCCTCGATGTTCTGGCCGACCTTACCACGAAACACCAGCTCGCCCTTGACGCAATCCGCATCATCCGTAGCGGCATTGCAGATTTCATCGGCGAACAGGTTGAAATATAGCTTGTCGCCCCGGCGTTTGAGATACATCGTACCCCTCACTTCTACACGGGAGCCGTTCCGATAACCGGCGGCTTCCTCCTGACAGCCCTCCTTGCGGACATCCACCTCGATAGTGTGCCCGCCACCCGTCGCCGGAATCTGTACCCGGAGCGGAAACACCAGAAATTCTTTCTCTTCTTTATTCTTGCGAACCGACGCATCGCGGCCGATAACGCCGCATACCGTAACATTACATTTAATCATCTGTTTTTTGTCTTTAATGATACATGGATCATCCGGACAAGTGATACATGGGTTGATTGATGTTGAACTGTTGTAGAGTGCGGTCAGTCGGGTGCGCGTATCATCGCCCAGACCATCCATCCGGCGATGGCTAATTGCACGCCCACGACAACGAGCGTCCCGATCCATCCCAACAGCAGGTAGCAGAACCGGAGGTGCAACGCAAGGAGGGAAACTCCCGCCAGACACTTGCATAGCTGTATCATCACGCATTTTATCATATCGCCATGCCTTTATCTTCGCAGGTTTTCCGTTTGTCCCTGTTGCCGGGTCATCCCCTGCTCAAAATTCTGTGAGGCCGCTTCCGACAGGATAACCGTATTCAGCATACCGGTTACACGCATCTGTTTGGCCTCTTCCGTGAGTGTACCGTTGTTCAACGTGGCAGACAACCGGTTCAGCTCGGAAGCGGTCAGCTCCCGCGAGACATGCAGTTCCCCGTTGTCCGCTTTCAGAATGGCCTTGCCGTTCTCGCCGATAGTCAGGTCGCAGTTCTTCATATTCGGCAACAACGGCTTCAGGTCGATGGTACGAAGATCCATCGCGGCGGATATCGCCGTCTTCTGTTCCTCTTCCTCCCGGTTATCAATCTGTGTGGCTAAAAGCATCAGGGAGGCGAAAGCGGTCATCGCCATCTCCACAATCGGGTCGTTGCATCCCGATATTCCCACACCGCTATCCTCCGACGAAAGGAGTTTTTTCATCCATCCGTCTGGCGAAAGGTTCTTTTCAGGCACGGTATCTTCCGCCGCCTTGTATTTGACGAGCAGGTCATTTCCGTTGTGCAGCATTTGCAATTTGATATGTCCTTTCTGTGCGATTTCAGCCAGATACGCCGCAGGGTCTATATCCCGTTTCGTCCCGTCGGCATAGATATTCTTCACACCGAAATGCAGATGTTCCCCGGTCGTCCGTGTCCCCGTATTGCCCGATGTGCCAAGCCGTCCGCCTGCCTGTACCGTATCGCCGACCTTGACGGAAATCTCCTTGAGGTGCATATAGGTACATTGTACCTTGCTGCCGTCCGTCCGAGCATATTCCACCGTCAGCGACTTGCCGCCGGGTGTATTCTTGTTCTGGTTTACCGCCACGACCTTGCCGCCGCTCTCCGTAGCCAGTACCGCGTCGGCTTTGCAACGGATATCCACGCCCTTGTGCATCTGTTGCTTTGTGCTGTCCAACGGGTCTTGCCGTGTTCCGAACGGAGAGGTAATGAACAGAAATTCCTCCCGTTCCACCGGGAACGAATACCCCGTTCCATGTTCCGCACTCTCGGAAGTCTGGAGCGGATTGTGTTCCACCCCGAACTGCCGGCCTTGTGCCGTCATCTCCTGCATCACCTGTCTGTCATACTTCTGCAAGCCGTTCTGCTCAATGATTTTCTGCAGGTTCTCGGCATACTTGCCGCCTGTGGCGTAACCGGCTTTCTCAATGCTTTGTGCCCAGCCCTTGTAATCGTCCGGGGAGAGTTTGAAGCAACCGGCATAGCGGCTGTTCTCCTTCAAAAAGCGGGAATGATGCTCGTATGAATCACCCACGCTGTCATAGCTGCAGAACTTTTCATTCGGCTTATCATCGGTGTAGATTCCGTATTTGCCGCCTTCGGCAATCCACGAGGAAGTTGCCTTGATGCCGAAATGGTTGTTCTCGTTCCTTGCCAGACGGCTCTGTCCGTTGCTGCTTTCCAGTATGCCTTGCGCCAATGTGACGGAAGCCGGGATGCCATACCTTCGCATCTGTGCCATCGCATAATCTGCGTATTGCAGTGCATATTCCTGATTCTTGGTCATAATCGTCACTCCTTATCTATGAATACCCCTATGTGTTTCCTGCTCGTCCTGCCGTTTATCCTGTAGCTCTATCTCACTGATGGCGACACGCTCACCAGCACGGACAAGTTTGGGCAGATAGCTGTCCAGTTGCGTCCTTGGGAACTCTGCGAAAGCCGAAAATCCACGTTCCGGATATTTCTTCATCGTAATCCCCAATATATCAGCTCCCTTTGCCGCATCCTCATTATAAAGCCGATAGACTTCTCCTGCACGAATCAGATACAGGGCGTCGGGATGCTTTTCCTTGAGGTTGTCCCAAAACTGCCGTTTCGGAGACATATTTTCATCATTCGTCTCTTCCGACCGATTTTCCGCCACCACCTCATTCTGTTGCCGTACCTGCTCTTCCGCTTTCTGTTCCCCGACGGATTGTCCCTTTTGCAGCACATCGGCAAACAGCGTAGCCGCCAAATGCCGCTTGTAGCCGTCACGGTCTTCCGCCACCCACATCCGTTGCCACTGCTGTGGAGTGACGCTGCGGGGCTGCAGCTTTTGTCCGTCGATGGTTGCCACACACTGGATTCCATCCTGCCTGGTCTTGAAGATGGCAACACGCTGAATACGGTTCAGGTCAATCTCCGGCGTATCGCTGCCGAACAAATCCACTTTCAGGTCGGGTTTGACCTCCGCCAGTGCATAATACTTGTGCGCCAGCTCCATCCGTACCTTGTCGATGTTGTCCATCGCCTGCTTGAGCGTGGAGAAAAAACGGTTCACATCCTCCTTGTCGGGATAGACGCTGTACCCCTCCTTGTTTTCCGGCTTGATATAGAGTGCCCAACGGTTCTTGTCATCCTGAATCATCTGCACGGCATCGAACCCGACCTCATTCGCCCGTCTGACAGCTTCCGACACGTCCAGCGTGGAGAGCTTTTCCAACGTGTAGTTCCTTAACCGGGCCAGTGTCACCATTTTTTCATTGAAATAGCTGTCATCGGGTCTGTAACCCAATGCACCGTCAGTATTATAGAAACGCACCTGCTCGATACCCTCTTTCTGCAATGCCCGTTCGATACGCCCCTTGTTCATGCCGGGAATCTCGTTGTTCGCCTCGGTCGAAGCTCCTGCCGGCAAAATGACATCCGCCGATTTCGCCTCCCGGTCGATGACGAGGACGATGCTTTTCGCCGCCTTGTCCGGGTGCTGGCGGATTTCATTCGCCACAAAGTAATGCTTGGGCATCTGTTCCTGCATGGTCGTGGTCTGCCGTCTGTTTCGCAGGGTGGCGTACTCAATTTTCTCGCCCCGTTCCGCTTTTCGGATAACATCAAGCGCATTGTTCACGTCGCTTTCGAGAGCGTCCATTATACACGGGTTTTCCTTGAACTCCCGACACCAGTAATCCACCGTCTTCAGGCTTGCATCGGACAAACGCGCGGGCAGTCCCAGTTCCAACATCTTGATACCCGAAGCCAGTTCCACAACCAACCTTTCATATTTTACCGCATCCTCTGACGGAGCCACACCATTCTTCATGACCATGCCTTCACGGGCAAGTCGTTGTTGATGTCCTGTGGCACTCACGATCTGCCGCAAGGCTTCCTGCACATAATCGTGGTAATGCTCAAAATCCTTTTGGCGCGGCATATAGACCGCATCTTTGTCCGTCTCGTAATGAGGAACTCCGCTACCGTCCGAGCGCACGGGAACGAGGTTGTCCCGCATCTTCAATAGAAAGTCGTTGAACCGAGTGCGCAACCTGCGGTTGTCCGCCTCGGCATATCCTCTTTCCTGAACACTGCCGTCCTGCTTTACCGCATCCTCGTAAGCCGGCTTGTCCACGTAGGGCAACGTCGTCTGGTCGATATTGAAAAGCGTGCGGATTTCTCGGTTGTGGACACCCTTGAACTGTGCCTTCTGCTCTTCGTCCAATTGGAGATAGGCGGTACGGTCGATGGTTTCATTCGGATTGTTCCGGTTGACATACTTGTTCCAGTTATAGAACAGGAACGGTACGCCCTGCTCATGCTCCCGTACCGCAGCCCCCCGTGCCTTGGTTTCACTGTAAAGCGTGAACAGGTTGGTCTTGCATCCGTTATTGTCCGAATGCAAGGCCATAAAGAGGGCATTGAACGGGCTGGCCGAGACCCCTTGCGGATAGAGCCGGGGAAATCCCTTGCCCGATACGTTGAGCCAATGGCCGCCGGCGTTCGATGCCCCGCCCAGTGCGGCAGACAGCAGTTCCGTCTGCTTTTCTTCGGCTTTTTTTTCGATTTGCGACTTTTCTTTCATATCATCATGCTTTTATTGTTCATGGATTTATTGGATGCCCCGTGTGCGCACAATCGTCTCCCGCTGTCCGTCGTCGTAATTCTGCGAGGCAATATGGCGCAACTGGTCGCTCTTGGCAAGCACGGCGTTCGCCAGCGTGTTCAGCGGCAATGCCCCTGCACGGTAAGCCTCCGCGACGGTCGGCGTGAGCTGGATGGTACAAGGCACACGGTCTATCGTGGCGATGAGCGTGCTGCCTTGCAGTACAGGGTTTACGATACGGGAATTGAGCGGTTCGTCGGGATAACGGCGGTACTGGTTTTCCGTATGCACGTCGGCGGACGGCATGGGACGCCCCAACGCCTCGTGTCCAGCCTTGTTCAGCAAGTTCGCGCCGCCCAGACCGACAAGGAGCATCTTCAGCAGCGGGTTACGCACGAACAGACCGGCCACAATACTCGCTATCGGCAACAGGTTGTCCCCAAAGCGCAACGATTGCGTCTTGCCGGTAAAAGCTCCCAGCAGGATGTCGGGCAGCATGGCCATGACATATCCGAGGTTGCCCGTGATATCGCCCAATCCCTCTAATCCCAATGTACCGAGCAATCCGCTCCATCCGTTCGTGTTGGTCTGCACAGCCTCTCTCTCTTGCTTTTCTTCCTCATGTGGAATAACCACCTGCCGTTCCTCTTTCTCCACTTTTTCCCTCTGTTCCATTTCCGGCTGTGTTGATTCCTTTGTGGATTTTACAGCCGTTGCATTCTTATATTTCTCCAAATGCTTCAAATAGGCTTCTTCCTGTCCGGGAGCGACGATGAGCGGCACATCCTTGTACCGTTCGGCACGTTCATTTTTCTTTTCAGGGTGTCCGGGCTTTTCGGACATTTGGAAAGGGGTAAACTTTGGTGTCTGCATCCACTCCAAAAAATTAAAGTTCATCACAGGTATTTTTTTCTTCAACTGCTCGTTGGCCGCCACAATAAGCGCACTATCACCCGTCTGTACTGTTGCAGCCTCCTTACGGAAGTCCGTAAACACGTTCCGTTCGCTACCGAACACACCTTTGCTGATACATTGCTCCACAGAGAGCTTGGGCGACTTTTCAGGCTCGAAGCGTGAGGCGACTGCCGAGATAGCCACGTCCGCCCCGACAAACTTTGCCAATGTCGCCCACGAACCTGCGCCACCCATCATGACGGCATCCGCCGTTGCGCCCAATACCCGACCCGCACCTTTTTCCCATCCTTTCGGACGGTAGGCCGCTTCGCCCCGTGCCTCGATTTCCTCAGCAAGCGGCGAGCGGTTCAAGGTCTGCGAAAGTCCGAGCAAGCTTGATTCTGCGGCTTTGCGGATGATGTAGTCGGCTGACGATTTCGGCATTCGCTCCTTGACCAGCCGGTCGATCATCAGTTCCTCTACCCGGTAGTCCATATAGGCGTAGGCAAGGTCACCGCCCAATTGTTCCGACAGTTCGTTGTACCGTTCACGCCCGATTTCCCGCACGACGGTATCGCGCCATTGCCCGGCCATGTATGCGAGGTCTTGCTGTATCTCCTTGGAGCCGGTAATCTCCGCCTTGCACATTCCGATGTAGTCCTCCGTCGTCTTCGAGTTCCATTCGCCCGTAACCTTGAGTACCTGGTACGGGTCGCCCATCGGCTGTGCCGCAGACGCCATTGCGCTGAGTATGCCGCCCAATGAGGTGGAATACTCCCTCATTTCCTCGCCCTGCTTCTTCGTGAGGAAAGCCTGCGTTTTCGACATGACGGGAGCGAGATGGCAATGGAAATAATCGCTCACAAGACGTTCTATTTCCGCGAATTGCCGGCTATGTCTGATTCCATCCATGTTGTGTATTATATATTTATCTGTTTCAATAGCTGTTCTTTCGTCTGCTCGATGGCGTTGTGGTAAACCTCCATCTGCCGGGGAAAGAACTCTTCCAGCCATGCGTCCTTTTCGATGTTGTCCTGCATGAACCGTATCGCCTGCTCCCGTTCGATTTCGACGGATGTCTCGCCCTCTTCCCGATTGTTGAACCATGCCTTGGTCCACCAGCGCACACCCGCCCGGTCGGGATAGACCGTGACAAGCCTCGGTATGTCGAAGCTCTGTATGTCGATGTCCAGTTCCGCCAACGGGTCTATGATGCCGCCATAGGTCAGGGCTTCGTCATGGAGTTTTTTTTTATGTCGCTGCTCGCAGTGGAGAGGTACACATCATGCCGCAGGGCGAGGTAATGCAGGAAATCCGCAATAAGGAGGTTCTGCACCTTGCAGGCCAGCGGCATGGCCTTGTGTCCCAGTCCGAGCGGATTGGCCATGCTCGGCATATTCTCGTAGAAATACTCCTTCATCGCGCCCACCGTGAAGATGTGGCGTAGCGACTGCTCCGTATTCCGGGGCAAGGTGTATGCTCCATGCCGCAAATCCTCCATATAGTGCGGCAGGAAGTGCAGCATCAGTTCCTCTATCTCCCTTTTGTCCCGTTCATAATCGGTTTTCAGTTCCATCTCCAAGCCGGATAAATAGTCTGTCTCGTGTCCGCCGGCCTGACGCATTGCCTGTATGTTCCCGTACAGCATCGTCAGGAACTCCAGCGGGTTCAGTTCCTCGCCCTTGAAGCGGACGGTCATGTGCAGTTTGTCACCGCTCAAAGCTACCGTCTGTCCGGCCTTTACACGCTGTCCGAATTGAGCGAAGACATTGGACAGATTTCCGTATGTCACCTCATACTCCCCGTAGCGGATGGTCTGGCAGATGCCGTGTCCGGAATCGTTGCCCACGCCCGACACAATGCCGCTGGCGAGGGCAGAAAGCATATAGCACCGCACGTTGAAGTCAATGCCGTGATGAAAGAATTTCTCGCCCGTCGCCGGGTCGGTCTGTTCGCCGTAGCCGAGCGACAGCTCCACGTCTTTGCCCTGCTGTTCCTCGAAAGGCATACAATAACCGCTATCGGATTGCAGGATCATTTCTTCTGTATATTTCATGCTGTTTACCTATTGATTCATATCCCTATCTTCTCATCCCTCCGCCATGCGTCTGTTCCTCTGCCGGAAGTTCGGGCGTCCGGGTGCGCTGCACGTTTTCTGTCTCCGGCGTTCGGAAGACACCCGCATTGTTGCCGATGAGCATCATGCCGAGGAATGCGCCGGCAATCTTGCCCAGCCAGCCGAAGCGTCCGAATATGAGGAACGCCGCCGCAACCAGCCCGGCAATACTCAGCCCCGACACGTTGCCGCTGCCGAGGTTACGGAAAAAGTTGCCGAACATATCAAGGCCTCCGCCACCGGAGGCTTGGCGCAAAAAGTTCGACACACCGTTCAGCTTGTTGTCGATGCCGGTTACCGCACCGCTGACCGAACTGACGGCTTCCCCGGCCTTGCCCGTCAGTTCACGCACTCCGTCCGCCGTCTCCGCGAGGGTATTCGTTGCCGGTTCGCCGATGACCGCATCGCTCACGATACGCACCACGCTTTTGTCGGTGGTCAGCTTCTCCCAGCCCACATAACCGACCGCACCGCCGATGGTCGCCGTCTTGACGGCCTGACCCGCGCCACGCAAGGTCTGCGAAGGGTGCAGCACTGCCTTACCCATACTTTTGCCGGTAGTCGCTGTAGCCGTACCGACACCTTTCATGGCCTTGCCGCCATATTTCAATAGTGTACTCCAAACGCCCATACGTTGTCTGTTTTTAAGGTCTTACATTTCTTCCTATCTGCCGCCAGCGTCTTTTGGCGGCTTCCACGATATCCCGTTTGTCGGCTGCCGGGCGTGCCCCCTCGTCGATTTCACGCCAGATGTCGCCCATCGTCGTGTATTTCACCGCCTTGGTCAGCCGTTGCAGTTTCTTGTTCATCATCTTGAGCTTCGGACGGATGCCAAATACGATTTCCATGCGCTCCTTCTCCGTCATTTTGTTGTCTGACAGGCACGCCATGCGGATGTCATTCACAATCTCCACGCTGTTCATAATCAGTTCCCGGTAAATGCGGTTCCGTTGCGTGGAGAGAGCAACGGCCAGCGCGTTGGGACTATTGCGGCTTACCTGTCTGGTAAAGTCTCCCATATTGTCCGTCAGCCTTGATATTTCGTGGTAAAAACCGTATATCTGCGCTGCGTAGCAGATTATCGACCGGAAAGAGTCCAAATAGTTGTTGAACTCCCGTTGCAGGTCGGTCGTGGCTTTCACTTCCTCTTTCGTCCACAGGTGTCCGGTGGTCTGTATCAGCATGACCTTCTCCTGGTTCTTCAGCTCCTTTTCCGCCTTGTCGGTATAGAGCAGGATCATCCCGGCAAGCACGGGGTCGTTCTGTGCCCGAACCTTGCCGATACCGATGCACAGCAATAAGATGCCTATCCAAATCGTCCGTTTCATCATTCACCTGATTTTATCGTGCAAGGACGGCAGCCCTGCGCCAACGGGACATGGCCATCCGTGCCGCCTCTCCGTTGTTGCGGTCGAGCATCCCGGCCGTCACGTTGTTCCACACGTCATTGAGGGTATAGTACCGTATGCTCAGGTAGAGCAGGTGCAGCTTCCGGCTGAAAACCGAAAGTTTGTCGTTCAACGCCCACAAGGTCTTGCTGCGTTCCGCACCCGTGAGCATATTCTCTTTGCCGCCCTTGGCCACTGCGTCATTCAGGAGCGTGAAGACCGATACCAGTTCCGTTGCCGTCTCGATATACAGATTGTTCATGCTCATGGAGGCGATGATGCCCTGCGGGTTGTTTCGGATGGCGTTGCCCAATTTCCCTAACGTGAGAAAGATTCTCACGCCGTCGTTGTAGAGATGGGTGCAGGCTTTCAGCGATGAAGCGTAGCCGCTTACCGTCTTGAGATAACTGTTGTACTGCTTCTCCCATTTGTGGATGCGGTTAAACTCGGCGGCGATGCTGTTCTGCAGCATAGCTGTCTTCGTCTGACCATTTATCTGTTTCTCTATTTGGTCATTGATAACCTCGTTGCCCTCGGCCAACGCCATCCATTCCAACGGATTGGACGCCGTGATTTGGGCTTTTGCCCAGTGTGGCATCAGGCAGAGGGCAAAAATGACCAGACTAATGATTCGTGATTTCATATATTCCCTTTTTTCGTTTGTTATACTCGACCCGTTCCCGGATAAGCGTTACCACATCGAAGTTGTGTCTGATGCCTACCAAATCAAGCCGGGGTGTATTCCTGTCCATCGAGAAGATGCGTACCGTCTTTAGGCCGCAAAGCTGCTGCATGAGGCTTTGGTGTTCCACAAAGTCCACGATACGATATTGTTCCATGTAGTCCGTCTTCCGGGACAGCACCCCATGCCTGCTGATAAGCTGCTCGCTACCGATGTGGTAGCGTGTCCGGCGCAGATAGATGAAACGGTACAGCAATGCCAAAGAAAGCAATGCGGCAACCGATACGGCAAGAGCTGTCAGAGGCAGTCCCTCCATGCCACCGTACACCCATGCTGCACAGCACAATACGATTGCGGGCAGCTCGTCGATGACGAACTGTCCGGCGTGCGGTTGCAGCACGATGCTTTGGAAATGTCCTGTGGGTGCATCGGTCATCATCGGCGAAAGTGTGTTTGTTGTTCCTCTTCCGGTGACTGTTCTCTCGCCTGTGTCTCATCGACCGTCTCTTCCTGTTTCTGCCCGGCCAAAAGCTGTTCGTTCCAGTCCTTGTTGGGATAGGTAGGCTGTTCACGGACAAAAGAGGCGTCATTCGCCTTGTCCAGACCGAGGAACTCCCGCAATCCTTCACGGAACTCCTTGTAATTTCCGTTCATGATATCCGTCTGTTCCCGTATGTCGTCCGGATGGCACAGGCCGCTCGAACGCATCGACATGGCTTCTTCCCATGCGGATTCATATTTCCCGTAGCTCGACCGCAAAGCGTCGGGCAGCAGGTCTATGTCTCCTTCATCGAGGTTCTTGCCGTCAGCGACGGAATCCAGATAAGGCTTCCGCTCCGGTGTCTCCTCGATGGTGGAACGGACAGCCCGGTACATCTCCTGTTGCAGGTTCTTGGCAAACTCGATTCCCGCAAGGTCGGTATCGAAACAGATGTGTTGCTTGGCAGGAAGCGAGAGCGTGAGGACACCCCGCATCTGTTCCACCGTCGGGTTACCGCCGGTAGATATGAAGACCGCTTTCCGCAAATCCTTGTCGTTGGCCTGATGAAGCTGGTAATAGGCCATCGCGTCGTATGCACTCTCGAACCAGTAGATATGCTTGGCTTCGGTAAGCGTAGTTTTGGCTGGGCTGGCAATCCATAGCCCTTGGCTCGAATTGCTCCCTTCCGCCTTCCCTTTATAACTGCCGCTGCCATCCATGCGAGGGCGCCCTCGCTCTTCCAGACCGACAACCTGTCCCGTATCTTTCGGAACGGTCAGCGGAAAGGCGAGGTTGGTGTATTTCATGCCGTCCTCACGGTGTTTCGTCGCCAGACAAAAGTTCCGGTGGAAGGCGTATTGCGTGTAAAGGTCGATGCCCCGATGCTTGAAGAACGGATAGAACTTCTTTTGTGTCGCCCGATCCTGCGGATTGAACTGGTGAATGTCGTAATCCGCCATGTCAAACGGCTTCACATCCCGTTTAGGCTGGATAATCCGGGTATCCCGGTCAGCGACGGGATGGTTCAGCAACCGGTTGCAGACAAGGTTTACCAGTCGGTCGGGAGACACACCGGCATGGTATTCCGCGAAAAAATGCGGATGCTCCTTGATAAAGGAAATGATGTTATACGACTTCTGCTGTTGCGGTTTGAAACAACATTTCCCTTGCTGCGTGACAATGAATTTGTCGTTGCGGATGCGCCGCCCCTCGCTGTCCAACCGGACATACGAGGGATAGCGCAGGCCGTCACGCCGGTTCAGGTGATAGCCCGCGTCGATAAGCACGTCCTGAATGTTCAGCCTGCGCAGAAAATCGTCATAAGTCAGTTCGCCCTCTCTCATGGTTTACCTCCCCATTCTCATATCATTGATTTCACGGTTCATCTCTGCCTCGAAACAACGGATGGCCACATCCCTCGGCGTATCGACACCCGGCTTGAAGTACGGGCGTGGCGGACCGCCGAAACACTCGCCGTAGAACTCCGGGGCATGGCAGTGATGGTGGATGCCGTGTGCGACACCCGCCGCGACTACCGTACCTGCGGTGAGGGCGGCAAAGATTTTCGTGCCGAGACCCCGCTGTGCTTCCGGGCGTGTTTTCATGTCCACTTCGCTGAAAATCTTGGAAAAGAGCTTCATCCGGTGATAGTCATCCACAGCAAGGAACTTGTCGTAGTCCCGTTGGGTTATCTCATGGCTGATAGCCTGACCGTCGATAACGGCGGTCATCCTGTATTTCCCCTCGGTCTGTGCCGGTTGAACGGCTATCTGGCTCACTTCGACTTCCCGCCCGTGTTTCTCTTCCCGATACCATCCCTTGTTTTCATTCAAAAACTGGAGGTCACGCCCGTCCACTACCGCACCGATATTTCCCTGTACGGATTCCTCTTGCTGTTGCAGCGAGGTTTTCACTGGCATAAAAGCCTCTTGCTCCTGCCGTTGGCGTTGTTTCAAATCCTGCTGTACTTCGGGATGCAGACCGATAGCGATGCGTTGATCGCTGTTGAGAGCCTCCATCGTCACTTTGTCGGAAAAGTCAGCCCCGATAATGCCGTTCAGCAGTTCCAGACGTTTCTCTACGGGCTGCTCCTCGATGGGTGCGGCAACCAGTGTCCTCACTTCCTCTTCCGTCAGGTCATAGACCATATCGGCTTGGACGCTTTCCGACTGCACGGTCAGCGTCTGCTTTTCCGCATCCACGACAAGACCGTGCGAGGCAAGGCACTCCGCCCATTTCTCGTTGGAGAAATAGACCGGAGAGGCTATAAGCTCCTTGTACGGCCGTGCCGGTTCCTTGCTGCGTGGACGGCTGACCATCGGCGTGATAGCCGCCTGCAAGTCCTGCAGCACATCCCGTTGCTGTACGGGCTGCTCCTGTTGATGCCCCTTGTAATAGAAGCCGTAACCGCCTGATTGCAGTTCGCCGGGCTTCATGCGCCCGTCGGGGCGTTCGGGTACGATGGACGGCCCCGGAAAGAACAGTTGGCCGCCGACCCTGCGAAGGTGGAAGCCCAACTGGTTGCGAGGTGTCCAGCCAAGGAACGGCGGGGGCATTCCCATACGCCCCATGCGCCCGTACTCGCCGATGACGATGCGGTAGCCGTGCAGCCCCATAGCCACACGACCGTTGGCATTGCGGGCATGGACGAAGTTCTTGGGCATATAGAAGTCCTTGCCCACGATGCTCGTCAGCACGTTGTAGGCCTTCTTGTTGGCAGTGTTCGTTCCCCAGTCCGTGAGTGCCAACATCTGACGTTCGGTGATCGGATAGACCAGCAGGGGCGAGTCATGTCCCTGCACGATCAGCCGATACCCTGCATCGTCAAGTGCAACATGGGCTTGAAGCCCGTTGCGCATCAGCATATCGCGCATTTCGGGCTGCAAGTCCATCTGCCGGGGATTGGTATTCGTTCGTATCGCCATAGTCTGATTGTTTTCGTTATGCGTCTCCGCTTTCCATTGCTGCCTCCAACTGTTCGTCCTTGAAGCGGACGAACTCGGCGGCGGATTCGTTGCCGACTGCAAGCCCTTTTTCCTCGCAGTAACGGGCGTATTCCTCCTGCCAGTCGGCGGAGAAATGATTGACGTAATCGAGCCAGCCGTATTCGCCGCTCTGCATCTTCCCGACAAGTACGTCTTCGGGATAATATTCGTTCTGTGCCATAATGTACGGATTGATGTTTTACTTATGGAGAGCTGTCGCACGATTGCGCTCGCCGCTCTTCTTCTGTTCGTTCCACAGCTCTTCGGTGTAGTCTTCCTCCGAAACGTAGTCAAGGTTACCGTCATCGTCCATGACCCAGCAGCCGTAGCACCCGAAGGTGTATTTGTCCCACTCTCGCTTGGGTTGGTTGCGCCATTGCTGCGCGTCGCCCGAACAGATGCGGATGCCGGTCTTGGCATGAAGGTCGATGCCCACTGTGGCAGGCTCGCCGCCCACGACTACCGTCAGCGGCTCGCCGTGCTGCATCCCGTTTACCTCCACCGTACCGAGGCGCATGACCTCGGCCAGCACTTTCAGGTTGCGTGCGATGATGGGCGTGGGGACATACATCACCTGTTTCGTCTCGGCGTCAATCTGTACGAAAGCCTTGCTGCTCCGTCCGTCCGACATTTCCACATCGGCGACAATCGCCTTGCCGTCGAGCAACTGTTTCTGCTGTGCTTCGTCATACCGCTCCAGTGGAGAGGATTTCAGTGCCGGATAGAACACCACATCCACCTGACCGTCGTCCATGCGGATAAAGGCAAAGCGGCTGCGGCTCTCGATTTGCCCGCCATGCTCGTCAGTGACACGCACGGGAAGCACGGGAGAATGCCGGCCGTTGCAGATGTCTTCCAACACACGCATCGGCAAGTCCTCGATCATTTCCCTTGTAAGACCGAATCGTTCCAGTGTCGAAAAGGGTAATTCATCAAATTCAATCTGAACTTTTTTCATACTATATTCATATTATAAAATTGTACTATACAAAGATAGAGACATCTTATTATGACGGACAAAAATACAGCTATATAAATGGTTGTAATATGCTGTTTTTATCTTCATTAGTACAATTATCTAATCAAAATCGTACTAATAGACGCAAAATATCAAACCAATACAAGAAATGACGGTAGTTTGTTTCCGACATGAAAATTCCCGTTATAACTTTGCCGAATGAGAAAAATTCTACTGATAGCAATATCGGGTATTTCATTCTGCACGATGCCCGTTCAGGCGCAGTTCAACACGATTGCCAAGACACCAGAAAGATACAAGGTAGAAGCCTTGCAGGAGGGTATGAAAAAGCCGGAGCCGACACCCGAAAGCATGGCTCCTGCACAGGAGACTTCGACAAAACCTGCCGATGAAAGTAAGAAGTTGTGGATTGACCGTTATCTCAGTGTGTCTTATCCATTGCAGCGCATCAGAATTACATCGCCATACGGCTACCGGAAAGACCCGTTTACCGGGAAGAGGAAGTTTCACGGGGGTATCGACCTGCACGCACGGGGCGAGCAGGTATTGGCCATGATGGAGGGGGTGGTCGTCAAAGTGGGACAAGACAAGACGTCCGGCAAGTATGTGACACTGCGGCACGGAAATTACACCGTCAGCTATTGCCACCTTTCACGGGTGCTGGCCGCCAAGGGTACGGTAGTCCGTCCCCGCGATGCCGTCGGTATTACCGGCTCGACCGGACGAAGTACAGGCGAGCACTTGCACGTCACCTGCAAGCTAAATGGCAAGAATATCAATCCCTCGGTTCTCTTCGATTACATCAAATCCATGCAGCAGGAGTGTGTGTCGGCATTAGCTGGACTGTTATAGGGCTGTTAAGCCAACACCTCATCCAGGTGACTGTAATTCAGAAGTTTGATTTCTCCAGCAGTATTTTCGAGTGTACCCGCATAGGCCACCGCCTTACCCAGTATGGTTTCTTTGACCCAGCCGTCCATTTGTTTCAACGCCTTCTCGAAGTCCGCATGGTAGGTCATCGCCGACTTGATTTCAATACCGTATAGCCCCGAATGTTTTTTCAACAGCAAATCGACCTCGTTCTGGTTCGAATCCCTGTAAAAATAGAGGTTGCTTTCCTTGCCTTGGTTATACCGCCGCTTCAAGGCTTCCGTTACGATGAAGTTCTCGAACAACGCCCCACGCATCTTGTCCCGTGCAAGCTGTTCCGGCGATTCGATGCCGAGCAGGTGACAGGCAAGCCCTGTATCCGTAAAATAGAGCTTGGGAGTTTTAGTCAGCCGTTTGCGTGTGTTCTCGAAATAGGGAGGTAGCAGGAAAACAATATAAGATGCCTGTAAGACGGACAGCCATGCCGTAACGGTATGTGAACTGACACCGATTTCGTTGGCCAGTTCAGAGGCTTTGAACAGCGATCCGATACGTCCGGCGCAAAGCCTGATGAATGTGTGGAACTGCATCATGTCCTTGATTTGTAGCAGGTCGCGCACGTCCTTGTCCAGATAGGTTTTCATGTACGCCGGATAAAGAAATTTGGGTATGTTACGGCCCGAATAAATGGCAGGGTAAAACCCGTTAAACAGCAGGTTGTCAAGAGGCGTATCGGTGATCTGCTCCCGTATTTCGGAGTATGACAGGGGGAGCAACTCGAAAACGGCGGTACGTCCTGCCAAAGACTGTGTAACCTTTTTCAGCATGGCAAACTGCGAACTGCCCGAAAGGATAAACCGCCGGTCGGCATCATTGTCCACCATACCCTGAATATACGACAGCAGGTTCGGAGCGTTGTGTACCTCGTCAAGAATCATGCCCTCCGTGTGCTGGTTCAGAAAAGCGACCGGGTCGTTTTCGGCGAAACTCCGGACATCAAGATTTTCCAACGAGTAATACGGTAGGTATGAGAACAAGTTGCGGAGCAGCGTCGTCTTTCCGGACTGGCGCGGTCCTGTTACCGTAATGACTGAAAAATAGCGGTAAGCCTCTTCTATCACGGCGGATAGCTCCCTGTGGATATATTTTGCCTCCATACTGTTTATGCAATTTTGAAATACAACTGCAAAATTACATAAAATACGATACACCGCAAATTTTTCAGGGTATTTTCTCACATCCCAAGCCGTTTTTTCTATCATATACGACTCTTCTTTTTTACAAAATCCTTGCTTTTACCGGCAGGTCATTCTTTACTCTTTTCGTCGGCGAATGTAGGACGAAGCGCATAATCGCCAAGCCGCATTGCATTCGGATGACGAAAACAGACTGTTACACGGTCGGTTTTCTATCCGGGTTTGGCTTATGATGCCACAGCTTCATCCTCTGGCTGCCTCAAAAAGCTGAAAACAAACCTGCACGGCAAACGAAAGCAGGGAAAAAGAAAAATCAGCATGATAGTTCAACCAATTAAAAGTAAACAAGTATGGTAGAAGAAATTAGACAAGACGACAAAGTGATATTATCGAGCGAAGACGGTTTTTCCGTCCCTATGATTTTCAACAACCTTTGTGGAAAGAATTTCATTGGCAAAGAATACAAGGACTATATCAGGCATATAGCCTTTGAGGAAATGGGACTTAAGCCGGGCATCGTGTCCCATTATCGGGACGGTGTTCTATATAAGAACGGCACAATCCCGGAACTTTGAACAGGTAAACCAAAATAGGAACAGCAAAAATCAAAATTTATACAAATATGGAAACAACAACTATTCATCCGGCAGAAGCCTATCTCCGAAACGAGCAGAATTCCACCTCTTTATATGTAAGGATTGCAGGACAACGTAGGCGATTATTCATCAACCGCAATGAAAACGTCATCGGCATTATTGCGCCAAGAAAACGAAAAAGCGGGTACATCTTCACGGATTGGGCAAGCATTGAGAAGATATACTATCCGTCATCCTCTCCCGAAGATGCAGCGGACATAGGAAAGAAACAGGTCTTGAAATACCAGAAACTTGCCCGACTTGCCACGCATACGAATGATTGGCTTCGCAAAATCGCTAATGCCGATTTGGATAAATCCCTCTACGAGAACCGCATCACGACCGGCACACGCATCGACGGCAAGTGTATCGGACTTGCCACCATCGAGAAGTATTGCAGCAGTTGGGATATGGCTCGTTTCAGAACGGCACTGAAGCAAGGCGAAAAGTTTTCCACCGGACGCTTCGACTTTTGTGGCTATGACGGTACGTTATGGTGTGAGCCACGCGAAAATGGAGATATGGCGGCTGGATTCAGCAAAGAATACAGGAATTGTGGCAACGGCTACTATTATCTGCTTATCAACGATGAATACATGATAGGCTATGACATAGACTGAGTTATATGCAAGACCGTATCGGGCAAAGTCTCGGTACGGTTTGTTGTTCCGATCGACCAACGGCCTTTTATAAAATTCCTTTCTCCCTCATATAGCCTTACATCCTGCGGCCAGTTTGCTTCAAGCAGCCTCACGCATTTTGTGTAACACGTTACATAAAGTGCGTGAAGCCCCTTTTTGCAAAAGGACGGACACGGACAGACTTGGCATTACAGGGGGCGGGATAAATCCTGCCCTCTGTAGTCCCAAGACAGTCCATCGGAAAGTCCGTCCCGGCTGGCCGCCTCACTCTTTTATTCATAAATCTTTCCTTTTCTAACGGATTCCCATTAAACCCAAGTCCGCTGCCGTGCGACCTACGGAACAGAATTTTCCGCAAAGGTAACCGGCGGCTCCAATCCTGCCAATGCCGGCATACTGCCGCAAATGACACGTAAAAATCTTCCTCTCCGCTGTCGAGCGTATTTTTCCGGATCAGCCTTGTCCGATTGTTCCCCGCCACCTTCTGAAAGCAGAAAAATCTTCCCGGCGGTCGCAAACAGACCGAACAAAGGGAAATAGTAATCTTGATTCATGAGTATTACAAAAACAATAATAAGTATGGAAATATTAAAAATAGTAATTCCCAAGTGGAATATAGCGGAAATTACTGGCTATGACCCGATGACAACCTTTTGGCAGGACTTCTCTATGGCAGACAAGTTCGGGAATGAAGCCATAGCTGACACATACAGAAAGGTTAAGGCAGAATGGAAAGATAACTACAAGCATTGGACAGAGCTGTGCCTTGTACTTAATCACAAAATTTGGCAATGGCACGAGCGGGACAACCAGAAAGCCACGCTCTATGACCGCCGAATGGCCAGACGAGCTGCAGGAGTATTACTTTCAAATAACGGATTAAAGCAATCGGTAGGACGGTGTGAAGTCTCCCCACTATAAACTCAAAACTATGACCGCTCAAGAAAAGATACAAAAAGTAACGGAAATATCCCAAAGCAAAGGCTGGAGTATAAGTGTGGATGACAAAAATAAATCAAATATTCAGTTCGACTTCCAACGCTATACCAACTATGGGCAGGATTTTAATTTCAGTGCCGAAATGAAATGTGAGGACATTGATACCCTCATTGCTGACATGGAACAATATTTCGAGGGTTTTGACCCGGATTACGAAGCCTATCTATGGATTGGAAATGATGGGCACGGTAAAAATGGCGCACCTTACCACATCAAGGACATTGTATCGGATATGGAGGAAGCGGAAAAACAAATACACGACTTGTTGGAAGCACTTGAGACAGAATTTATCTAATGCGCATGATGATGATTTATAAGACTAATTCCAAAATGAGCTTATTTTGCTGTTATACAACAAATACTAAATGTAGTATTTACTAATTATAG
>OHBU01000207.1_pt1 | contig 26745 bp, 19 predicted proteins | sample 1577421 | NCBI WGS metagenome assembly OHBU01 (sample SAMEA3879550, study PRJEB24766) | human gut metagenome | biome: human-associated habitat; feature: feces | place: USA | collected 1985/1987 | reverse complement strand
CGCCGGCTTTGAGATAGTCGGCCGTGCGCACCATCAGAGCCGCTCCCGTGGCCCAGAATACCGGCATGGTGTCGTCATATTGTCCGGCATCTTTCTCCACGGTGGCAAACACGCGGCCACGGCAATAAGGATAACCGTTGCGATCGATGAAGCCGCCGGCAGCTCCGGCATATTCAAACATTTCGGGTTTGCGATACGACCGGATCTTAGGCTGACAGGCACCGGCATCGGGCGTGCGCTCCATGAAATCGTAGAGCGGCGTGAGCCAGTCGTCCTTAACGGCGATATCAGAGTTGAGCAGCACGGCATATGGATAAGCCTTGGCATAGTACTCGATGGCCTTGTTATACCCGCCGGCAAATCCGTAGTTCTCAGTGAATTCCAGGAGATCCACTTCGGGGAATTCCTCTTTAAGCAGGCTGACGGAACCGTCGGTGCTGCCGTTGTCGGCAACGATGACACGCCCAACGGAGCGAGGTGTATGCCGGACGACCGACGGGAGAAATTCACGAAGGAGCTTCTCGCCGTTCCAGTTCAATATTATCACGGCCACATTCGGCATTTCGGATTCATTCATTTTATCACCTCTCCTTTCATTTCATCGTCGCCGACCGACAGAAGCCTGACGTCGACAATCGTGTTGTAGAGCGAAGGATCGTCGGGCAACGACACCTTGATATAATTGTCGGTAAAGCCGTGCATGATGCCTTCGTGCGATGTGTGCTCAACGAGGACCGGGCGCTCCGTGCCGACAAACGATTCGTAGAACCCGCGAAGCTTCGCCTCGGAGATCTCGCCCATCACAGCGGCGCGGCGGTGCTTTTCCTCCTGACTGACGACATAGTCGATATCCGTGAGGGCGCGGGTGCCGGGGCGCTCCGAATAGGGGAAGACGTGCAGGCGGGAGATCGGCAGTGAACGGACGAAATCGCTGGAGCGGGCAAAACATTCGAATGTCTCGCCGCGGGCTCCAACTATGAGATCCACGCCGATGAAAGCATGGGGCATGACCTCCTTGATAAGCTCGATGCGGTGGCGGAACAGGTCTGTGACATAGCGGCGGCGCATCAGCCGGAGGACGGTGTCGTCGCCGCTCTGCAACGGTATGTGGAAATGCGGCATGAAGTGACGCGACTGCGCCACCCATCTGATCATATCGTCGGTGAGCAGATTAGGCTCTATCGACGAGATGCGGTAGCGCTCGATGCCGTCGACATCATCAAGGGCGCGGATGAGATCGAAGAAAGTTTCGTCGGTGCCCTTGCCGAAATCGCCGATATTGACGCCCGTGATCACTATCTCCTTGCCACCCTCAGCAGCAACCTGCCGGGCCTGACCGACGAGGAAATCAATGGAAGCCGAACGGCTCCGGCCGCGTGCAAAGGGTATGGTGCAATAGGAGCAGAAATAGTCACAACCATCCTGCACCTTAAGGAAATAACGCGTGCGGTCGCCTCTCGAACACGATGGAGTGAACTCCCGGATATCCTTGGCCGGCGTTATCTCTTTGCGGGCACACGCGTCGGCCATCCAGCGGTCGACATAATCGGCAATAAGAGCCTTCCGGTCATTTCCGGCCACGAGCGCCACGCCCGGGAGCGCAGCCACCTCGTCGGGTTTCAGCTGGGCATAGCATCCGGTCACGATAATGGCGGCCTGAGGGTAGCGGCGGGCAAACGTGCGGATGGTCTGACGGCATTTCTTGTCGGCCGCTTCGGTGACCGAGCAGGAATTTATGATTATGAAGTCCGGTTCATCGCCCGGATTCATCCGCATAAGTCCGTGTGACTCAAGCATTGAGGCAAGAGTCGACGTTTCGGCAAAATTCAATTTGCAGCCAAACGTATGGTAGAGCGCTTTTTTCACGCCTGCTATTTCGCAATCAGTAGTCAAACCTGTTATATTAGTCGGGAACGATTGTCTATTAATCGATAATATTTGCAAAATTAATAATTGTTTGTGAATTGTTGTGTATATTTGTAGGTCAAACGACAGCCGCAGCGCTTTTCCGACAGCGTTACAACCAAAGAAGCCTGTGGATTGTTTTGATTTTCAATACCGGCGGATCAAACCCGCTCATGTGGCCGCCACAATCTATCGCGTTACGAAGCATCTATAACCATCTCCGAAGATCATGCTCAAAGAAGACCTGATAAACATCTATGCCACGAGTTTCCGTGAAAACTGGAACCGTCCGGCAATTACCAATTATGATACCGGCACAACACTGACCTACGGCGATCTTGCCCGCCGCATCTCCAACACCCATCTTTTCTTCGAACTTTCCGGCATCAAGAAAGGCGACAAGGTCGCCCTGCTCGGAAGAAACTCGGTGTCGTGGATAGTGTGCTATATGGCCACGATCACCTACGGCGCCGTGATAGTGCCGGTGCTCAGCGACTTCAATCCACAGGATGCGCAGCACATAATCAACCACAGCGACTCCGTGATCATGTTTGTCAGCGACAACATCTGGGAGCATCTCGACTTTGACCACCTCACCAACATCAAGGCGGCGATATCGCTCGACACGCAGGAAGTGCTTGGCGACCACACCTCAGGCGAGAAGATAACCAAAGCACTGAAAGCACTGGGCAAAGCCTACAACAAGCGACATCCCAAAGGCTATACGGCATCCGACGTGCGCTATGGCTACTTCAGTCCCGACAGCATTGCCGAAATCAATTACACTTCAGGCACCACGGGATTTTCAAAAGGCGTGATGCTGACGCTAAACAACTTGTGCGGCAACGTGGTGTTCGGCATGCAGTCGAAGCTTCACTATCCCGGATCGCGCTGCCTCTCCTTCCTGCCGCTGGCTCATGCCTACGGATGCGCCTTCGATATGCTCGTGCCGCTTGCCGTGGGAACACATATCACGGTATTCGGACGTCTGCCCTCCCCTAAACTTCTGCTGAAGGCCTTCAGCGAGGTGCGACCGAACCTCATACTGTGTGTGCCCCTCATTCTGGAAAAGATCTACCGCAAGCAGCTGCTGCCGGTAATCTCCAAGCCATCCATGAAAAGGCTTATGGCCATTCCCCTGCTCAACAAGCGTATATATGCCAAGATCCGCAACAAGCTCGTCGAGGCATTCGGCGGAGAGTTTGAGGAAGTGATTGTAGGCGGTGCGCCGATGAATCCCGAAGTCGAGGATTTCCTGCACAAGATCCATTTCCCGTTTACCGTAGGCTTCGGTATGACCGAATGCGGCCCGCTCATCAGCTACACACCGTGGCGCCAGTTTATCGTCGGGTCGTCCGGCCGCACGCTCAAAGGTCTGATGTATTCCAAAGTGCTGAGCGACAATGAGGCTTTTATCCCCGGAGAGATCTGCGTCAAGGGCGAAAACGTGATGAAGGGTTACTACAAGAACCCCAAAGCGACAGCGCAGGTGCTCGACAAAGAAGGCTGGCTGCACACCGGCGACATGGGCACAATAAGCGACGCCGGCACAATATTCATAAAAGGACGGTGCAAGACCATGATACTTTCAAGCAATGGACAGAACATCTATCCCGAGGAAATTGAAGCGAAGCTCAACAACATGCCGTATGTGGCTGAAAGTCTTGTGGTAGAACGCGGCCGCAGGCTTGTGGCGATAGTCTATCCCGACTTCGAAGCCATGGACAAAGCCCATCTGACGGCCGACATGATGCCCGAAGTGATGGAGAAAGTGCGTCAAGAAGTCAACAAACTGACGGCACCCTACGAACGCATCGACGAGATTCAGCTCCGCGCCAACGAATTTGAGAAGACGCCCAAGCGGTCGATCAAGCGCTATCTTTATCAGTAAGCGCCTGCCGCCAGGCGTCTAACGACCGGTTTTACCGAACCGGATATTATACGACCTCGGCTACTTCAACCGAGTCGTCATCGCCTCCGCCGGCATTCGGCGTGGGTGTATGATCATCGTCGGATGAAGATGTGAAATCCGAACGGCGGCGCTCATTGGCGATCCACATTGCCATATAGGCGACCATGGCCAGGATAGTTGCGCCCGACATACAGTATTTCTGCACGGGAGCGAACGACGACGTGAACTGAAGCGTAGCTGTCAGAGCGATCAACGTGCCGGTGAGAGCCCACATAAGCATTCCCGTTTTACGCATGAGCCCAACGATAAGCATGCCGCCCAAAGACAGTGCGCCCGCGCCCATGATAACCTTGTCGATCATGGCGTCGCTCTGGCGCCAATAGTCGGTGGTAAGGAAAAGGACTACCGATGCGATCACCGAAGCGAGCAAAAGGCAGAATGTGAGCACCCACAGACCGGAAGTGGAGAATTTCCGCTTTTGCGACTGCGACTGCAGTCGTGCGATCTCGGCTTTAAGCCAGCCATTCTCTTCCTGAGCCTCCTTCACCGCATTACGCAGGGTAAAGAGGCTTTTTTCAATCTGCATGGAGTGCTTTTCGCTGTTCTCAACACGCTTATTGGCCTGCTTAATCAAAGCATCGGCAGAAGCGAGCCGCGATTTCAGTGCGGCCATTTCGGCATCGTTATCCACGTCCGAAGGGGCGCCGGCCGGTAAAGGCTGCGCTGCCGGAACGGCAACTGAATTCTCCACCGACTGAACAAGAGCTGCACGAAGAGCCTTAGCATCGGGATAACGGTTCTTCGGATCCTTTTCGAGGCACTTCATTATGATATAGTCGAGCGCCTCGGGATAATCGCGGGTGTAGGTCTCGCCCGGATATGCTTTTTCGAAAGCAGCCTTGCGCAACGGTTCGATGGGCGGCGGAGTCTGCTCGGTCTGCTCTTTGTACACCTCATAAACGGCCACCTCCTCGCTTTTTTCCGTATCCATCGGGAAGGGCACGCGTCCGGCAAGAATCTCATATAAGAGGATGCCGAGGCTATAGACATCGGAGGCCGAAGTGATAGTTTCACCACGGAGTTTTTCGGGCGAGCTGTATTCATGGGCGCCACGGGCGCGCGAGCTGCTTTTCACGCAATGATTGTCCTGAATGGCCAGACCGAAATCGAGGAGCACAAAGGAGCCGTCGTAATTGCGCCGCATTATATTATTGGAATGCAGATCATTGTGATTAACGCAATATTTGGCTATCAGCTGCGACTCTTTCTGACTGTCGATAAGATAACGCGAACCGTCGGAAGGATCGGGCTGGAGATCATCGGCGTCGGGATCCATCAGAAACTTGTAGAGATCAACATGACAATAGGCCATGGCGCCGACGATCTCGCGGGCGAAACGGGCCACCTCATCATATTCGACAAATTTGTGGCGTTGCAGATAATCGCACAGAGTGATGCCGTCGATATAGTCCATCTCGACAATCGCCTTATTGGCAATCAGGCGCGGCTGGTAGATGCGTACGATGTTGGGGTGACAGCCATTGCCGATTTTGAGGAGCACGCGACATTCGTTGAGAAAAGTCTTGTAGGCGCGATCGTTCTCATCGTCAATCACTTCGTTTGACACCTTGATGGCCCGGATGTAACCGAGATCATGGTGGCGCACCTTATAGACAGAGGCAAACGACCCCTTTCCAAGCATGCGCAATTTTTCATATTCTTCAAGAAATAAAGCCATAGACTCACTGAGGATTTGAGAGGGTGAAATGAATCATCACCGATTTTCCGAGTTCAATCATGTCGCCATCGGCAAGCGGAAACAGAGTGTTCACGTCGTGAAGTTCACGCACCGTTTCGCCATGATAAATCTTTGTCGAAGTGCCGCCGCATGCGCGACAACCGCCCGGGCAGGCTTTAAGCCAAAAACTTCCTTTGCGCGAAATGATATCGGCCTGCATGCTGCTGACGCAAAGATTGTTGCGAACGATCGACTCATCGGGATCCGACTCATTGATTATGATATCGTTTTTACGGAACGTCCCGCCATTTTTTGCAATGGCACCCCGGCCGATATGATAACATTCCCTGACCGAAGAATCGAGAGTATAGACCGGCTCACGGAGCGAGCCTGTCCCCTCCTCCACATAGAGCCAGGCTTTATGCTGAGGTTTGGGAATGTCAACCGCACGCCACGACACATAGAGCTGATTCTCAACAATAATGCGCGGATTTGAGCGGCGAATGGTATCAGCCACAGCAAACCGTATGGTGATCGATTTTGCTCCGACACCCGTGAGCAGTGCATTGTCGAGAGCGTGACGCAGATCGTCGCGCATCTTCTCGTCGGCCCAGGGATATTTCATCGGATCGTAGGACTCGCTTTCCACTTCGACCCACACTATAAGATTGGCCAGCGCGGAGAAATTGGTGCCGGCGGCCGGCTTCAGTTCATTGACAATCAACCTGACGGCCTGGTCGCGGTTGTCAATGGCATTATCGAGTATCGACTGCTGTTCATCGGCCTGTGACGGCTGATTGTGCTTCGGCTGAGACGACTGCTGTTGAGGTGCGTCGGCAGGACGTCCGTTGATTGAAGCGGCAATCTCAGAAAGCTTATTTTTCAGTTTGCTGAACATATTCTGTTTGTTTAATTAATGCACTTCATAGCCCATGCTGTTAAGCACCGGAATAACCAGATCGGCGACTATGCGCACAGCCTCGGGTGAAAGATATCTTGTTCGTTTATCGTAATCGATCAGGCGTTCAAGTCTGACGGCGATTGCGAGCGGAGCCTGCTGTTTGGCTGAATTGATGAAACATATATACCAGCCGTCGTTGGCTTCGTTTTTTCCAAAAGGCGAGCGCTTGTCATATCGCTCAGGTGTGCCGGTCTTGCCGCCCATACGCTCCGAGCTTACATTGGCTAACGGCAGTGCGGAGCCATACCCTTTAGCGCGATGCTTGTCGGATTCGAGCTGCATGAACGAGCGCAGATGAGCCGCAGCTCCCGGATCGAGCACAGGCACGGATTCCAGCACGGGCATATCAAACTCGCCCTGACGCAGCACATATCGTGTGGGCACGAGGGAGCCGCCATTGGCAACGATCGACACAACACGAGCCATATTCATAGGCGTTGCAAGCAGTCCGCCCTGACCCCACGGGAAACCGGTCTCGACCATGTTCCAACGGAAGTCCTTACGGCGGGTCTTGTCGGTCTGCCGTTCTTTCATGTAGACACGGTCAAACACGTTGTAGCTCTCCTTTGCCACCTGATCCATCATTTCATGCAAGAGCGGCGAAGCCTGGCGCTCGTTGCGGAAGAAGAAATAGGGCGTATAGGTGTTGGTGGAGTTGACGGGGTGAACACGTGCGCCTACTGTCGAATAGAGCGATTCAAGCTGCGGATACAGATGGTTGAGATTCACCAGATTGATGAAGAAGTTGTTGGACGACAACTTTATAGCGTCCGACATCATCACATCGCCCTGCGGTTCGCCACCGCCTTCAATTCGCTCTCGACCCATGACGGTCATAGGATAACGCCAGGCTTCGGGATTAGCCATCAGCCCGGCCATAGCACTCATCACTTTGGCGGTAGAACCTGGCTGCGACTGGAATGTCAGGCCGAGATCGCGTTCGGTGATCGGTGCGTGGTTGTTGCCAAGCGCTTCAGCAGGATTAGAGCGGAAAATGCGCATATCCTGCAGCATGACGATCGAATCCTGCTCGGGAAGCGGATAGTTGGCCGAGCAGAGCAAATCGCCCTTCGAGGCATCAAGCACTACCACCGACGCCCTGAGATTCGGGCAACCGCCCAAACGGCTGTCGGTTATCAGCACCTGACGCAACGTGTCCTGCAGACGCTTCTGAAGCAGAGCGTCTATGGTGAGATAAAGGTCGCGCTGTTGACGAGAATCATTATGCTCGTCGATGACCGGGTTGCGCTCTATGCCATATCTGAGGAAAGGAAGCATCACGGAATAGTCGTGCATCGTGCGCTTGAATGTGGCATTCGAAGCCGGCATGAAACGGTTTACGCGATATTTGTCGGATTCCATCACCACGACTGAATCGCGAATGTCGATGCCGCGCAACTCACCGAGATGGCGCGACTCGGCGATATATCCTGTAGGATTCTCGACGGAATTGTAATAGACCTTCTTTGTGTTGGCATCGCCGATCATGAAAAGAGTCTCATTGCCAAACGGATAGTAACGGCGACGGCGTTTGCTTGCCTCTACCTGAATCTGTTCTTCCGTGAGACCAGCAGCCAGTAGCTGCTCCTTGGCCTTCAGCAGCTCATCGCGTGAACTCGTGGCAAGAAGGACGCCGTTGCGGTCGTAGATATTTCCGGAGTGCATCCTGTTGAGGATCAGATTAATTCGGGGGTTATACTCAACGACGCGCTCACCGAGTGTATTGGTAATAAACGCCGGGCGGATGAGTGTTTCGTTCTTATCAAACAGCTGATATTTCAACAGAGTTGCGAGGATGACTACCCCACCGGCCATGAACAGCAGGGCGCCGGCGGCAATGGCATTGTCGTAGGTGCGCGCATGGGCGGCCTGACTTTCGGTAGCCTTCAGGCGCGAAGCCGAGACGACGACACCAAACATGGCCATTGTGATGATTATGCCTGTGCGGCCGTAGCTCAGGAACGGCACCGAAATGCCCGTCAGCGGCACGAGACCGAGCGAGCCCATGACGATGAAAAGGAACTGGACACCGGTGACGATGGCGATGCCCATGACCAGATACATCACAAACGGATGCCCCGCTTTACGGCCGATCAGCAGCGAGCGGTGCACCACGAGCACAAAACATATGATGACGAGGAGCAAGCCCGCAAAGCCGAGCATCTCGCCTATCGACGTGAAGGCCATATCGGTGTGGCAGGCCGGAACGAGCGAGGGGCTGCCGTCGCCGAGGCCCATACCGGTAAGGCCGCCGGAAGAGACGCTCCAGAGACCTTGTGCCACCTGATCGCCGCCCGTGACGGTATTGTTCCACACGCCCGACCATGCCATGTCGGTTCGGTTGGTGAGACGGGCGGCCTCGCTGTCGGCACCGAGAGCGGTCAGGATCTGTGCGCCGAAGAGGAACACTACGATGAGCAGATTCAGGAAGATGGCGCTTTCATACACCTTGTGATGACGGAACCACCCGTAAGCGATCCATACAACAAACCATGCGGCAGCGCCAAACACCGGCGGGAAGCCTGCGATTTTGGCCACAAAAAGGAATGCGATAAATGTGAACAGGCCGAGAAGCAACTGGGCAAAATCGCGACGCGCCATCGAATAGATCATGATGAACGTGACCAGAAGCACGAGAGCCGGGCCCATATCGCTCAACACTTTGAGATAGATGAGCATGAGCACGAGCATGACCACTGTCACGACGGCTATCGTGGCGAGCTGACGGCGGAATGTGAAACCGGTGAGCCTTTCGGAGAAAGCCTGAAGCAGCAAGGCATTCTCGGCAAAAAAAGCGGCGATGAATATGACTATAAGATACTTGCTAAGTTCGCTTGGCTGAAACGAACCGAGATTGACGCGTGCGTCGCTACCTTCGGGGCCTGTTCCGAACATGGCCAGACACGCTATGAGTACCAGCGCGACCGCCAGATAGAAGAAGCCCGACGAGAATGACAGGCCGCTGCGTTTGCGGAGCGAGTCGTTTCGCCTGAACTTTGAGGTGACAAAAGTTTCGATGGGGTCAAAGGGAATGACGCCCAACTGTATACGGCTCTTCCCGTTGTAGAATTTCGCAAAATTAATGCTCGACACAGCAGCCATGGCCACCAGTCCGATGGCTAACGCTTTCGCCATCACGAAACCGTTTGGCTTGTCGGTAAGCGGGCTTGTCATGGCATATGATCCGAGCAATCCGATGCCGGTCAGGGCCATGATCATCAGCAGTAGAAGATAGTCGGTGGAGGTGTGCATCCGGCCGTCGCGCCATATCATGAACACAAACATAAGCGCCCAGCCAACGAGGAAAATGGCAAGGCCGGTGTAGACGCTTTGCGTATAACTTTCTGGGGAACGCACTATCAAGACGTGATCCGACTTGAGCATCTGATAGGTAGAGTTGTCGAGCGGCGAAAGCACGTGGGGCGACTGGCGGAAAGAAAGGTCGAGCGTCCCTTCCAGCGGTCCGGAAGTAGTGCCTTTTTCCTGTCCGTACTGACAGCCGGGTGCTATGGGCAGCACGCTGTACGACTTGCCCGGCTCGACATTGAAGCGGGCCACACCCTGACCGTCGGTGACGGCATATCCCAGAGTCTTGGTGACGAGTTCCAGTTTTGAACCGGCTTCTTTTTCACCGGCTGTGGCAACGGTGTCGTAGCTATACTGGCGCAGACGCACGCTTATTCCGGAGAGAGGCATTTCCGGATTGGTTTTGCGGTTGGCAACCCTGACCACGATATGACCGCCGAGCGACGGATCGCCGAACGTGTTCTGCAGGTTGGCCGGGCGGTTGTTCCACTCCTCGTCCATTCCGAGCTTGACATAGTCGGCTTCGACACGGCTTTTCATGAGTCGGCCGCCGTGTTTCAAGGCCGTGTCAGCAAGCATTTTAAACGCCGGCGTGTTAAGCTGTCCGAGGTTTTCGATGCCGCCATTTTCTCTAATTTTCATGCAGATCCAGCCTGATGTCACAGAGGCGTCATAGGGATCGGTCATGTAACCGCCGTCCATAAGAAACTTCATCAGCGAATCGGGCGAAGTGGCGGTGCTCAGCAGGAGGGTGCGTCCTTCGGACAATTCAACTTGTGCCTCGGAGAGAGCCGCATCCTGGTTGGAGAGCATCGACTTGACGCCGAGCAGCATCAATGCGGCACAGATCACATATCCGATAACGATGTTCAGTCTATTCATGATAGGAACTGTGTTGGTCTAATTCGTTTTTAAGCTCCTGAATACGGCGGTCGATGCTGTCGTTATCACGTTTCTGCTGTTCGAGCTTGTTAATCTCGCTCTGGAGCGAGTCGACCGTTTTTCTGTCGTCGAGTGAATTTTCGACATTCACAACATAGACGGTATCTCTTTTGACAGGTTCGGCCGGGACAGCAGTGACGGCTGCCTGCCCCGAGATATAATTGATGATATACTTTCCGCCAAGGCCGAGAGCAATGCCGAGAGCCAGTATCAGGAGTAATATCCATAGCCAGCGGCGGCGTTTGGACGGTTTGGACGGATTATCGGCGGGGGCAGTATCCTGTTGAGTTGTTTCGCCAGACGTATTGTCAATCACGGCCACAGGCTTTCCGACAGCTTTTTCAGCGGTGATGTCGGCCGTTGGGGTGACATCGCCTGCAGGTTCAGGCACGGGTGCCGGGGCCGGTGTTGTTGCCTGCACATGAATGCTTGCTATGACCACCGTGACATTATCCTTGCCGCCTGCCGTATTGGCGTCGGCGATCAGCTGTTCAACCTCTGATTCCGGTGTCATTCCCGACCCGAGGACATCAGCGATCTGCGCGGATGTGAGCATATCGCTCAAGCCGTCGGAACAGAAAAGATATTGCGAGTCGCCCTCGGGGATGGCGGAGATGGAGGCTTCGATGAAATTGCGGTCGGAGGCCGAATGCAGCTTGTCGCCGAGCAGACGGTCGATGAGATTGCGCTGCGGATGGCTCATGGCCTCAGCCTCGGTGAGATCGCCTTTCTCTTCCAGACAACCCACCAGCGAATGGTCATGGCTGATTTTCTTGAGTTCGCCGTCGTGATAACAATAGATTCTTGAATCGCCGACGTGAGCTATGTTTATGCATCTGTTGTCGAGATCAATGATGGCAGCCGATGTCACGCATCCCATCATGGAGAGTTTCGGATCATCGTCCTTACGGCGGATTATCTCATTGTTGGCTTCGGCGACAGCCTGCTTGATTATTTCCAGAAAACGGTTGCCCTGCGCGTTCTCGACATATTCCGTTATTGTCTGGCGGGCTATCTCGGCAGCCACCTCGCCGCCTTCATAACCGCCCACGCCGTCGATGGCGGCACACAGGATGTGGCGGTCGTCCCACACGTAAGTGCAGATAAACGTATCTTCATTGTTGGTGCGCACGCGGCCAGGATCAGTATTACCGAATATTTTTGTTGTGATTTTCATTGTCGCGTTGTTGATTGGTTAAATTGTTGCATGATGCCGCGGATAATGCTTTATCCGCAACAGATCTTTTCTCACTTGGGCAGGTTTTTGAAATGACTGTAAAAAAGATATGCTACAGCCAGACAAAGACTGACAAGGAAGAGTGCTTTCCATAGGGTGATCATAACTTCTGAAATGTGATTTGCAGCTGCTCGTTGAGCATTATGTTGGAAATGTTGGATAAAGCGGTCCACTGCATGGAGTTGGGCACGACGGTCCGTTCATTGACTTTTGTCGGCCCGAACGCCATAAGGGAGAATGTGCCCGTATGCGGATCGCGGCGGATCACGATGTGCGGATTCATCACATACTCGCTGTCGATGCAGAGAGTAGGCGTGCCGCGACTCACCACTGCATTACGGCCGGCGATCTGCAGCTCGTTGCAGCTCATTTTGTAAGCTTCGAATTTTCGGCCGTCGAGGATGAAATGACAGTCGTCGGCACGAATCATAGCAACGGCAGGCTGAGCCGGAGCCGAAATATGCTTAGTCGCATTGCCGGGATTGCCGGAATCGTCAAAGCCGAGGATTCCCTTAGGATCAAAACGTACCCTGAACTTGTCCTTGTCAAGAGGCACCATTCCCGGAAGAGAAGCAAGGTTCAACGCCTGCGGGACAGCTTTCATGGAGTTGACGGTGTGAAGTGTGGTGACAATTCTGCCTCCGGAATTGTCGGAAGCCGAGGTATAATCGTCGGGAGCGTATAACGATGAACGGATAAACAGCATTTGCGAACCGTCGTCCATCTCCGGGACTCCGTCAATGATAGTGCCTTCGGGGATGCCAACGAGCTGAAACACCCAGTAGTTGACATGTGGCCGGTATTCGGGATACTTCTTCATCCATTCCTTAATCTGTTTGAGAAACAGGATGACGGCATCGTTGACTGTCATCTGAAAAGAACCTGAAAGAAAGTCATAGTCACTCTGCCGCACATAGACCACAAACGACGTGTGAAAGAGCAGACTCACCTCAGTGGTTTCAAATTCTTTCTCCTGTAGGAACTGTCGTTTCAGGCTGTCGAGGATGTCCTGACGACGCAACCGGCCATCGGAAAAGCCGTCGGGATTATCGGTTTTAGTGCCGTCCTGCGGTACAAGCAGATCTTTTATTTTTGAAAAAAATGTCATCGGTTATAACATGTTGTTCGCACTCATCGGCTGACGGCCGTAACGGCTCATCAACACACTTTTTCCACTGCGTTCGCCGACAAGTCGGAATGACAGGGCGGCGAGACGTTCTTTTATCATGCAAATATAATTATTTTTTTTCAATCTCACAGCCATTCGCCAAACAAACCGCGAAAGCAAATCCGACAATTTTACAGTGCTACATGACAGGAAATTATTATTTTTGTCCGTCAACAAATCTCGGACGCCCGTTGTTTTAACTGAAAGAAACGCCGACCGACCGGCACATATATAATTCCGCCCAACATGAAAAGATTATCAATCAACGCAATAGCAATCATCACAGCTATCGTTTCCATCTTTACTTCCACGCCGACAGCGAGCGCGCAATATTACGAGATTGCCAACCAGATACCCGGACTGCTGCAACCGATGCTCTCCGGTTCAATGAACTATAAAGGATATGTCGAGGCCACGGGAATCGCCGGGTTCGGCAACAACCGCGCCAATTTCATCGGCGTTTCCACATCGCAGGGCTTTCAGTATGCCTCATGGTTTTTCATGGGTGTGGGCATCGGAGTCGATGTGGCCATGACGAATCAAAGCGATCAGAGGGACATATACCCTCCCGAAAACGCTCCCGACTATTATAGGCATGCTGATTCACAGACTAAAGTAATGCTTCCGGTTTTCTCTGATTTCCGCTTTAACATAGGAGGTTACGATGCTGCATCGATGTTCATCGATCTGAAAATCGGTGCCACATGGCTTCTGGGCGACAGCTACCTGTGGCTGCAGCGGGGACGTCTGGGAGGAGGCACGCAATTCTATCTCAAGCCATCGCTGGGAGTGAGAATACCTGTCAACGCATCCAATCCCCGTCAGGCTGTCAATATCGGTGTGACCTATCAGCTGATCACCTCCAACAACAACTGGACCTACTGGGATGACAACTCGGCCACCCTCAACGGCCTCGGTCTAAGCATCGCCTATGAATGGTGACAGAAAAAATTTTTGATTATTCTATAGAATGTGTTACCTTTGCGGGTGCACGACAAAGGGGTGCCGTCAGAGATCAATACGACGGCTGAGATTCATACCCTCCGAACCTGATACGGTTAGCACCGGCGCAGGGATTGTTGGAATTCTGCTTTCTCAGCTTACTGTCGGATACATCGGCTGCTGACACCAACCGCAATCCGGATACCCTTTATGCCGTCAGAGACATAACCAATAACGAGAAGGCAATGAAACGTTACATCCCCATTTTGAGCATAGCCGGTTCCGACTGTTCGGGAGGGGCCGGCATTCAGGCCGACGCCAAGACAATCTCGGCTATAGGGTGCTATGCCATGAGCGCGATCACGGCCGTCACGGCTCAGAACACCACCGGCGTACGCTCTATCCAGGGAATAAAACCCGAGATACTGACCGACCAGATCGACATGGTTTTTGAGGACATCCGCCCGCTTGCCGTCAAGACAGGCATGCTCTACGACCGCGCCAACGTCGAAGCTACGGCCGAGGCTCTGCGGCGCCATGAAGCCACCAATATAGTGGTCGACCCGGTGATGGTTTCCACCTCAGGCTCACTGCTGATCGAACGCGACGCCATCCACTCGATTACACGCGATCTTTTCCCGCTCGCCACACTCGTAACGCCCAACCGCGACGAAGCCCGCGAGCTGACCGGCACTGATGATCCCGCCGAACAGGCGCGCGCCCTTCACGAGATGGGATGCCGCAACATATTGCTGAAAGGCGGCGACTCCGACCGCACCGACATGAAGATCGACTATCTCTCGATTGAAGGCGACGATGAGCTCATCACCCTTACGGCCGACGTGGTCAACACCCGCAACACCCACGGCACCGGTTGCACGCTCTCGTCGGCTATAGCCGCTTATCTCGCCCTCGATTTCGACATCGTCGACGCAGCCATGCGCGGCAAGCTGTTCGTCACCCGCGCCCTGCAGGCCGGAGCGCACGTGACAATAGGCCGCGGCCATGGTCCCGTTAACCACCTATTCAGCCCCCGACACGCCAAATACATCAAATGACATGAAAATAAAAATCAACGACACTGTAATTGAACTTCCCGATGGAGCAACTGTCGGTCAGGCACTTGCCTCGCAGGACATCAACGCCGTCGGCATAGCGGTGGCTCTTAACGGCACTGTCGTCAGTAAACCGTCCTACGATTCCACCGTGCTCAGCGACGGCGATTCGTTAATCATCATAAAAGCATTCTATGGCGGATAAAATCGTGCGCATATTCATCACGCCAGAGGCTATGGCCCAGAATGAGGCGGCTACCGTAACCGCAATGCTCGACAGCGGGTTATGGGACATAGCCCATCTGCGGCACCCCTCGGCATCGCTGAGAGAGATGCGGCATCTGATCGAGTCTATCCCGCAGCGTCTGCACGGACGTCTGAGGGTTCACGGCCATTTCTCGCTGGCCTCCGAGTTCAACCTCGGAGGGCTGCACCTCAACGGGCGGTGTCCCGTAGCCCCGGCATTCTATTCCGGACCGGTGAGCCGTTCGTGCCACAGCATCGAAGAGGCCGCCGCCTCGACCGACTGCGACTATGTGACCTTGAGTCCCATCTTCGACAGCATCTCCAAGCCGGGATATAAAAGTGCGTTCAGCGCCGACGATCTTAAAAGCATCAAAAACATCACCGCTCCACGCATCATCGCGCTCGGAGGGATCACGCCCGAACGCGTCGGCGAAGTCATCGCCCTCGGGTTCGGCGGATATGCCGTAAAAGGCGCCGCCAATAGTTTCATCAAAGATTCAATAATTACTCAATAATAGACAATGCTACAGTTTATTACACACCCCAGTGACAAATACTCGATTGCCGAAGAAGTGCAGATGGCCATCGAGGGCGGATGCCAGTGGGTACAGCTGCGCATGAAAGACGCTTCCGAAGAGGAAATCCGTCAGACCGCACTCGAAATCATCCCCATGTGTCAGGAAAACGGCACATTTCTCATCATCGACGATCACGTGTCGCTGGTCAACGACCTGAAAGTGTCGGGCGTTCATCTCGGCAAAGAGGATATGGATCCGCTTGAAGCACGCGAAATCCTCGGTCCGCATGCAATTATCGGCATCACCGCCAACACCGCCGACGACATTATAAAATACAAAGGAAAAGATGTGGACTATGTAGGCCTCGGCCCCTTCCGCTTCACCACCACGAAAAAGAAGCTTGCCCCGCAGCTCGGGATCGAAGGCTACCGCGACATTGTAGAAAAAGTGCGGGCGGCCGGCGTAGAGCTGCCTATCGTAGCTATCGGCGGAATCGTCCTCGACGATATCGATGCGCTGATGGCTACCGGCATCAACGGAATAGCCATGTCGGGCGCGATCATCAATGCTCCCGATCCGGTGGCCTACACATCCGAGGTATTGGAAAAACTGGCAAAACAATAATCCTAACCAAAATATGAAAGATATACTGACAATTGGCGGACGTGAATTCACGTCGCGTCTGTTTGTGGGCACAGGCAAATTCTCATCCAACCGCCTGATGCTCGAAAGCATTCTTGCTTCCGGCTCCGAAATGATCACAGTGGCCATGAAGCGCATCGACATGATGCACGAAGAAGAGGACGACATGCTGCAGCACATCAACCGCGATCATGTGCAGTTTCTCCCCAACACTTCGGGCGTCCGCAATGCCGAAGAAGCCGTAATCGCCGCCCGTCTGGCACGAGAATGCTTCGGCACCGACTTCATCAAACTTGAAATCCATCCCGATCCCAAATATCTGCTTCCCGATCCGATCGAAACGCTTAAAGCCACCGAAGTGCTTGCACGCGAAGGCTTCAAGGTGCTCCCATACATTCAGGCCGACCCGGTGCTGTGCAAACGCCTTGAAGAAGCCGGCACAGCCGCAGTGATGCCGCTTGGTGCGCCCATCGGCACCAACAAAGGGCTTAAGACGCGCGATCTCGTCGAGATAATCATTGCCGAGAACCGCGTGCCGGTAGTGATTGATGCCGGACTCGGAGCGCCTTCTCACGCTGCTGAAGCCATGGAGATCGGCGCCGACGCCGTGCTTGTCAACACCGCCATTGCCGTAGCCGGCAATCCCGTGGAGATGGCCGTAGCCTTCAAATTAGCTGTTGAAGCCGGACGTAAGGCCTATCTCGCCGGCCTGGGAACAGTGAGCCGCGACGCCGTGGCCACAAGTCCCCTCACCTCATTTCTTGCCTGACACCAACCCTAATGCAACCTCCATATGAAAATCGAAAATATCGACGTTAACTCTTATCCCGGCTCAGAAAAGATCTATCTTCCGGGAAAACACTATCCCTTTTTAAAGGTGGGAATGCGACAGGTCAACCTTACACCCACAGTAAATATCGTTGACGGTGAGCAAATAATGACCGAAAACGCTCCCGTGATGGTCTATGACACGAGTGGCGTCTATACCGATCCTGCCGTAAAGACCGACATCAACAAAGGCATTCCGCGTTTGCGCGAAGAATGGATAGCCAAGCGCGACGACCTTGAACAACTTCCCGCCATCACGTCGGACTACGGACGCATGCGCGAGGCCGACAAATCGCTCGACGAGATCCGTTTCAGCCACCGCTATGCGCCCCGCCGCGCACGCGAAGGCCGCGAGATCACCCAGATGGCCCTGGCCCGGAAAGGCATCGTCACTCCGGAGATGGAATATGTGGCCATCCGTGAGAACATGAACTGCGAGGCATTAGGCATCAAAACGCACATCACGCCTGAATTCGTACGCGACGAGATAGCCGCCGGCCGCGCCATCATTCCCGCCAACATCAACCACCCCGAGGCTGAGCCTATGATTATCGGCCGTAAATTCGCCGTGAAGCTCAACACCAACATCGGCAACTCGGCCCTTTCATCGGGCATCGAGGAGGAAGTGAGCAAAGCCGTGTGGAGCGGCTACTGGGGCGGCGACACACTGATGGACCTCTCGACCGGCGACAACATCCACGAGACGCGCGAATGGATCATCCGCAACTGCCCTGTGCCGGTTGGCACGGTACCTGTCTATCAAGCTCTTGAAAAAGTGAACGGCAGCGTTCAGGATCTGACTTGGGAAATCTACCGCGACACGCTCATCGAGCAGGCCGAGCAGGGCGTCGACTATTTCACCATCCATGCCGGCGCACTGCGCGAGCATGCCGAAATGCTCGGCGACCGACTGACAGGCTGCGTGAGCCGCGGCGGTTCGATCATGACCAGCTGGGCTGTGATGCACAACGAGGAGAACTTCCTTTACACGCATTTCGATGATATCTGCGAAATACTCGCCCGCTACGATGTAGCCGTGTCGCTCGGCGACGGCATGCGCCCCGGTTCGATCCACGATGCCAACGACCGCGCTCAGTTTCTTGAGCTCGACGTGCTCGGAGAGCTGACCGAGAAGGCATGGAAGCACAATGTGCAGGTGCTCATCGAAGGTCCGGGCCATGTGCCTATGCAGAAAATCCGCGAGAATATGGACCGCGAGCTTGAGAAATGCCACGAGGCACCCTTCTACACGCTCGGCCCTCTGACCACAGACATCGCCCCCGGCTACGACCATATCACATCGGCCATCGGTGCCGCCCAGATAGCATGGCTGGGTACCGCCATGATCTGCTATGTGACGCCTAAAGAGCACCTTGCGCTGCCCAACCTCGAGGATGTGCGCCAGGGCGTGATCACATATAAGATAGCCGCTCATGCCGCCGACCTCGCCAAAGGGCTTCCGGGCGCCGGAGTGCGCGACGACGCTTTGTCGAAAGCGCGCTTTGAGTTCCGCTGGAAAGACCAGTTCAACCTGTCGCTCGACCCCGCCCGTGCAAAACAGTATTATATTGAAAGCCGCAAGGACGACGACCATTTCTGCACCATGTGCGGTCCGAATTTCTGCGCCATGCGCATCACCCGCAAACTTACCGACGACTGCGCAAAATAACCCGACATTATCCTATCTATGTTTTACGACGAACTAAAGCATTACGACTGGGATGCCACAACAGCCGCAATAGCATCAAAAACAGCCCGCGACGTCGAGATAGCCCTTTCAAAAGAGCGTCTCACCGTCGACGACTTCATGGCTTTGATATCGCCGGCTGCCGCCCCTTACATCGAGCAGATGGCTCAGCTGTCGCACCGCTACACGATGGAACGCTTCGGCAAGACCATCTCGATGTATATTCCTCTCTATGTGTCGAATGCGTGCACAAACTCGTGTGTGTACTGCGGCTTCAACCATGCCAACCCTCTGAAGCGCATCACGCTGACACTCGACCAGGTCAAGGCCGAATGTGAGGCTATCCGCCGTCTCGGCCCGTTTGAGAATCTGCTCATCGTATCGGGGGAGTTCCCGCGGCTCAACGGCGTGGACTATCTTGAGAAAGTGCTCCACGTGGCCCGTCCCTACTTCAACAATCTCACCATTGAGGTGATGCCGATGAAGGAACGCGACTATTACCGCCTGACAAAGAGCGGCCTCAACGGAGTGGTGTGCTTTCAGGAGACCTATCATGAAGCGGCCTATAAGACCTATCACCCCCACGGCATGAAATCGATCTTCGAATGGCGTGTCAACGGATTTGACCGCATGGGCGCGGCCGGCGTGCACAAAATCGGCATGGGCGTGCTCATAGGGCTGGAGGACTGGCGCACCGACGTGACCATGATGGCACGGCATCTGCAATACCTGCGGCGCAACTACTGGCGCACCCGCTACAGCATCAACTTCCCGCGCATGTGCCCTGCCGAAGGCGGCTATCAGCCGAAAGTGGTGATGAGCGACCGCGAACTGGCTCAGCTCACCTTCGCATTCCGTATCTTTGACCACGACGTCGACATCTCATACTCCACCCGCGAGTCACCGGTTTTCCGCGCCAACATGATGAAACTTGGTGTCACTTCGATGAGTGCAGGCTCGAAGACCGAGCCGGGCGGCTATGTGTCGACACCCGATGCGCTCGAGCAGTTTGAGGTGACCGACTCACGCACCCCGCAGCAGGTCACTGAAGAGATCCGAGCCCTCGGCTACGAACCCGTGTGGAAAGACTGGGACAAATCCTTTGACTGACAACACGCTGAATTTCTTCAAACAGGGGATACCATTTTCCGGTATCTCCTGTTTTTTCGCTACAGAAAGCACATAAAAAAACTGAAAAAAACGGCGAAGAGGGATGCTTTTAGCTGCAATTTAGTTGAGCTTATACGCATAAATGCCTATATTTGCAGCTGATAAACCGACTTACCATGTACAACTTTCTTGCGCCCGACTCCATTCTCCGTTCTCCAAACCACGCCTACACTATCCGTTCCGTGCTCGGATCGGGCGGATTCGGCATCACCTACCGCGCCACGATGCAGATCACATCCGGCTCCGACATGCCAGTGATGGCTGTCGTGGCGATAAAAGAGCATTTTCTGTCAAACGACTGCGAGCGCGACAGCGATACCCAGTCGGTGAGCTTCTCGCAGCCGGCACGCGATCGCGTGGAGCGCTCGCGGCGCGACTTCGCCGGCGAAGCCAAACGTCTGCAGGCCATCGCTTCCGGCCACCCCAACATCGTGCAGGTGAGCGAAGTGTTCAATGCCAACAACACATCATATTATGTGATGGAATATCTCGAAGGTGAATCGCTCGCCGACTATGTGAAACGTCATGGTCCTCTGTCGGAACAGGAAGCTGTCTGCATCATGCGTCCAATTATCGACGCAGTGGCGTTTCTTCACCGCAACCGCATAACCCATCTCGACATCAAGCCGGCCAACATAATGCTCTCCAAAGATGCCGAAGGTAAAGCCCGGCCCGTGCTGATCGACTTCGGACTTTCTAAGCACTACAATGCCGACGGAACGGCGACATCCACCATCAACCTTCAGGGCTACAGCGACGGCTATGCGCCGGTAGAGCAGTATGTGGGCATCAGCACATTCTCACCGGCAAGTGATGTCTACTCGCTCGCCGCCACTATTCTGTTCTGCCTTACGGGCGTCACACCTCCGAAATCAATCGAACTTACCCCGGATGCTCTCTCACGCCATATTCCTTCGACAACAAGCCGGCGGATGGGACTGCTGCTTGAACAATGCCTGCGCATGGCTATGGCCGACCGCCCTGCCGATGCATCGGTGATGCTCGCAGCACTTCCGCGCTACATGAACGACCCGGTGAGACCGATCGCCAATAGACCGGCGGCTCATCAGCCTGCCTATCAAGCGCCAAAGACTACTCCCATATCCACACCCGCACCCGAGCCTCCGAGAACGGCCCCGCAGCAGCCACGCACACCTGCGGTAGAAGAATATGAGGAATTTGAGGAAGAAGAGGAAAAGCCGAATCGCAAATGGCTGTGGATACTTATCGCGACGCTTGTGGTGCTTGGCGCCAGTGCCGCATATTATTTCATCGCCGGCCGACATTCGGGCGACGATCCCGGTGCAATTGCATTCCCTTCGTCGTATACCTTCACCACTGCCAATCCCAACAATCCAGACAACTCAACCCTCACCCACCGGCTGATTCTCGTAACGCCCGAGGAGGTGATATGGGCTATGGATGTTGATGGCACCCCGTGTCCGGTAGCTTTCGGCTCCTACAATGAACAGGACAAAAAGGTAACATTCAGCAGCAAAGAGACCCGCAACAACAATCTCGCTCTGTTCACAACGAGCGGCGACATATCATTCATCCTCACGCCCGACGACAATGAACTGAACGTCAAATACAAAGGTATCGACAATGAATATATCTCCCTGTTCGGACTGGATAATGACGGCATGACTTTCCAAAAAGATGACGGGGCGATAATTCCACAAAGCACATTGTCCGGCACTATATGGAAATCGGATGACGGAATATACCGCTATGACACGCCGACAAGCTACACCTACTTTGAGAACGGGAAACCGCACACGAAAGGCTACATACTCTACAATGGACACATTGGCCATACCAGCGGTGACAATCTTGTTGATGAATTCGTTACCGGCCCATATGATGCGCACGGAATGAATCTCAAACGTTCATCGATCAATAATTCGGGAGGAAAGATGCCCGCGTTTACGCTTTCGCCGGCAGGAAAAACATCAGCCGGCGGCGCCCCACCTATTGAAATGACGTCGCAAGACATACCGGATCTGATTATTATGGAAGATGATGCCGCGGAAACGGAAATAAGATCCATGAATGAGATAGAGGGTGATTATTCGTCATCAGACGGAAATGACCGGTCTGGTGTAAATGATCTCCTTGACCAAAAAACGTCCGTCACTACGGTTTTGGTTGAGGAACAGCATCAAAAACAAAGTCCTTCCAATGACGACAATACAATCTTCTCTTCTGTTGAACAGGATCCTTCTTTTCCCGGTGGCCAAGCCGCATTGCTTCAGTGGGTTTCTCAGCATCTACAATATCCCGCCGCTGCAGCGGAGAATGGCATTCAGGGACGTGTCACCGTTCAGTTTGTCGTAACAAAAACCGGTTCGATCGGACAGGTTAAGGTAGTACGCGGCAAGGATCCTGATCTCGACAGAGAAGCTATCCGTGTTGTAAAATCACTTCCTAAATTTACGCCCGGGAAAATGAACGGACATCCGGTAAATGTGTGGTACACGCTACCCATTGCATTCAAGCTTCAAGATTAATAAAACAACAAAGATTGCCAATCCACATATTTTTGCATAACTTTGCACGTATAAAACACATCTATTTTATTTATCATGGCCGAACTCAATATTGCTGAAGTTTATCGGGCAGCGGAAGTGCTCCAGAATGTGGCACGCCACCCGAAACTGATTGGTGTAACGAAACTTAATCCGGAGGCTCAAGTGTATCTCAAGCCCGAAAACCTGCAATACACAGGTTCGTTCAAACTACGCGGTGCCTACTACAAAATCTCACAGCTGAGCGACGAAGAGAAATCGCGCGGCGTAATCGCGTGCTCGGCCGGCAACCACGCTCAGGGCGTAGCTCTCGGGGCGACACACAATAGCATAAAATCCATCATCTGCCTTCCAGCGGGTGCTCCTATCTCAAAGATAGAGGCCACTAAGGCACTTGGAGCCGAAGTATGCCTCGTGCCGGGCGTCTACGACGATGCCTACCGCAAGGCGATCGAACTACAGAAAGAGCACGGCTACACGCTCGTTCACCCGTTCGACGACCCGCTTGTAATTGCAGGCCAAGGCACCATCGGGCTGGAGATAATTGAAGAGATGCCCGATGTCGATGCAGTTATTGTTCCCGTAGGCGGTGGCGGTCTGATTTCAGGTGTCGCCTTCACCATCAAGACCATCAAGCCCAACGTGAAAGTGTATGGCGTTCAGGCCGAGGGCGCACCGTCAATGGTTGATTCACTTAAAAAATCCGAACGCATCCGTCTTGATACTGTAAGTACCATTGCCGACGGCATCGCCGTCAAGGAGCCGGGCGAGAACACATTTGAAATGTGCCGCAAATATGTCGACGAGATTGTCACCGTGAGCGACGACGAAGTGGCAGCCGCCATTCTCACCCTCATCGAACAGCAGAAGCTCGTGGCCGAAGGCGCAGGCGCCGTGTCGGTAGCAGCCGCAATGTTCAACAAAGTGCCTATCAAAGGCAAGAAAGTGGTGTGCCTGGTTTCGGGCGGAAACATCGACGTGACATCTCTCAACCGTGTAATCACCCGTGGTCTGGTGAAAAACGGCCGCGACTGCACCGTCACGGTTGTCCTTTCCGACAAACCGGGTCAGCTCTCCAAAGTGTGCAACGTCATCGGCGACATGGGTGCAAACATCCTTTCCGTCGAGCATAAGCGCAACTCGTCCAACACCGAAATCAACGGCTGCAAGCTCCACATCGAAATGGAGACGCGCAACAACGAACACGTCAATGCCGTGAAAGAAGCGTTGCGCAAAGCCGGATTCGTTGTCGAGAACTGACGTCTCGGACGTCAATATAACAACATAGAAAATCAGACAAATTGGCCATTATGGGTAAATTTGTCTGATTTTTTACGTCTTTTCATTTATTTTATTATTTGAGGCTATTGATTTACATGGCAAAACGGCTCAAAATGAGTAAATTTGCACCCGAAATTCATTTGATCTATGATTGGAAAAAGTATATTTGCCACAGCGCTGGCGTTAGGCTGCGCGTTTTCGTCTGCCGCACAGGCAGATAGCGTCGCGCACAGTCCTACATCCGCCGACACTCTCAGCCTGTCGCTCGACCAGTGCATCGCCATTGCCCTCAACGACAATCCTACAATCCGCGTTGCCGACATGGAGATCCGTCGCATGGACTACTCTAAAAAAGAAACCATCGGACAGCTTCTTCCGACGATTTCGTTCGGAGCTTCCTACAACCGAACGCTTGCCAAGCAGACGATGTACATGAACATGCGCAACTTCGGTGGCTCCTCATCATCTCCCGATGGCGACGAAAGCGATGAACGTCCGGCACAGAGCTCAGGCTCTTCAAACGGCATCAAAGTGGGTCTGGACAACTCCTACTCCGCCGGATTCAGTCTCGCCATGCCCCTCATCGCTCCGCAGCTTTGGAAAACGCTCGATCTTAACGACAGCCGCATCCTCGAGACGGTGGAACGCGCACGCCAGTCGCGCATCGAAATGATCAATCAGGTAAAAAACGCCTACTATACGCTCCTGCTTGCCGAAGACTCCTACCGCGTCATACAGGAGAGCTACGACATGGCTCGCTTCACCGCCGACCTCTACGCCAAGCAGTTCAGCCTTGGCGCCGCCTCGCAATACGACGTGCTCCGCACCGAAGTGGCCGTGAAGAATGTCGAGCCAGAGCTCACGCAGGCCACCATAGCCATCAAGCAGGCACGGCTGCAGCTTCTCATCCTCATGGGCATGGAGCAGGGTCCCGTCATTGCAGCAACGACAACGCTGGCCGACTACGAGCAGTCGATGTACGACGATGTGCTCGGCATAAACCGCGACATCGCCGGCAACACCGACCTGCGCATGCTCGACATACAGACTCAACAGCTGCGCGACGCTCTGAAAGTGCAGAAAATGTCGCTCTACCCCACCCTCTCGCTCGCTGCCAACTACAACTGGACATCAATGAACGACGGCACTCCCTTCAAGGGTCTGCGCTGGAGCCCATACTCCATGGTCGGGCTCACACTCTCAATACCGATTTTTGAAGGCGGACAGCGCTACTCACGCATCAAGCAGGCTGAGATACAGGCAGGCGAAATGAAATGGCAGCGCGACAACCTCGTGCGCTCGATCAACATGCAGACCGACCTCGCCATCGACAACATAGAGATGAACGTCAAGCAGATAGCCTCCTGCTCGGAAAGCGTGCGGCAGGCCGAAACAGCCCACAACATCATGCAACAGAGCTTTGAGATCGGCGCAGCCTCCTATCTCGACCTGCGCGACTCCGAGCTGGCGCTCACACGCTCGCGTCTCGCCTACTATCAGGCCATCTACAATTATCTCGTGGCCGGCAGCGATCTCGAGCTCCTGCTTGGCAATGCCGATACCGAACGCTACACCGGCGCCGCCGAAACGGTTGCGCGCCCTTAACCGCTAACAATCACCTCCGCATATTATAGATATGAAACTGAAAGACCTTTCATTCATCGCAATGGCCGCTGCGCTCACAGCATCGTGCGGCGGCAAGGATGCCGACAAAAATGCCCCGACCGACAAACAGCAGGAAACGCCTAAAGTAGAAGTGCAACAGGTGTTCAGTCAGGACGTACCCCAGACCGTAGAGTACACCGCCTCCGTTGAAGCATTCAAAACCAACAACATAACGACCTCCACGCCCAACCGCATCAAATCCATACTCGTCGATGTAGGCTCGAAAGTGGGCCGCGGACAGCGCCTCGTCATACTCGACGACGTCAATATCGACCAGCTGAAAGTGCGCATCGACAACGCCGAACGCGAATATCAGCGTGCGCTCAAGCTCCTCGAAATCGGCGGCGGCACACAGCAGTCGGTCGACCAGATAAAGACCGAACTCGACGCACAGCGCCGTCAGTATGCCAACCTTACAGAAAACACCGTGCTCGTGTCGCCGATCAACGGCGTGGTCACAGAGCGCAACTATGATCCCGGCGACATGACCGGTACACTGCCCATACTCACCATCGAGCAGCTGCGCCCCGTGAAGGTGATGGTCAACGTTTCGGAATCGGAATACCCTCAGGTGAAAGAAGGTATGAAGGTAGGCATCAAAGTCGACGTCTACCCCGACGAGACCTTCAGCGGTACCGTCCACCTCATCCACCCGACCATCGACGCCGCCACACGTACCTTCGTGGTTGAAGTCACCATCGACAATGCCGACGAACGCATCCGTCCCGGCATGTTTGCCCGCGTGATCATGAACTTCGGCACAGCGCGCCACATCGTTGTCCCCGACCGTGCTGTCGTGAAGCAGTCGGGCTCAGGCAACAAATATGTCTATGTCTACAATCCGGCCGACGGCACCGTTAGCTACAACCGCGTGGAGCTCGGCCGACGCATCGACAACACCTATGAGATTATCAGCGGCGTGCCCGACGATGCCACCGTAGTGATCACCGGTCAGACTCGTCTCGCAGACGGCGTCAAAGTCGACGTTCTCAAAAAAGACAAATAGGAATAATT